>OBEQ010615445.1_pt1 | contig 13495 bp, 13 predicted proteins | sample 1670901 | NCBI WGS metagenome assembly OBEQ01 (sample SAMEA104232315, study PRJEB22302) | groundwater metagenome | biome: forest; feature: aquifer; material: groundwater | place: USA | collected 2011-08-07 | depth 5.4 m
GCAGAAATAATTCAGGAGGCAAAAAGGCATCACCTTAGAATTTGCGAAATCCCCACGAGCGCTATTTATACTGCTTATTCTCGAAGCAAAGGACAAAAAAATACAAATGCTCTTCCAATTTTAATTAGAACACTCGTCAAATTCTTAAGATGAAAGAACCAATCCTCGTTACAGGCGCCGCCGGTTTTGTTGGCAGTCATTTAGTCCCCCTGCTTCTCAAAAATCAATACCGCATCATTGCTATTGTCAGAAATAATCAGGAAGCGCAAACAGTAGACACTCGTTGTCAAATAGTAACGGCGGACCTTGCTACTCCTGGCGACTGGCAAAACAAAATCCCAAGAGAGTCGATAATTATTCATCTAGCTGCAGAAATTGCTGCTAAAACCGAGGAGCCATTTAAACGCAATAATACCCTCGCGACCAAAAATCTCATAGATGCGGCAAAAAAGGCAAAAGCCAAAAAAATAATTCTGTTCTCTTCGGCAGCTGTTACTTCTATTAGGCTTGATTGGTACGCCAAAACCAAAAAAGAAAAGGAACAAATAGTAAGCTCATCCAAAATTCCCTATCACATTTTAAGGCCATCGATGATCTATGGCCCCGGTGACACTAAAAATATTGGCTGGCTAATAAGCATGGTTAAAAAACTTCCGGCTATTCCACTCCCCGGAGGTGGGAATTTTGGCAGACAGCCGGTTTACGTAGAAGATATTTGCCAAGTAGTTTTAAAACTTATATCTGGAAATTATCCCAGAAAAATATACGAGATCCACGGAGCCGAATATGTCACAATGAGGCAAATGGTTAAAGTGATTAAAAAAAGTCTCGGTCTACGCAAACCAACTATCGTCGTGCCGCTTTTCCTTTTAGAAACCGCTATCTGGTTATCGGAAAAAGTTTTGCCAAACCCCAAGTTCACAACAGACCAGATTAAATCCTTAACAAGTGGCGAAAAGTTTAAAGGAGATAAATGGTGGGAAATTTTTGATATAATACCTACAAAATTTGAGGCCGGGGTGGCACAAATGGTTAAATATAAGTAATGCTTACCGTAATCCAAATTGTGCTTCTTGCCCTGATCGTATTTTTTATTTCTCGTGTCTTCCTTCGAGCTAAAGAAAAGGTAATTCCCATAAAAACTGCCGTTTTCTGGATGCTGATTTGGTCCGCTGCCCTAGTGGGCGTGATTTTACCAAAAACCACGACCCAGATTGCCGGAGTCTTTGGCGTTGGTAGGGGTGTAGACGTAATTGTCTACGTCTCACTAGTGCTACTTTTCTACCTCGTTTTTCGCCTCTACGTTATGATTGAAGACGTCAGACGGGAAATCACCATTCTAGTTCGCCAAATTGCTCTTCAAAACGCCCTACCCCCCAAAGATTTCTCTAAAAAGAAGTCCATTAAATGAAAGTTCTTCTTGTTAGCGAATTTTTCCCTATCGGGAAAAATCTAAAATTTTCCGGCGGGGTGGAGGCAAGAACTTATTATTTAGCTAGATATTTAGCCAAAAACCAAAACGACGTTACCGTTTTAACCTCCCAGATAAACACTGCCCCGCGAGAAGAAAAGCTTGAAGGCTTCAGAATATTACGTGTTGGGCCAAAACGCTCCTATAGTGCCACTGCCGGCGGTGTTTTAGAAAGAATTTTTTTCATAAAAGACGCGATTAAAATCGGCAAAAATCTAGATTGCGAAATTGTCGACGGCAGCAATTTCATTACCCATCTTATCGCCAAAAGAATAGCGACCTCAAAAAAAATTCCCGCGGTGGCATGGTATCCAGACGTCTGGACCGGTTCTTGGATTACAAATGCCGGCATCGTGGGAATCTTGGGAGAAATTTTGGAAAGATTTAATTTGGCAAGCGGTTTTGATAAGTATATCGCTATCTCCAAAAGTACTGCCAAAAAACTCCCCAAAAAAGTTGATGGCAAAATCGAAATCATTCCCTGCGGCATAGATAAAAAAGAATTCAAAAATGGCCGCAAAAAATCTGATGCGACAATAATCTGTGTATCCCGTTTAGCCAAATACAAGAACGTCAAAGATCTGCTTTTTGCTTTTGCGCTTGTTTCAATGAAAATAAAGGCAAAATTAATAATAATCGGCACCGGCCCGGAGGATAAAGCGCTAAAAAGCCTGGCAGAAAATCTAAAAATTAGAAGTAAAGTTCAATTTTTCTCCAACCTTCCCCGCAGGCAACTAATTAATCTTTATCAATCATCAACGATATTCTGTTTGCCATCGCGTGTTGAAGGATTCGGTATCTCGATAATCGAGGCGTCAGCATCTGGTACGCCATATGTTGTTTCCGACATCGAGGTCTTCAGAGAAATCACCAAAAACGGTCAGGGCGGATTGCTGTTCAAACTGGGAGATATTAAAGATCTTGCCAGTAAATTAGAAACGCTTTTAAACGACAATAAGATATATAAGAAAAAACAACAGGAGGGCTTGAATCTCACTCGAAATTACTCCTGGGACGATGTAGCCCTTCAAACTGAAAGTATCTATAAAACTCTACTTAAATGAAAGTGGCTCTTGTTATCGATACATGGTTTCCGCAAGTTGGCGGAGGGCAGGCAAACGCCTGGGAAATATCTAAAAGGCTTGCTGGAAATGGCACAAGCATTGATATCATTACTCGAAACACCGGAGAGGATAATCTCAAATTACCATACAACCTTAAAGTTATAAAACTGGGAGCCAAAGCCAAGCCTTTCGATTATTTCTCAAAAGTAGTTTTTCTGTTCAATGCTTATTTCTACATCTACAAAAAAGATTACGACCTAGTTCATGCGCATGCATTTTTGCCTGGGATAACAGCAAGGCTCCTTAGCATCTTGAATGGTATCTCAAGCATTTTTACTGTTCACGGAACATCAATCGGCACCCGATTAAATAACCCTTTCAAAGAGCGGATCGAAAAATTCATCTTGACGCAAATTCTATACAACGCCCAAATTACAGTCTCTCAAGACTTCAAAAAGGTTAAAAATATTAACGACAAAATATTTTATATCTCAAATGGGGTAGATACTAAAAACTTTGATAAAGTTAAAACCTCAAAATTTAAAAACCCGACTATAATTTTTGTTGGCAGACTTCATCCCCAAAAAAACTTGCCAAACTTAATAAAAGCTCTTGCCATTGTTAAAGAAAACATCCCGCAAATTAATTTAATTATCGTGGGCGAGGGCCAGGAAAAAGAATCAATCCGAAAAACTGTTTTGGAATTAAATTTAGAAAGTAACGTTATCCTTAAAGGCGAGCTCCCGCTAACCACTTTGATTGGACTTTATAAATACAGCCATCTGTTTGTTCTCCCTTCAATCTACGAAGGTCAGCCATTAACTCTACTTGAGGCATGGGCAGCTAAAATCCCCGCAGTTGTAAGTGCAACAAGTGATTGTGCGTACCTTGTCAAAAACGGCGTTAATGGTTATCTTATCGATAACCCTCTGATTCCAGCCCAGATCGCCGCTCAAATCAAAAAGGCTTTGGGCGCAAACAACCTACAGAAAATGGGCCAAAACGGCTATAATCTGGTATCAAGAACCTTTTCTTGGGACAGATCCGCCCAAAAGACATTAAAACTTTATGAAAGCCTCACAAAAGCCAAAAATTAGCGTCGTCATGTCCGTTTATAACGGCATGCCCTACTTAAAAGACGCGGTCCAAAGCATTCTTGATCAAACCTACAAAGATTTTGAGTTTATCATTATCAACGACGCTTCAACTGATGGTACAGCCAGTTATTTAAAAAGTCTTTCAGACAAAAGAATAAAGATCATAAAAAATGGGACAAATCTTGGTCTTGCCTCATCTCTTAACATTGGTCTTAAAGTGGCCAAAGGAGATTACATCGCCCGCATGGACGCTGACGACATCAGTCTGCCCAAAAGATTAGGAACCCAATTAAATTTCATGGATCAACATCGAGAAATTGATATTTGCGGCTCATGGATAAAAAGAATCGACGGAAATAATAAAATCATTGGAAAATATAAAAGCCTGTCAAGTGATGCCGCAATTAAAAGGTTACTGCTTTGGGCATCTGCTATCGTACACCCTACTTTTTTTGCTAGAGTAGAATTTTTTAAAAAGCTAAATTATTACGACCCAGATTTCGACTATGCAGAGGAATACGAACTTTTAATGAGAGCCAGAAACAAATTTAAAATGGCTAATATTCCCGAGTATCTACTTTTGTGGAGGCATTGGGGCAAAAGGCGTTCTCGGGATGCTTGGGACAAGATGGAAAAAATTGATTTTAAAATCAAATCAGAAGCCTACAAAAGGGGAGATTTTGGAAAACCATACCTACTTATACTTGGTCTAAAATATTTTATCACTTATCTAATTCCATACGATTTTAAACTCTACATGTTCAAATTATTCAAATTAATATGAATCTAAAGGATAAAAAAATCCTATTAACGGGCGGCCTAGGTTTTATTGGTTCAAACTTGGCTGATCACTTGGAAAATGCCGGAGCAAAAATTACCATTTTTGATCTTGCACAAGGTGATGACATTCAAGATTACCAAAAGTTAAGAAACATCGTTAAAAAAAAGTTTGACGTAATTTACCATCTCGCCGGCTATTCGGGTCCAACCAAAAGCAATGACAACAAACAAAAATCGTTTACTGTAAATACCTCGGCAACGGCCGACCTCTGTGAACTTCTAGTCAAGTATTCGCCAAGAACCAAACTTATACTTTCTTCTTCACGTCTCGAATACGGCAAGCCCCGCTATTTCCCGGTCGATGAGAATCATCCCCTAAACCCAACTTCCGTATACGGTCTTTCTAAACTTTCTTCAACTCAAATATCACAAGTCTTTAACCAGAAATTTGGCCTCGACGTTACTGTCTTTAGAACCTCAAATACCTACGGTCCTCACAAGAAACAATTCGAAGGTTACAACATCATCAATAATTTTATAGACCAAGCACTAGAGGGTAAAACTCTTACAATTTATGGCGATGGCGAGCAAGAGCGCGACTATATTTTTATCACTGATCTCGTAACTGCCTTCACGCTAGCAGCCGAAAAACCGGATGTTTCCAAAGGCCAAATTTACAACCTCGGTTTAGGTATTGGTATCAAGTTTAAGGAAATGGTCAACCTCATAATCGACAAAGCCCCAAAAGGCAAAATCCAGTATGTTCCTTGGCCAAAATCCTACATGGACGTCGAAACAGGCAGTTATATCAGTGACATATCAAAGCTTGGCGTACAATTAGGGTTTACACCTAAAATCAGCTTTGAAGAAGGGATAGTAAAAACCATTCAAGCCGTCAAATGATAGTTTGTTCACCTCAACTCGGTCTTTCACCAAAATCAATTCTCGGAGGGGAAGTATTCGACCGAGAAATCCTAATTGGCCTTGCCAAAAAAGGGATAAAAGTGGAAATAATTTTGCCCAAGTCAAAACCCCACGATGAAGATATTAGATATTGGCATATAACTTATCTGCCAATATCACGCTTCCCCGCGCAGTTCTTTAATTTTCTTCTGCTCCCAAAACTTTTTAAATTAAGAAACAAAGACATACAAATCCTTAGACTTCACCAGCCCCAATTCGAATTCATCGCGGCCGTCTTCTTTAAAATTCTCAAACCGAAAGTAAAAATAGTTGCCACTTATCACAAGTTTGAAGAAACGAATTTTGGGTTTTTATCAAAAACCGTGAACAACTATTGGGACCACATTATTTGCGACAGCAATTACGTCATGGAGAAAATTAAAAAAGAATTTGGTGTAGCCCCTCAAAAAATTACTGTTGTTCATAACGGTGTTCCAACTTATTTGAAGCCAGCACCAAAAGATAAAACACTTGTTGCCAAATATGGACTGGAGCGCAAATTCGTACTCCTTTTTATGGGACTTTTCATCGATCGAAAAAATCCACTTTTCATAATCGATGTCTTAGCAAAACTTTCAAAAGAAGAAGATAAAATTATCTTGCTTTTCCTAGGTCATGGTCCGCTGAAAGAGAAGATGAGAGCAAAGGCTCAGAAACTGGGCGTTTTGGAAAAAATCCGTTTCATAGACCCTATTTTTGGGGCCCAAAAGAATTATATTCACAATCTCGCCGACATTTTTGTCCACCCGTCAAAAGATGAAGGCTTTGCGTTGGCGCCGCTTGAAGCCATGGCGTGCGCCAAACCAATCGTTATAACCAATGGATTTTCTGCCCAAGAAGCGGTCGTTGATAAATTGAACGGTTTTTTATGCAAGCCGGACGATATTGATGATTGGGTCGCTAAAATATCAGAAATTATAAGGAACCCTGCGCAAAAAGCGAAAATGGGTCAAGCATCACACAGAAAAGCAAAAAAGGAATTTCAATGGAAATTAGCGACAGATAAGCATATCGAAGTCTTCAAAAAACTTCTAAAATGAAAACACTTAAAAAACTTTTTGTTATCTTCCTAAAATCATTAGATTTAGGGAGCGCTGTTGCCGTAAGGCTGACTAAAATAACTGGTAAGTCAAAAATAGCAATTCACCCCAAACATCTTATAACTCCAAATCCTTGGTTTACCAAATATATTAAAACCCAAGATATTATTCTAGATCTCGGCTGTGGCAATGGTCAGAATTCTATTAAAGCCGCCAAAATAGCCAAAAAAGTGATAGGGATAGAAATTTCACGGGCGCTGTTAAAAACGGCTAAAGAGACAGCAAATGAAAACAGGATAAAAAACGTAGAGTTCGAAACTGGGAACTTAGAAGAAAAACTAAAATATAAAAACCAAGCGTTTAAAAAAATCATTTTTCTCGATGTTTTAGAGCACTTAAGAAAGAGAGATCAAATCCTAACTGAAGCAAGAAGAATTATGAAGAAAAACGGCCTTATGTTCGTCGGTGTTCCAAATTCCGAAACATCCTGGAAAAAATTCCAAAGATCCGCAGGCGTCAATTCGTTTTCCGACCCGGACCACAAAATCGAATTCAGCGAGACGTCAATTCGCCAGCTTCTTAAAAAAAACGGTTTTGAAATTGTTCACTTCGGTTATGGCAAATACGACATTCCGGCAAGAGGCGTCATTGATATTTTTGGAGCCATCTCCTCAGGTTTTTACAAACAGGTAACAGATTGGAGAGCCCAAAAAGCCCTTAAAAATCCCATTGAGGCGGCCGGTTTTGAGATTGTAGCGAACAAACAATCAATATACTTTTTTTATACAAATTCTATATGCCATTTGACAGGGGAGGGTCAGAATGGAGCACTCGTGATTTAGCCTACCTTCTTACCAAAGATGGCCATAAAGTAACAATTGTCACCCCAAACTTTGGGGCAAAGAGTCAAGAGATCATTGACGGGGTAAAGATTATTAGAATCCCCTTCCCGATAAAACTAAAAAATAAAAAAGGGCAAATTGCCCCGTTTTGGACAAGCAATTTAACCTGGTTTTTTTACAGTAGCGTTTTTTGCTTATACATTTTTCTCAAAAATAAGTATGAAGTCATACATGTCCAAAACAATGAATGGATACCGGCCGCAGTAATAACAGCAAAATTATTCAGGAAAAAAACCGTTGCAACCTTCCGGGATTATCAGGCGATTTGCAATTTAGGATTTTGCCTATGGAATTCCAACAAGGTTTGTGATTTCAAAAAATATATGGATTATGATTTTGAGTTTTTTTACGAAAATTACGTTGACCCCAAAAGCGATCTTAGATATTGGTTACTTAAAGCAGCAGCAATTAGAGGGTGGTTTGTTCAAAAGATTCTTTATTACTTTGCAAAAAAGATTGACTATAAAATTGCGGTTTCTAAAAAGGTTAAAGAAATTTTTGAGGTAAACGGCATTAAGAATATTAAGGTTATTTATAATCCAATTCTTATAAAAAATACTTCTTCCACAAATACTAACAATAAAATCACCTATGTCGGCAAATTATCAAAAGGGAAAGGAGTCGATATTTTATTTGAAACGATCTCCGGTATTTTTAAAAAGAACAAAGATTTAACTTTTGAAATCATTGGCACCGGATACCTGGAGAGGCAACTTAAAGAATTTGCCCAAGAAAAAGGTATTAGTTCAAAAGTAGTCTTTTCTGGCCACCTCCCACATGGCGAGGTTTTGGAAAAGGTGGGTCAAAGTGCGTTAGTTATTGTTCCTTCTGTATGGCCCGAACCTCTCCCCAGAAGCGTGATAGAAACAATTCTTTCAGGTACCCCCGTAGTTGCCACGAGCGTTGGAGGAATCGGCGAGATAATTAAAAATAAAGTTTATGGATTATTGTCAGATACCAATGTCGAAAGTTTAGAAAAAGCAATCATGGAAGGATATCAAAAAAGAGACACATTCAGAAAAAATATTAAAAGGGACATAAACGACCTTAGAAAAAAATTCTTGACCGATTCGGTCAAAGAATACGAACAAATATATTCGGAGGCGGTCAAATGAAACTGGGTCTTTTTTTAGCGATAGGTGAGAGCTTGAAAGATTTCGAGTCGAAAGGTCAGCTAAAAAGACTCATCAACTACAATGTCAAAAAATACTCTCTCTCTTTTGAGGAAGTTTATATTTTTTCTTACCGTGATGAAGATTTCAAACTCCCGCCAAATTGTTACCTTGTTACTAATAAATATCATCTCCATCGGTATCTATATTCGCTTCTGATGCCGATACTAAATTACTCCGTCATTAAAGAGTGCGATGTTCTTCGCGGCCTTCAACTTACCGGCGGCATCCCTGCTTTTGTGTCAAAACTGCTGTTAGGCAAAAAGTTCGTAATAAATTACGGATATGATTATTCCGATTTTGCTTCAATCGAAGGTAAACCACTGCAGTCGATTCTCTACCTGTTTATTCAAAGTCCGATTCTAAAACTGGCTGATTCTATCATTGTTCCATCAAAAACGATATATGAAAGATTAAAGAAAAAATACGGAGTCAAAGTCGTTCATATCGCAAATGGCGTAGATACTAATTTATTTCATCCGGCAAGCCCCAAGACTAATAAAAAAATTATAGACGTTGTTTTTATTGGCAGGCTCGAAAGGCAAAAAAATCTAGACAGTCTAATAAAAGCGGTTAAGAATATAAATGAACCCTACACTATGACTTTTTATGGAAATGGTTCAGAACAAGCAAATCTTTCAAAACTAGCTGAGAATTTAAAAACACCATTGCAAATCAAAGCTCCAATTGATTACGAGGAAGTGGCAAAGGTTTTGAGATCTTGCGACATTTTCGTTCTACCATCCCACAAAGAGGGAAGCCCCAAAATCCTGCTAGAGGCAATGGCTTCTGGTTGTGCGATTGTTGCTTCCAACGTTTCCCAAATAACAGAAATTATAAAAAATGGTGAAACTGGAATTTTATGTAGCCAAGATTCCCAAGACATCGAAAGAGCGTTAAGAGAGTTATTGGATTTAAAAAAGCGGCAGCAGCTTGGCAAAAATGCCAGAAAGCTTATCCAGGATAATTACGAAATAAACAAGTTATTGTCAAAAGAAATAGACATGCTTAAAAATCTTTCAAGATGAAGAAAAAGAAAATCCTTTTTGTTTATAGAACAAAACGCCTTCCCGCTTTAAAAGCTTGGCAAGAAGGTAGAGGGCCGGATAGCTTGCTCTTCGGCCAGAATCATTTTAAAAAGTTAGGATATCAAGCAGATTTTTTTGATAGCGCATATTCTCTGCTGAACCTCTACCATCCCATTTTCTACCCATTGGAACATTCTATTATTAATAAGGTAGGAATGGGTTTTAAACTCGATCAAGCGATGTATCTATTGCCGAAAATCAAAAATTACGACGTCATTGTAGGATCTGGGGACTCGGCTGGTTTGCCGCTTCTTGCCCTGAAGCATTATGGTTTGATTAAAAAACCAATAATTTTTATGACAGCCGGACTCGCCGGTGCGCTGCACGGCAAAACAGATAACTGGGTTTCCAGCTTTTACAAAAAAATTCTGCCTGTTGCCGACGTCTTCACGTCCTACTCTCAAGTCGAAACGGACTTCTTTGAAAACGAAATGGGAATTGCCAAAAACAAGATTAAATACATGCCCCTTGGTACGGATTGGAATTACTTTTCAAAACCGTCCAAATTAAAAAGAGAAATAATTTCCGCTGTTGGCATAGATTCGGGTCGCGATTATAAAACATTGTTTGAGGCAGTGAGTGGCATGAATATAAAAGTCGAAGTTGCTTGTCACCCTTCCAATATTCAGGGGTTGGAAATACCGGATAATGTTACAGTTCATCTCAATGTCCCTGTTCAAAAAGTGAAAGAAATTTTTGATAGATCTCGAGTATCAATTGTTCCTTGTGTCGAGCGGAACCGATCAGCCGGCCAGATGGTTTTATTAGAGTCATCTGCAGCTTCCCTACCTGTTGTTGCTTCCAAAATAAGAGGTATAACTGGGGCCTTTAAATTTCAAGATCAGAAACATCTTCTTTTGGTAAAACCTCAAGATCCCCAGAGTCTGAAGGAAAAGATAAACTATCTGTTGAATAACCAAAAAACGGCTACTACCATTGGCAAAAACGCATCAAACTTTGTTAAAAACAATTACACAACAAAACACTTAGCCAAAAACCTGACAAAATTAATGGAAAATTTATGAAAAATCTAACAATAAAAATAACTTTATCCGTTTTAATAATTTTAACGTCTCTAATTTATGGCTTGCCTCACATTCTTTTAGCATCGAGACTCGGCGCAAACTATACTCCGCTGACCGTATCTGGCCAGTCAAGAATTGCTAGAGACGAGGCTTTCGCCTACGCACCTGAGGTTAATTACATATTAAAAGGTAACTTATTTTTAAAGGAAGTCTATGTTGCAGAATATAAAAACTTCCCGACCCCATTTATGGGAGAATCTGCCCCGGCCTTAGTTTTTGCTATTTTATCTCGTCTTACAGGATCAATAGAAAACGCCTTTATCGCCGCGGATTTTATTTTCCCTTCAATAGTTTTTCTGCTGCTTTATATCGTGGCGAATATGTTTATCAAAAATAAATTATATTCAGCTGCCGTCGCTTTTTTAACGGTTATTGCTCGCGATTTTATAGCGGTAATCCCATTTCCCCATGAAACTTTTCAATACTTAACCAGCGCCGAGAATCAAAATTATCTCCTCTATCTTTCTCGTGCGTTTCACCCGCAACTAACCTTGATATTCTTATCTCTTTCTCTAATCTCATTAATAAAAATGATAGACAAGCAAACCCTAAGATACGCTTCTTTTACAGGAATATTGTTTGGAATTTTATTCTATTCCTATGTATTTTATTGGACTTATTTTGCAGCTTTTTATTTTGCAGCTTTTGCCTACTTTTTGGTTAAAAAACAAAAAGATGCCCTACAATTATTGCTTCTTTCTGGCTTCATAGCCTTACTTATTGCCCTGCCATACCTCAACCAGATGCGCCAATTCTATCAGCTCAGTCTAGCCAGTGATTTCCTTACAAAAGCATCCCTGGTCAATGTCCCACTGCCGCTCACTCTCGTTAGATATTTTTTAATAGCGGTTTTGTTTTTCTTCGTTTTCCGGAAAAAAGATCAAAAATTCAAAGTCTTTGTCTTATTCTTGTTAGCAGGAGTTTTTATTGCGCCCGTCTCAAAATTAACCATAGGCCAAGACCTCGAAACGTTTCACTATTTAAGACGCGCCCTTATGCCCTTTGCGACAATCGCATTTTTCTGTTCAATTTATTATTTCCTTAACGGTAAAAAAACACTACTTACTTTGATTTCGCTAGCCATTATCTCTGTTTTTACGGTCTATGGGTTCAATACACAAATTATTGCCTCGGATAAAATTCAATCAGCTCACGTCAAAGATTTAAACAGAGAAAAAGTCTTTGCGTGGCTTAGAACAAACACCCCCAAAGATTCAGTTGTTGGATCCTTAGACGCAGATTTCGAATCTTTAATTCCCACCTACACGCAAAATAAAGTATTTTTCCCGCCAAGCGACAGAACAATAACGCCAGCGGCAGAAGGCGTCACAAGGTACGCAATACTAAGTGGCATCCTTTCGGTTAATGTAGATTCTCAAAAGAAAAACCTAGACGACATTATTTCTTATCTATTTATCTATCAATCTTACGACACCAATAGAAGTTTGGATCTCGCTTCATCAAAAAGAATCTGGTCAGAAAAAGAGATTGAAAGAGTTTCGACAAACTGGCAAGGAGAATTAAACAAGTTCAAGCTAGATTACATTGTAGTGACCCCAAAATACCGCCAGAGTATAAACACTAAAAGTTCTCTTTTAACAAAAACAGCTAGTTTTGGTGATTATGAAATTTATAAATTTAGATCTCAATGAAGACGAATGCTTACAAGGAAATGTATGAAAATGAGTTGACCCATCCATGGTATCAAGTAACGCGCAGATTGCTAATTGCTTATCTTGAGAGAGAATCAAATAAAAATGTCAACATCTTAGATGCTGGGTGTGGTACTGGTGGAACGATGAAACTATTAATGGATTTAGGGTATAAAGTTGAGGGTTTAGATAATAACGAGCTAGCGATAGACCTTTGCAGAAAAAGAGGAATCAGTAAAGTTCGTCTTGGCAATATATATAGTCTTCCATATAAAGATAAAACTTTTGATTTCATAATTTGTCTCGACGTGCTGTATCATCAAGGCGTCTTCCCAGAAAAATCTTTAAGAGAATTTTATAGAGTCCTAAAACCTGGGGGCATCTTATATCTGGAAGAGCCTGCCTATGGATGGCTTGCCAGTAAACACGACATTGCAATAGAAACAAGACAACGATTTACAAGAAAGCTGCTTGTTAAGTTAGTTAAATCATCAAACCTCAAAATAGTTAAAGCCTCATATTTCAACACGTTTCTTTTTGTGCCAATTGCTGCCGGCAGAATTTTAAATAAATTATCAAACGAAAAAAGTCCTCGATCAGATGTATACCCAACCCCCAAAATTCTAGAAATGATAATTTCTAAAATTTTGTACTTAGAGTCCAAGATTTTTGAAAACATAAATTTTCCCTTCGGGCTATCAATTATCTGCATAGCTCAAAAATGAAACATTACTCAACAATCTTACTTTTATCCATTTTGGCAATCTTCATTCATGGTTACCAATTCGCTGCTTCTGACCAGGAGATATTTATTCCTTACATTTTAAAATCAGCAGACCATACGCTATTTACTGGTGATATGATTTTCAATCAACCCTCAGCAAATTTATCCGTCTTCTATCCTCTTCTAGGTTTTTTTACAAAGTTTCTAAATTTAGAAACGATCTTCTTTGTAAGTTATCTAATTTTCCAGTTTGTGTTTTTTGTAGCAATTTATCGTCTCTCAAGAGTTTTGTTAAAAGATAAAACCCTTGCATATTTTTCACTTTTACCATTCATCCTCCCAAAATTCATCGGTGGCACCGCGACTTACACTTTTGATACATTTTTAGGATACCGGTCGATAGGAATTATATTTCTGGTTTTGTATTTATCATTCATTCTAGAAAAGAAATTCGCAA
>OBEQ012231579.1_pt1 | contig 13492 bp, 9 predicted proteins | sample 1670901 | NCBI WGS metagenome assembly OBEQ01 (sample SAMEA104232315, study PRJEB22302) | groundwater metagenome | biome: forest; feature: aquifer; material: groundwater | place: USA | collected 2011-08-07 | depth 5.4 m
ATGATGATAGCGATCAAGACCCCTGCACCTATTCCCAGCAGTAATTTAGTACTTAACTGGAGTTTTTCTAAATGATTGATTATTGTATTCATCTTATTTTCCTTGGGTGGTGGGGTCGTTTTGCGAAAGACCCAATTGTTGCGTCTTGGCACTAATGTCGGCTTCGCTGTCCATAAAACGAGCTGCTATGGCTTGAAACTCCTCTTGCAACTCTAAAAAAGCATCCACGATGTCAGGATCAAAATGGCTCCCTTTCCCCTCAATAATAATCTTTACTGCCGTATCATGCGGCATCGGTTCTTTGTAAACACGACGGCTTATGAGAGCATCATAAACATCGGCAAGCGCCATCAGTCGTGCCGAGATGGGAATCTCCTCACCCGCTATTCCGGTGGGATAGCCGCTGCCGTCAAATTTTTCTTGATGATAATGGGCGATTTCTTTCGCGATACGGAGAAACTCTACCTCCATCCCGAGCTGTTTTTCCGAGTGTTCAATGGCATCTTTACCCAGCGTGGCATGGGTTTTCATAATCTCAAACTCATCGGGGGTCAGTTTTCCCGGTTTAAGCAGTATCCGATCTGGAATTCCCACTTTGCCGATATCATGCAACGGAGCTGATTTGAAGAGGGTGTCGATCATTGCCTCGGAGAGAAAGTAGCCGAAACGGGGGTGAGTTTTGAGTTTTTCGGCGAGCGCTTTTACGTAATGCTGAGTACGCCTGATGTGGTTGCCGGTCTCTAAATCACGCGTTTCTGCTAAAGAGGCCATCGCTAAAATGGTCACATCCTGAATGGCGGATATGTCGCGGGTACGTTTAGCCACTTCGGTTTCAAGAAATAGCGTTTTATCGTGGAGAAAATCGGCAACCGCTTTCACTTGAAGCTGTGTTTTTACCCGTGCAAGGAGAATAGCCGGGGATATCGGCTTGGTAATGTAATCGACCGCACCCAATTCCAGCCCTTTTTTTTCGTCTTCCGGTGCACTCATGGCGGTTAGAAAAATAACCGGAATATCACGTGTTTTAGGATTTGCTTTGAGTTCACGAATGACATCGTAACCCGATAAACCCGCCATCATAATGTCCAATAATATTAAGTCCGGATGGATACCGTCTTGGAGATAATCAAGGGCTTTTTTCCCAGTATTAGCGACTTTTATTTTATAACTATCTTTTAAAAGAGCCGACATGAGGGTTAGATTGTCCGGAGTATCATCAACAACCAAAATAGTAGGTGGTCGTAGTGATTCGGGTATTGGTATCATTGTGCTCTCCCTGATAAATTTACACCATATATAATTAACAAATGTTAAATTTTGTATGTATTGTAATATTCTTCCCTTAGCTGATACTTGGAAAAACAAATAAATGAAAACATAGTGTAATAATGTTAGAAAAAGCTTTATAATAGATATATGACTTATTGTTGAGTAGATGTTTTATTTTGAAAAGGATCAAAATGGCGCAGAAGCATAAGAGGAGTGAAACCGAGACGGAAATGGGGAGTTACAGCAAGATTCTTCGACATCAAGCCGAAGAGGTTGCCGAGAGGCTCTCTGCTCTCACACCGCATAATTTTTCCGCATTATCCCCCGAAGAGATGCAGCGGATATTCCACGAACTGCAAGTCTATCAGATCGAGTTTGAGATGCAAAATGAAGAGTTGCGGCGCACCCAAGTGGAACTTCATGCTGAGCGGGATCGCTATAGGGAGCTCTACAATATGTCACCGGTAGGCTATTGTACCCTTAGCAAACAAGGGGTGATTCTTCAAGCCAATCTTACGGCGGCAAAACTGTTGGGTGTCGCTCAAAGCCGGCTGATTAAAGAGCCGATCACCCGTTTTATCCTTGCTGAAGATCAAGATATCTATTATCTGTACCAAAGAGAGTTGGATCACACCGATAAATCTAATGCATGTGAGTTACGGATGATACGCAATGGGGGAGTGCAATTCTGGGCCCATTTGGAAGCCACTGACGGTCAAAATCCAAATAATATCTCCGAATACCACCTAATTATCAGTGATATTACACAATATGTACGGATGAGAGAGTCCTTAAAAGTTAATGAAAAAATCATGATTGCCCAATCCCAAAAAGCCTCTATGGGGGAATTGATCTCGATGATAGGGCATCAATGGCGGCAGCCTCTCAACACTATTGCCCTTATCAATCAGGATATTTACATCAAAATGCGATTAGGTAAGTTGGACGATCAGAGTATTTACAGTTCCCATGAAAAGATGGATGAAATATTACAGTTTATGTCCAAAACGATTGATGATTTTAGAAACTTTTTTACACCGGATCAGCCGAAAGAGCAGATAAAGATTGTGCATGCACTCAACAATGCGTTAAAAATAATCGGTCAATGTTTTGACAACAAGAGCATAGCCGTCCATATCCAAAATAACAGCAAAATAGATTTTCTGATTCATAAAAACTCATTGGTACAAGTCTTCATGAATATTTTAAGCAATTCAAAATACGCGATTGAAACCAATGGTGTTAATCCCGCTGCCATTATGATCACGATTAATGATCTGAAAAATTCGACGGTTATTACCATTTGCGATAACGGGGGAGGGATACCTGAAACGATTCTGGATAAAATCGCTCAGCCCTATTTTACGACCAAAGGGGTAGTAGGCACCGGATTGGGGCTATATATCTCTCAAACGATAATCGAAAAATATTTTGCAGGAACCCTCACGTGGTACAACAACCCTGAAGGTGCTTGTTTTGCTATAACATTAAATCATAGTTTATAATCTAGTTTGTAATTATGTACATAAATTAATCATATTGGTGTGATACTGTTTTTGATTTACAATAATCTTAAGGAGTGTACCCTATGAAAAAGTTAGTATTATCGGCATTGCTTGCCGCTACTATCGTTAGTGCAAATGATTACAATTATGAGATTACCCCTGTGGTAGGAATCGCATTCCCAAACAGTGCGCAGGAGATTAAAAGTCATGGCGTCTATGGAGCCGAAATGGTGTACAACGGTTATGACGCGCCGATTAAACCGGAAGTCTCTATTTTAATGAGTAATGCCGATTATAAAAATGGTGTTGGAGATACCAATATTTTCCGTTTGGCATGTAACGGCGTATATACATTCAAAATGAATACACCCGTTACTCCGTTTGTAAAGCTAGGTCTTGGCGCCGAGGTAATGAACAATACCCAGTATAACAATCATAATGGACCGTTTGTCGATGCCGGTGCCGGGATTAAGATTGCTCTATACGATCAAATGGCACTTAAGCTCGAAGCGATAGAGATGTTTAAATTTAACCATTTGACAACGGATGATAATTTGATGTTGATGATCGGATTGGATTTTGCCTTCGGTGACACGGCAAAAGCGTCTGCTCCGTTGTTTGCTTCTGAAGATACAACGTCTCAACCCGTTTCTAAATAACATCCCATAAGGGGTCAGGATGCCATGCTGCGGACCACTGAGGAAACTCATTCGGCGGCATGGGTCGTGCTATGGCATACCCTTGCGCAAATTCACACCCCATACTTAAGAGCATTTTCCCATGTTCGAGGGTTTCTACCCCCTCAGCGATAATACGGAGATTAAATGCACTCCCCAGAGCGATAATGGCTTCTAATATGGTCAAATTCTCCCTCTTTTTCAACATATCACGTACGAAGCTTTGATCAATTTTAAGCATAGAAATCGGAAGATTCAATAGATAGGTGAGGGAGGAGTAACCGGTTCCAAAATCATCGAGGGAAAAGGTTATCCCTATCTCTTTACAGGCTTTGATAATATCCGTTGTTCTTAGAATGTCTTTAAGCTTATCCGTTTCGAGAATTTCCAGTTCTAAATACGCGGGGTTAACGTTAGGATGATTGGATAGGATGAGTATCAGGCGATCTACAAAATTCTCTTCTTGTAAATGGCGTGCGTTGATATTGACGCTTATCGGTATATTGATATCGCAGGTTTGCCAATATTCGATCTGCATTAAAGCGGTTTCAATAACCCATTCTCCCAATGCAACAACAACGCTGTTCTCCTCAATCAAAGGGAGAAAAAGTGCCGGTTCTAAGAAACCGGATTGGGGGTGCTGCCATCGGATCAGGGCTTCTACTCCGATAATAGCTCCGGTGCGCATATTGACTTTAGGTTGGTAATAGAGGATAAATTGCGAAGCATCAATCGCATCATGTATGCTCTTGATCCCTTCATAACGCTCTCGAATGACCATGTTTTGCCGAATGTCAAAAACATGGTAACGGTTTTTTCCCGCCAACTTTGCTTGATACATAGCCTGATCCGCCTGTCGCAACAGTTGATCGGCATCCACCTCTTCCGATTGCGGAAAGAAAGTAACCCCAAGACTTGCCGATACCTGAAGGGCAATATTGCCTATAAATACCTTTTTGGCGATAGTAGCAAGTAACCGTTCAATCATAGCTACACTGGCCTCAATATCGGAAAGATCGGGAAGTACGGCAACAAATTCATCGCCCCCGATTCGAGAGAGCGTATCGCCATCGCGTAATGCTTGTTTCATAGCACTGGACAAAGCGATTAATAACTGATCTCCGACTTTATGTCCGTGGTTATCATTGACCTCTTTGAATCCGTCTAAATCGAGATAAATGACGGCTAAGGGTTCCAGATGGCGTTGTGCTTGAATCATCCCTTGATGAAGACGGTCGGCAAGCAATATCCGGTTGGGGAGAGCAGTAAGCGCATCATAATGGGCGATCTGCTCTAGCTTTTTTGCATACTCTTTTTGATCGCTGATATCATTTATCGCAATATGAAATAAGATGACACCATCTACCCCTTCTATACGTCTGGCACTCAAATAGACCCACAACGGAGCTTTATTTTTTCGTATCATTCTTATTTCGCAGGAGGGGGACTTTTTGGAAGTAGGGAACTGTTTTTGGTAGAGATAAAAGGTATCTTGATCCTCAGTGAAAATAAAACGGGTGATCGGTTGATTGAGTAAGTGGCTTCGGCTTACCCCTAGCATCGTCGCGGCACTCAGATTCGCTTCCAAGATCATTCCCTCTTTATCAAGTGTACAATAGCCGATGGGGGCAAGGTTATAAAGATCAAAATAGCGTCGTCGTTCCACCTCAAGATCTTTCTCGATTTGTCGTAGCTCATCGTTTTGCATCTCCAGTTCAATCTGATGCACGTGCAGTTCATGAATTATTTGTCGAGTTTCATCAGCGGATGGGGCTATTGAGTTTTGCAGCTGTTCTTCATTTTGTTTTGCAATCTCTTCGGCACGGTGGCGTAACGTATTTTTCATGGTTTTGGTGCTCTAGCTCGTTCGGTGGTTGCAATGGCATACATTTTTCCATTTTCATCCATCAAAGCCGTGGAGGTCATCCAAACCTCTACAATGGTCCCTTTTTTAGTGATTCGTTCGGTTCGATAGGGTTGCAGGATTTCATCTTGGCTCAGGTCATGCAGTTTAGCCAATGCATTTTTCCGTTGAGTCTGGGGAATGCGATCACTGACGTTCATACTTAAAGCTTCGGCCTCGCTCCAGCCATACATCCTTACCGCACCTTTGTTCCATGCTAGGATACGCCCATCAAGATCTTGTACCGTGATGGCATCGTGCGCATCTTGAACGACCACAGATAGGCGGGAGCGTTCATTGGCATGACGAAGAGCTTCGCGCATATGTACCGTTTCGGTGATGTTTACAAAGGATATTACTGCACCCTCGATCACATTATCGAGGGTGCGATAAGGCTGAATCCGAAGCGTATACCACATTTTTTCGACCGTTTGCACTTCAACTTCTTTGGGAAGCAAGGTATCTAATACCGACTGTGTATCGGCAACCAGACGGTCATACCCTATAAGATTTGAGGCAATATGTCCCACCGGACGTCCCAAATCACTGAGGATCAGATGGATAATTTGGGTGATGGCCGGAGTGAAGCGGAGAATACAGAGGTTGTGATCGACGAAAACCGTTCCGATACCTGTACCGGCTAAGAGATTATTCATATCGTTGTTAGAACGGGATAAATCGGCCACTTTTGTTTGTAATTCGGCGTTGACGGTGGAGAGCTCTTCATTAACCGATTGAAGCTCTTCTTTGGAAGTTTCGAGCTCTTCATTGGTGGATTGTAACTCTTCATTCAGTGACTGCATCTCTTCATTAAACGATTTAAGCTCTTCATTGGAGATTTCCAATTTAGAATTGGCCGCATTAAGAAACTCTTCTTGGGTATGAAGCTCATGTTTCAGTTCTTTGATACGCTCATCGGTGTCCGGTAGAGAATTAAGCGAGCAAGATAATGTGTCGTCTGTGGTAACGGAGGGATGCTCTTCGATTATAACGAGATACAGAAGAGGCTCTTCAGACGTTAAGGCTAAGGGTCTGATAGTAACATTGAGGGGGATTACACGCTCATTTACGGTAACGCTAAGCCCTTCTCTTTGTACGATTTGTTTGTCCAGAGTAGCTTTGTGCAACGCAGAGGACAAGTCACGTCGCAGCCCCTCGCGCGCCATTTTTAATATATTGTTGACATTGGATTCACCGGTAGGGAGTTCCAAATACATTCCGCTTCGTCCGTGAAGATAGAGGATATCACCTTGAGCATTAACAAGTACGCCGGTGAGAGCGCTTTGTTGCAAAAGGGCTTGTTCCGTCAGTTCTCTAAGGGGTATTTTTGGGGAAGGGGTATTTTTTTCGACTACGTGGGGCAAGGCAGTCCGCGCAGTAAGCGTGGGAGTAAAAACTCTTTTCGCTACGTTACTGTACGCTCCAGTTTGGGGATCTTCTTTTCGTTGGTAGAGTTTAGAGGACTGATCCAATATGCTAAAGAGATCGCCATATTCTCCGATACTTTCAGAGGAACCGAGAAAAAGGATTCCATCGGGATTTAACGCATAATGGAAGAGGGGGATAAGTCTCTTTTGCAACTCGGAACTCATATAAATTAGAAGATTGCGACAGCTTAAGAGATCGAGTTTTGAAAAGGGGGGATCTTTGATGACATTTTGTTCTGAAAAAACGAGCATATCTCGGATACTTTTGTGAATACGGTAGCTTCCGTCGCTTTGTAGGGTAAAAAAGTGTGTTAATCTCTCCTGTGAGACATTACTGGCGATATCCGAGGGATAAAGGCCGGAGCGTGCGATGGCTATCGCTTTGGCATCAATGTCGGTAGCAAAAAGTTGTACGACATAATTTTGTTTCATCGCTTCCATATACTCTTTTAGGAGGATGGCAATGGAATAGGCCTCTTCGCCGGTGGAGCATCCTGTCGTCCAGATGCGTATAGTTGATCCTGAGGGTTTAAGGGCTAATATTTTTGGGAACACAATTTCTTTTAGATAGATAAAGGCTTCCGGATCACGGAAAAAATTGGTTACACCGATGAGGAGATCGTTGAACAATGCATCGACTTCATCGGGGGTTTGCTGCAAAAATTTGACATATTCGTTGATTTTTTCGATTCGTTGAACGGCCATACGCCGTTCAATACGTCGGTGCATGGTGTTGGGTTTGTATTGTGAAAAGTCGTGTCCGGTTTGATCACGCAAGAGGATGAATATTTTAGTAAGGCTATTGTTTTCTTTGGATACTTCCTCGGATACAATCGTGTGTGGTTTTTTTGCGGAAGGGGTGAGAGAAGCGATTATTTGCTTCGGCATCTGATTGGGCGTGAGAATATAATCAACCAATCCGGTTTCAATCGCACTCTGAGGCATTCCCTTGTATTCGGCAGAATCAAGCTCTTGGGCTAGGACGATTCCCCCCTCTCTTTTAATGGCAGCTATCCCCTGCGTTCCATCACTTCCGGTGCCGGAGAGGATGATCGCAATGGATCGTTCATGCTGATCCTGCGCCAAAGAGTGAAAGAAAAAATCGATAGGAAGCCGTTGTCCGTGCGGTGCGGAAGGCTCAAACAATTGCAGGCACCCATCATGAATCGCCATTTTACGGTTGGGAGGAATGACATAAACACAATTCGGCACAACCCGCATTCCGTCTTCGACTTCAAATACTTCCATTTGAGTATAGTGTCGGATAATATCGGTTAGGAGACTTTTATGATCGGGAGAGAGGTGTTGTATGAGTACAAACGCGATATCCGTTTCAACATCGCTGCTCATATTGGAAAAAAAGGCTTCAAAGGCTGCCAAACCACCTGCCGAAGCGCCAATCGCAACGATTGTAGGTACAAGATTCTTGTTTGTTTTGAATATTTTTTTTGTGGCCATGATCATATCCTAAGGTACAGAACGTTTTATAATAGATCGATCGAATTAATGATATAACAATTCTAGCTCTTATATGCTGTATTACTTCTGTTAATGAGCTTATACTCGCACCGTTGCAATCCTCGCATTAATGGGGATATTGGCGGAGGTAAGACCCGGTGTTTGTCCATGTAAATCAAACTCCAGCTTTACATGAGGACCGAAAAAGAGACAATGGGTAGATCCTCCGAAGTGAAATGACCCTAATTGGTCTCCCTTTTTAACCTTTTGCCCCTCATATACCGTAATCTCACACGATGAGACCTCCGCCATCCCCACCGGCATAACACACATCAATCCGATATCAGGATTATCCGCTTCGATAAAAATCAGTGCTCGTGTGGCTACTTCCGTAATGTACCCTTGAGACTCTTTGTTCCCTTCGGGATCATACGCCTCCGCCAATGTCTCTGAATAATAGGTTCCATCCTGCACATACGCCTTAACTACCGTCCCATTAACGGGGGCATGCCAGCGATGATAGCTTTTAGCACTCAAAAAAGCTTGATAGACGGTTCCTCCGACGAATTTTTCTGAGAGTTTATCGTTGGCAAGCATGTGTTGAAGTGAGTAGGGTTGTGCTTTGATCCAAAATTTTGCATGCCGTTTTACATTGGTCGCAACTCGGTACGGTGCCGATTCGCAGGCATTGGCGATAACACGATCGTCATTGGGCGATGCTACAGGACGTTTTCCCTCATTAAACTCTCTCGTAAAAAAATCATCCCACGAGGTAAATCCCCAATACGGTTTCGTAGGATCGCATTTGAAATTATCGATAAAATTTTGTTTCGGGTCAATAGAGTCCCCTTTTAAATACGGATCCATTGCACATAACGCTTTTAGCGCTGCCTCGCTAAACCACCCTCGATCACTTAAAACCTCACACGACTCATGTGACTTTAGAAAGACCCCCCATTCGTTAAGGATTCTCTTGAGTTGAACATTTACTTTCTCATTCAAAAATGCCGTAAATCCTCCGGTTGTCCCCATCGACCAATCCAAAATAGCATTTATCGGGAGTCCGACCAATCCGCTCGAATCAAACTCGGGAGCCTTGGTCATGACCGCATTGATCATCTGCAACATATGGTTATAGTCTCGTACCTGCGGTTTGCCCCCAGGGCTCAGGGTATATTTTGCGGGAACCTGCTCGAACATTTGATGAAAGAGCATAAAGAGCTCAGCATCATGTTCTATAAGCTCTTTAAACGCTTCGATAACCGGATGCAGCGGCTTGGAATTCTCATTGACCTCTTCAACCAAACCTTCCAACCATTTTTCAAGAAATATTTTATCTGACGGGAGCCATTTTCCGACTCTGAATTGGACATTTTCAATTGCAGTATGTTTCATTATTTGTTCCTTGTTTATTTGACAATAAGTTCACCAAACGTACTGGACGATACTAACACTAATTATAGATTTGGAACTTAAAAAAATAAACTATTTTTAATTAAACTAAATTAATTATATTATTAATTAGGGAATGGCGGTATGATACCATCCGATAGATAGTTCGTTCTACTCACCCAAAGGATTTTATGTATGTGGCTACGTACAAGTTGTAATTTGACCTTTGAGATCACCGTACCGACGCCGTTTGTCTTTATGCTTCGTCCGCGCAGCGGAGCACAGCAATGGGTTGCTTTGGAAGAATACAACATTACCCCCAATGTCCCTGTATTTGAATTCACCGATACCTATGGAAACTTCTGCCAGCGTCTCATCGCACCACCCGGACCGTTTGCCATTTCTATTGTTGCAGAAGTTATGATTGCAGATTATGTGGATGAAGCACCCGGAGCGGAATTTGTAGACATAAAAAATATCCCCAATACCATTTTAGGCTATTTATTACCAAGCCGTTATTGCCAATCGGACAGCTTTAGCCAGATGGCAAGCAACATTACGGCAGGATGTATGTTGGGCTACGACCAGGTGACAGCAATAGTCGAGTGGTTACGTGCTACAATCCAATATGAACCCAATAGAAACAATATGCCTATCTCAGCGATAGAAGTCAACGCCCGTGGCTGGGGAGTATGTCGTGATTTTGCCCATCTTGGCATTGCAATGTGTCGAAGCCTTAGTATTCCCGCTCGGATGGTAGTAGGGTATTTTTATGGATTGAAACAAATGGATTTGCATGCTTGGTTCGAGGTATATGTGGGAGAACGCTGGTACTCATTTGATGCGACACAAGATCAGATGAGAGGAGGGTACGTAGCCATCGGCTATGGCCGCGATGCCGCAGACGTTGCGATCTACAATCAATTCGGTCCCCCGTTGTATCCCATATCTCAACATATTAGTGTAGAGCAAATAAATCATACAAGTGAGATATACAATGCAGCGCTATAAAATTATTCATCGCACGTACTACAATTATTCCGAAGCGGTAACGCTAGGTGCTCAAAGTTTGCTACTGAGACCCAGAGAAGATTATGAACTTCGCATTGAATCGTTTTCCCTTAAAATCACCCCCGATGCTACGCTACTATGGCATCGAGATATTGAGGGAAATTCGGTAGCTATTGCTAATTTTGCCCTTCCTACAAGCCAACTGCTTATTGAGAGTGAAGTGATTATTCAGCAATACAATGAATTTCCCCTTGATTTTTTAGTGAGTGATTACGCATTGCTCTACCCCTTTGCTTATCAAAATGAAGAGGCTATTTTGCTCTCTGCCTATAGAGCATTACCCGATTGCGAGACGATAAGTGTGGTTGATAAATGGATCGCTAATTTTTGGCATCCCGGGGAAAAAATTCAGACTTATATGCTACTGCAGCAGATTGCCGAACACATTAATCGGACACTCACGTACCGAGTTAGGGAAGAACCGGGAGTACAAAGTGCCATTAGAACTCTCGCATACGGTACCGGATCATGCCGTGATTTTGCTTTTCTTTTTATGGAAGCAGTGCGGTGTATGGGGTTAGCTTCACGCTTCGTGAGCGGATATCTTTATGCGCCGCTTATGACCGCAGAAATCGGTTCGACTCATGCGTGGGCAGAAGTCTACTTGCCGGGTGCCGGATGGAAAGGGTTTGACCCTACGATCGGAAAGATTGTCGGAAGCGATCACATCGCTGTAGCAGTAGCACGATTACCAGAAGCCGTTCCGCCTATAGCGGGATCATTCGCAGGATCAGCCATTTCAAGTATTACGGTTGGTGTGTGGGTAAGTCAGTGTTAAAAAGTTCACACTAACTTCACACAGAAGGAATTATAATTGTTTCAAATATAACTTCAAATTGAAATATTGAGGTATATGAGAAGGAGTACTTATGAAAAAAGGGTATCAACTAACATTTTATACACTTCAATCTCGTCAACACAATGGTGGCTATATTTCTGACTGGTTAGAAGAAATAGCACAAGAAGCTGGTGTTAACGGTATCACAGTTACCAATTCTGCTAAAGGATTAGGTCACGATGGAACATGGCATTCAGCTTCATTTTTTGAATTGATCGATCAGCCGCTTGAAATTATTATGATTGCTGATGAAAAAGCTTGCACTAAAATTTTTGCACTTCTGGAAGCACAAAAGTCTAATCTGTTTTACACTAAAACCGCTATCGAATATGGAACTATTTAACGTTTTAGGTATAACTGAATTAAGCCGCATATTTTTTCATAACCTCAAGACATTAACTATATAAGAAGGTGTATATTGAATAAATTCATACTCAAATCACTATTAAAACTAATTTTCTTAGCAATCGGTATTGTAAGCAGTTCTACTATGGCAAATGATTTTCCAAATATCTGTAGTCGAGATCAAAATGACAACGAATTTACAATCCTAAGCTATCATGAAATAGCTCTCAAAAGTGAAACACTTGATTCAACGTATGCGGTAACTCCATCGAATTTTGAGGGACAAATACATTGGTTAATAGAGAATGGGTATCACTTTATAGGTGTAGATGATATTTTAAAGTATCGAAAGGCTAGCAAGCCGTTACCGGAAAAAGCCGTATTGATTACGTTTGATGATGGATATCAGTCTGTGTATGCCAACGCCTTTCCCGTGTTGAAGAAATACAAAATACCCTCTGTCATTGCATTAGTTGGCAGTTGGCTAAAGAATGAAAAGAGGGTAGACTTTAGTGGTCATATGATCGATCGTAGTAAGTTTTTAAGTCAAGCCCAGATCAAAGAGATGGTCGGCAGCGGTCTAGTGGAGGTTGCCAGTCATAGTTATCTTTTTCATGAAGGGATACAAGGTAATCCGCAAGGCAATCAGGAACCGGCAATTACAACTCGTTTATGGTTTAATGATACGAAAACGTATGAAGATGACAAAAGTTATCAGCAGCGTATTTACAATGACCTATTAGAAAATAATGTTTTTTTAGAGCGCTATACAGGGCAAAAACCCCGTGTGATGGTGTGGCCGTACGGCCATTACAATATCGAGGTGCGTCGCATCGCAGAGCGCTTGGGTATGCCCATAGGATTAACGCTGGATGACGGCAGTAATACCCGTCTCACACCTTTATGGGGGCTTCGGCGTATACTGGTAGAGGGACAAATGTCTCTTAAAGATTTAGAACACAACATGTGGTCACGAAATGCCAATTTAACGGATGACGATCGCACGACCAAAGCAGCTCATATCGATATGGATTATATTTATGATCCTGATCCAGACCAGCAGGAAAAAAATATCGGATTGCTGCTTGATCGTATCAAAAAATTAGGGGTTAATACGGTGTATTTGCAGGCTTTTGCCGACCCCGATGCCAACGGTGCGGCAGACTATGTCTATTTTCCCAATAGAAATATCCCCATGCGTGCAGATTTATTCAACCGTGTTTCATGGCAGATTGCAACACGGACACAAGTAAAACGCATTTATGCGTGGATGCCAATGCTGGCATGGCAATTGCCGCAAAATAATGCAGCCGGCAAAGATACAGTAGTGACATTGCAAGTTGATCCGACCCATCTGAATATGGGGTATCCGAGATTATCCCCATTTTCACCTAAAGCACGAAAAGTCATAAAAGAAATTTACGAAGATCTATCAAAATCAGCCTATATTGACGGTATATTATTTCATGACGATGTAACACTGTCCGATTTTGAAGATGACAGTGAAGCAGCTCATATACAATATAAAAAATGGGGCTTATCTCAAAATGTCACTGATATTAGAGGTGACAAAAAACAGTTTCAGAAATGGACTAAACTGAAAACAA
>OBEQ010150574.1_pt1 | contig 13491 bp, 14 predicted proteins | sample 1670901 | NCBI WGS metagenome assembly OBEQ01 (sample SAMEA104232315, study PRJEB22302) | groundwater metagenome | biome: forest; feature: aquifer; material: groundwater | place: USA | collected 2011-08-07 | depth 5.4 m
GGATCTTTTTCTTTGTACAGTATCCTGGCGAATATTGTAGCGGTGCCACTTGTGCCAGTACTTATGGCAGCAACATCGCTTACGGTGGTATTTTCTTTTGTACCTCTTCTTGGGACGCTGTTTTCTTTTATTACATACGGTCTGTCTTCAATTATTCTTTTTATTGCACATATCACTTCGCTCCTACCATACGCAAAAATTCCATTACAGATTTCTTTTGTTGCAATGTGTGTGAGTTATATCGCGGTACTTTTATTTACCAAATATATGTCTCATAAAAAAGTAGTAGCTAATGAAGATCCTTCTATTATTTCGTTTTAGCTTCGAGGATTTTTTTATAGAAAATAAAGGCTACTACTACTCCGATTACAGCCATGATTAACGCATACTTTTGCCAAGAAAAATGTTCTCCAAAAAAATAACCGATAGAGAGAAATGCTGCAGCCCATACGAGCGAGGTAGAAGTAAAAAGAATAATAGCGGTAGATTTTTTAATACGAGCAAGTCCAGCAACAAACGGAACCACTACTTTTAATGATGGTGTGAGCTTGCCGACAAAAAGCATCCAGATACCATGATGTTCTACTTTTTTATGGAATGCCATAATTGAATGCATTGGTATTTGGAAATATTTTGTAGCAACTTCTGGACCGAAGCGATAGACAAGGTAAAAGAGAATCAAATTACCAACAGCATTTCCCAAAGTACCTGCAATGACGGTGGGGAAAAATGAAAGAGTACCCTTGCTAATTAAAACTCCGCAAATGATATACGTAATTTGCGAGGAAGGGAAACTAAAAATTCCATTCAAAGTAAGAGCTAGAAAAATGCCGATATATGAAAGAGAATCAATAAGAGAAGGGATGTCCATGGAGAGAGTATACTATTTCTTATCTCCTAGGTATGCAAAGGATTAAAGAAACCTTTACGATATATGGTAAAAGTACGGTACTCACCCTTGCACTGCTTGCAGCTTTTTCTTCTGTAGTCTTTTTCCTTTCTGTAAAAGATACAGACAAACTTACTATTTCATTTATCGATGTAGGGCAAGGAGATTCTATTTTAATTCAAACACCATCTCATAAAACAATGATCATTGATGGTGGTCCAGGAAATGCTGTGATGCGAACACTAACTCACAAGCTGTCATTTTTTAATAACGATATAGATGTTGTGCTTCCGACACATCCTGATGCGGATCACGTCACAGGATTAATCGATGTCATCAAACAATACAGCGTGCATATGATTGTAGAATCCCCGGCGAAATCAGAGACGGGAGTATTTCAGAAATTAGAACAAGCAGTACATGATGAAGAAGGAGCAGAACATTACATTGGTAATTTAGGAGACTCAATTGACTTTGGTGATGGTGTGACGTTTACAATAGTTTCCCCAAGAACTGAAGTGTGGCATGGAGAAGATACGAATGACGAGTCAGTAACGGGAGTGCTTAGATATGGCGATACTACATTTCTTTTGACTGGAGATTTGCCGAGCACGCATGAAGATGACGTGATTGCTACAGGACTTGTGCCGAGAAATATCACCGTGCTTAAAGCTGGGCATCATGGTAGTAAATTTAGTTCAAGTGATATATTCCTAAAGTATTTGAAACCAACGTACACGATTATTTCTGCGGGCAAAGATAATCGCTACGGACATCCGAATCCGGAAGCGCTCGCACGCATAGAAAAAGAAAGTAAAAGTATTTTAAGCACTATTGATCATGGGACGATTACTTTCGAAACTGATGGAAGAAATCTACAAATAAATACTGAGAAATAAAAAATACCTCAGCGACATATATATCGCCAAGGTGGTGGAATCAGTTTTCTTTCTTCGGGACCAGATGTTGGATTGTGATTCGAAGTGCCGACTTGCCTTTCCATTTTGGTAGGTTCAGGTCATCCCAACAAGCAAAATCACAACGAGAGGAACCAACTTCGATGTCGAAGTAGTTCATCCAACGGATGATGTGTTGCATTTGCTTACCCAGCAAGTCCTCTTCGAGTTTGTCTTTTGGGTAGAACCAAATAGTCGTAGTAGCCGTCATCTCCAAGTCTGGTTTTACGGTCAGGATCTCTGCCGATCCAATGAAGGATGGCACCAAAGAAGAGTCCGTAGTCGAAGGGAATTTTGGCCCCAGAAATTGCCATTGCGTTCTCCGTGCAGATTATTTCACTGCAATATTGGTTGAGATTCGTTATTAACACTAGAGTGGTTATCGCCTTTTGTTAAGTGAGAACAAGAAACTTAGAGATTGCTATACTGGTCCAATATGGAATATGCAACATACGGAATTCAAATAGGGGAAGGGATTATTACTATCGGTTCATGGGATACATTTCGTTTCTTCTTTACCAATATCGCTGGACAATCAGACATTACAAAATACCCAGTGCTTGTGGGAAAATTTTATACAAATCAGTCTCTCTCACAAGCTGATGCAAAAGCTGCGTTAGATGAATTGGATCTTTTATGGAATGAGTTCGAAACAAAACCTGCAAAGAATGTACTTTCTGCTACAGAAGGAGCTCCAATCGAGGAACGTGCGAGATTCGATGTTGATGCGCCAAATCTAGCAGAATATTTTTTGACATCAGACGGAAAGAATTTGATCGGGTCTTTTCAGGAAGCATTCATCAAACTTAGAGATCAAGGAGGCGAGGCAGTTATAGTTGGCTTAGAGGAATAAATAGAAGAGTAAAAGTAGAATTGCAATATAAAGCGCGGCGCCGTAGGCGCCGCGTGTGATTCTTCAGATTGGTTTTCCTGGTTCCGTGAAAAAGGAGTCGGGGATTTGTGTGAGCATGCATCGTGCGAAGTCAGTTGCAATCACATGGTCGTCAAGGGCGATTTTCCACATGCCGCGAAAGATGCCGACAGTGTCTCGCACAAGACGATAAGAGATCGTATGTTGCTGGTGCAAGTATCGTTTCTTAAATATGAGTCTTGGGCCCGTGAGTTCGAATTCGGTGATCAGAGATAGACCATGTATGTCAGACATGAAGCCGCCAACATCAGGTTTTGATCCTTGTGACCATTTTTCCTTTCCGATGAAGCCATGGAAAAGAATATCAAGCCTTCCTTTGTCCTCGACTAGTGTTGCACCATTGGTTGGTAGTTGTGCGATGTTTAGCCCAGCCAATTCCTGCCAGAAATTTCCATTCATGAAATAAGAGGACATGATCCTGCTCCTTCTTCCTGAGCGATATGTCAGGGTTAGTGCTATCCTACGGAATTAAAATATGAAAGTCAAAAGCGCGACGCCATAAGGTGTCGCGCTTTTCTATTTTGCTAGTTATAGCTTGATCTGAAGGTGAAGTCCTCGCTTGATGCAGCTAGTACACATTTTTACTCTCGGACCATTTGGAATGCGTGCCCACTGGAGGTTTGGATACTTGCGACGATCTCCGCATGGGTTGTATTTGGTAGCACGAACAGAGTTAGAATATTTTCCAACTACTTTTGATCCTTTTTCGCAAAGTGGACAGATTTTTGCCATAGATATTAGGTTTAGATGTTAGGACTAGGTATCAGAAAATACAAATACCCAACAACTTAGTGTTATGAATACTAACATATAAGAAAAAGAGGCGCAAGATTCTTTTATGAGTCCCTAGTCTCTAAGCGCTAGTCCCGGTGTCATGGTATCCTAAAAGGATGACAGACAGCATCTCGAGTTTAGGATTTTTGGTACCGCTTTTGGTGCTTATTCTCTCTATTATCGCCCATGAAGTAGCTCACGGTGTCGCTGCATATATACATGGTGATGAGACAGCGTATCGCGCAGGACGACTGACACTTAACCCGCTACCTCATATTGATCTCTTTGGATCAATTATCATCCCGATTCTTTCAGTGATGTTTACCAGTTATGCCGTGGGGTACGCAAAACCAGTACCGTATAATCCATACAATCTCAAAGGGAAATATGCAGAATTTTGGGTAGCGTCCGCGGGAGTACTCACTAATTTCTTGATAGCACTTGTCGCAGTTGCGGTGTATAAGGTTCTACCGTCACTTAGCGTACAAAAAGAAACATTACAGCAAATATTTTTCTATATTGTATGGACCAATATATCTCTTGGAGTTTTTAACCTACTTCCGCTTCCTCCTTTTGATGGGATGTCTATTATCCAATCATTCTCTGCACGTGCAAATAGACTTTCTTTGGCCTTTGCACAAAATCCGCTGTATATGATTGTTATTCTTGTCGTTGCAACCACTATTTTTTCTGCGGTAAGCCCTTATATTTATGCCGTAGTGTATACACTCCTACAATAATACATAGTATATGAAGCAACATAAGAAAATCTCATCCCACAAAAAACAGAAGCGAAGTAGGTTTAAGAAAGTACTTGTTCTTCTCTTTGAAGAAATAAAAGATACTCTCTCTTCTTTGCCAGGCAAAAAGATACTGCTTATATCGGCATTGCTTCTGGCGATTATTGGAGGAGTGTTCTATATAAAGAGTTCAGTTACTGATTACGTCGCAAATAATGTAGTGGTGTCAGAAAGTGAAATCATTCGGCGTATTAAAACACATACTTCTGTCCCAAATGAGGAACCAATATCGATTGTACGTGTACAAGATGCAGAGAGTCTTCGACTACAGCATGCCTTTTATAAAGATGTTAAAGAGGGTAACTATATAGTGGTCTACAAAGACAAGGTAATCATCTATGATTTGAGGGGAGATCGAGTAGTTGCAGAGAAGAATAGTGCAAAATAAGAGTATACGCCAAGTGATTCTTGCAAAAAAGCTGGCCGTATAGTAGTATGGCATGACTATATGCCAACGATTAATCAGCTTATCAAGAAGAACCGCAAGCAAGTGATACGCAAGTCTCGCTCTATTGCTATGGGTCGCGGATTTAACGCAATTAAGAATAAGCCTAACTTCTACGCTTCACCATTTAAACGTGGTGTGTGTACTAAGGTGACTACAACTACTCCAAAGAAGCCGAACTCTGCGCTTCGAAAAATTGCTCGTGTGCGTCTTACTAATGGCATGGAAGTAACCGCATACATTCCAGGAGAAGGACACAAGCTTCAGGAGCACTCAGTGGTAATCCTTCGCGGTGGACGTGTAAAGGACTTGGCCGGTGTACGATATCACATCGTCCGTGGACGATTAGACGCTACCGGAGTAGATAAGCGTCGTCAGGCGAGATCACTTTACGGAAATAAGCGACCGAAAGCAGGAGCAGTAGCAAAGAAAAAATAAATTAAAAATCCCACGCATGCGTGGGATTTTTAATTTATTTTTTCTTTTGCTTCTTGCTTCTTGCTTCTTTATCATGTAGTATTCATATCACTCGTTTAGAGTATTTGAGCAATTACTGAAATAAACAATCTGTGCAGTACCGTTGCTCACGGGAAAGGCACACAGATGTAATCTAAAATTATGCGACGTAAAGTTAAAAATCGAAATATCGTGGGTGCTGACATGGTCTACAACAACGACAATGTTGGAAAGTTCATCAACTATGTGATGAAGGATGGAAAGAAATCAACTGCGCAGGAAATCGTGTATCAGGCATTTGAAGTGATCAAGGAAAAGCAAAAGGTAGAAAATCCGCTAGAAGTTTTTGAAGCAGCACTTCGAAATACTGGTCCTCTTACTGAAGTTCGTTCACGCCGTATCGGTGGAGCAAACTACCAGGTGCCTCGTGAAGTTCGTCCAGAACGACGCTTTATGCTTTCACTTCGTTGGATCTTGGAAGCAGCACGCGCAAAGAAAGGTGCAGCTATGCACAAGAAGCTTGCTGATGAAATCATTGCAGCATCAAACAATGAAGGTTCTGCGGTGAAGAAGAAGGATGATACACATCGAATGGCTGAAGCCAATAAGGCCTTCGCGCATTTTGCATGGTAGTTTAGAGCGCAAAGCGCGAAAAAATACCATGTACAAAATGCTGTCCAGCTACAAAAATACTTCTCAAACACGAGAAGTATTTTTGTTTTGGTACTTTTATTATTCGGAGATAAAACTTGCGGGTGCGAATAGCACATCCCTTGCAGCGCGAAGCAAGTTTTTATAATATAGTTTCGTATTTTTGTGGCTTGGGCTCATTTCGCCTGGTAATTTTCCTACAAAAATCGCGAACTACTTTGTCGAGCGCATGTTTTTATCAGTCGCCGTACTTCTAGGTACGACTTCTTCTAAAAACATGCGCTCTTCGCGTATTTCATCGATTATTCTAGGAAAATTATTTCTGCCTCGCACCTAAAGCAAATGTAATCAAAATCCTTGGTTGGGTAGTATTTTCAAATCAAAACCACCCGAAAGGGTGGTTTTGATTTGAATATAAATAAATATTGCGGGAGCTTTCGCTCTCGCAATGCTACTGCATCACCTGTTGTGACTGCCTGATTGCAGCTATCACTGGTTGCAGGTTGCTAACTGCAATAGTGAAATAGTTTATCGTGCGATGTCTGTCTTCAGCTGACATTTCTTTCAACAAGAGCAGAATATTTTGTGTAATCCTGTCTTTTTGAACAAAATCGACCAAAGGATTTGTGAGTGCTGCGAGAAGTTGCCCGATTCTGAGAAGGTCGCTTTCTGCTGGTCTGTCAAAGGTAATTGGGAGCTCGCTTTCCTCTTCTATTTTTTCATCTATTTCGTTGTGCAGTCGCGATCTGCGAAAAAGCGTAACTCTCTGTTTGAGATGGATGTCCGCCCCTGCGGCACCATGCAACAGTTTGTTTTGTTTATATTCCAAGTAGAGTTCTTTTTGATTTGTAAACGGAGCTCTTGCAAGTACGATTGCAGTATCCATGGGCAATTGTATGCCCAAACCATGGCCTTCGAACTCATCCATTTTGGATCGTAACTCCGGGTGCAACCACCGCAATCTCATCATGTGTTCAACTCTGTAGTCGCTTAGCTCAGGGAAGAGGCCTTTGAGTATTTTCCGTGCTGCCGTAATTCCTCGGTAGTTATCACCTGTGATTGTGATGAGCTCTGTTGCAATATCAACCACGAAAGTGTTTCGTCTTGTTTGAGAGAAATTGCTGATTACATGTCCCAGACCATTGATTTGATCTTTTCGGAAACCGTTAGCCTCCAGAACAGATACAGCTCTTTCTACTGATGGTACAGTGTATGATTTCATCATTGCAATCTCCTTGAATTCCCAACAAAAAGATCTGTTCTTCGCGTATAACTAATGCGAATCAAGTATAATGCTACTCCTTCTGTGCTCAATTGCAACTCACTCTCTTTTAAGTCTTGCTATTAATAAAAAAGGCGCCTGGTGGCGCCTCGGTGCCTTAAGCACTAGATTGTTCCATCTTTTTTGTTTCTCTGAGTGTGATTTCCAAGAGCGCAAGCTTAGCCCTTGTAACTCTCATGATCTTTGTTACTTGTTGCAGTTGTGAGTCGTTTAGTTTCTGAGCAAGCCTTTCAGCTTCCCTTTTGAACCGCGTTTCTGGAATACCCCCGAAGAGTTTCTCCATTTGTTTGTTGAGCATGTGTGATACAGAAAGGAGACTGTTGTACTTGACCGGGACTCCTTTTGCTTTCTTGATCAGTTTCACTTCTCGTTTTAGCCAGGCGAGGCAAAAGTTGATCTGCTTTCCTTCAAAGTTGCAGTAGATTTTGTACAACAATGTTATTTGATCTGTTTCGGAGAGTTGCACCAGCTGATGAGCGATGCGAGGGGATAGTTTCCTACTTACTCCGATCCCATCCATCGCAAGACGTACCTGTTCTGCAAGGTGCCGTAACCAGATAGTGCTTGATGCGACATCTTTACGCATCTTGGGGAAGAGAACCATAAGCATGTGTTTGACTTTCGGGATCGAGTTTTCTCCGTTTTTCAGACATAGTACGAAGGTATCGATAATTGGAAGAACGGTACTGAAGTGTCGCTCTGGGGTGTAGCTTTTCGCCGCCACCCAAACTGAATGAACTTTTCCGAGCGAAACACCCTCTTCTTTAAGTGTGTCAGACACGGTCTGGATCATTTCGTCACTTGGGACATCGTGAGAAAAGCGCTTTGCCATGAGGTCTCTCCTTGTACAGATGTATTCATTAAACCACTAATGAATTTAATTCTATCCTACTCCTTCTCTAGGTATTTGCAAAGAAAAGATAAACTTTAAAACACTGTGTATAGCGAACTCCGAAAAGAAATTTTTGACAGTATACTTACTATATTACTTACTAGCAGATTTTATTATGTCACTCCTATCTTTTACTAAAAAACTTTGTATCAGTGTACTGTCTGTTGTTACTCTTGTTTCTTTAGCACACGCACAGACAGCGGCAGCACCACAAATGATGTCGGAAGTCATCTCAACCGTGAATCTAAGAAATGTACGACTAGTATCACAAAATGGCAATACATTTAATATTAGTTTTGATATTTCTAATAGGATAGGAGTGCAACCAGATGTGCATTATGGGATTTCTCTTGCAAAAGTTTCAAACACCACATCCCGTACTGTAGATGAACATGTGTATGGTGAGTCTCTTGTCTTAAATGAAGGAGTATTGATTCATAAGGATATTACGTATCAGGCACCTGAGACATTATCAGGAACATACTCACTGCGAATTTTATTGAAAAGCAGCCGAGGCGTGCCATATGCTGGAAAAGTAATTGGCAATGTCACATTAGCAGAACCAAAAACCGGATCAGTGTATATTGATCCTTCAACTTGTACCATTGTAACCTCTGGAACAAATGAAAAGCATACGCCGAGTGATTTCTTTCTGGTGAACAAAGGGAGTTCACTTTCTCTTACGTGTACGCTAAAAAGCTCTCTAAAAACAGGAACAGTTCTTACTCCTGTGGTCGCACAGCACATTCGTGATGCGTATGGGGATGCAGTAGCAAACGATGCAAAGCTTGCGACTGTTTCAATTGCGCAAAATGAAAGCAAGAAAGTTACTATTGAAGTCCCTTCGGTGACTACTCCTTCTCCATACTATGCTGCGGTATGGTTTACATATGGAACTGCTTCAGAAACCAATAAAGTTATGTTTCGATATTATGTTGAAGGAATTGGTGGATCGATTCGTACACTTTTATTGGATAAAGATGGGTATATGCAAGGGGATACTGCACGCGTGTCTTTCCTTTGGACTCCTTATGATAGTACTTTTTCAAATATTATTGACGGCAGTAAACAACTCGGAGCAGCTCTTATTTCCCTTGTAAATGGCAATAACGCGACTTGCGCTCAAGCGGTAACGCAGACACTTACCACAAACGATCATTTAATAACTGTCCCGATCGCCATAACTTCAGACTGTCAGAATCCACAAATTAAACTAAGCATTATGGATCCTTCACAAAAAGTTTTTGATTCACAGCACTTTTCTATCATTACTTCTGAAGCAAAAGTTTCAGAAGTAACTACACCATTAGCAACGAATTCGTCTTCAGAATCTGCCAAAAACCATTTTATGATCGCTGGAGTATTCGCGCTTATTGCAATGTTATGTTTCCTCTTTAGGAAGCAGTTAGTTGGAAATGCAATGAAATCAATTATTGTTCTATTATTAGGAATCTCGTTTATGAGTGGAGTACGGAGTGCTCATGCGGATGGTGTAGTCTTATGGTATGTAGGCCCTCCTGCATTTCCTATTCCTGCCGCGACAAACATTTTCTTTAATTCTCATTTGGACAAGGCAAGCTATGTTCCTGGGGGTTTAATCACTGTTAATTATTATGCGTTTAGTGATGATAATCCACAGCCATCAAGCGGTTCAAATATTTGTCTGAAAGCATGGGGATGGGTAGATAGTGGTCCGCACGGTCCGGACGCATTTCCTTCCTGTTATACACCACAGAATTTACGAGATGGTTTTTGGATGTCCGCGCCTGCTGGTAATGCCGGAGCAGTATCTGGGTGGGTACATAAAGCATATGGATCAAATAGATATAACACAGCTCTTGGAAGTGGTGCGTATACAGTAAAACCTCCTTGTTCTCTTGGAGACACTGAACTATCTTCCGATATCTGTCCTGCAACATGTAGTTCTCCGGCTAATCTTTTATCTGTCGACGCTTCTGGAGATGGTCCACCTGTAAATAGAGAATGGTATCAGTCAGACGACGTAACATGTAATAATAAATTATGCGGAACGACTGTGGTGCGCTATCGCACGGTAGCTCAAATGAATGCGCTTCCGGAGTGTACTGTCTCGCCTAATGTGTATATACACTTTACGCCTTAGAGGTTTCCTATAGACAATAAAGAAAGAAGCGGCGCCGTAGGCGCCGCTTCTTTATTGTCTGGCGGCATCTTTTGTGGTAGGATGTTTCTACTGCCTAAACGGCTTTTTCTTTTCCAAAAGAACACTAGTGTCGCGTCTGCTTTGTTAGAAACAATTTTTGCTCCCGCAATGTAGTTCTATCTACATCTCGTTCGAGTCTGAAGACTCTCAGAGTCTGAACGACTTGATCGCAAAAATTGTTTCTGCCTCGCATCCACAACACTATTGTCCTTTTGGACAGAGGAAAATCAACTAGTAACTATTAACCATTAACTACTAACTATCTCAACCATGGCTCGCGATTATCCAATCAACAAAACACGTAACTTCGGTGTTATTGCACACATCGACGCTGGTAAAACCACTACGACAGAACGTATTTTGTTTTACACGGGTGTATCTCACAAAATCGGTGAAGTACACGAAGGAGCAACCGTGATGGATTGGATGGAACAAGAACGCGAGCGTGGTATTACCATCACTTCTGCGGCGACCACGGCATTTTGGAATCCAACGTACATGCCGAAGACAGATACTTCAAAGAAGTGTCGTTTCAACATCATCGATACCCCGGGACACATTGACTTTACTATCGAAGTAAAGCGTAGCTTGCGTGTACTTGACGGTGCGGTAGTGGTATTTGACGGAGTAGCTGGAGTTGAGCCTCAATCAGAAACTAACTGGAGATATGCTTCAGACGGGATGGTTCCTCGTATTTGTTATATCAACAAGCTTGATCGTATGGGAGCTAACTTCGACAAGGCATTTGACTCTATTTTGGATCGTCTTTCAAAGAATGCAGTTCGTATGCAAATGCCGATTGGTGCTGAAGAAAATTTTGATGGCATCATCGATCTCCTTACGATGAAAGAAGTTAAGTTTACTGGTGATAAAGGAAAAGATGTAGATTTTACAGAAATTCCTGCTGAACTTCTCGATGAGGCCAAGAAGCGTCGCGCTGAAATGGTTGAGAAAATCGTCGAGACTGACGAAAATCTGATGACAGAATTCCTTGAAGGAAAAGAATTTACTATTGAACAATTAAAAGCGGCGCTTCGTAAAGCAACGATTGCTAACGAAATCTTCCCAGTATTCTGTGGGTCTTCTCTTAAGAATCGCGGGGTGCAGCTTGTGCTGGATGCTGTGGTTGACTATCTACCATCACCACTAGACATTGCTCGTCCAAAGGCAATCGATGTACATACAAACGAACCTATCGAAATAGAAGTGTCTGATACTGCTCCTTTTACGGCTCTCGCGTTTAAGTCTATGGCGGATCCTTTCGTGGGTCAGCTTACATTTTTCCGTGTGTATTCTGGAACGCTTGAATCAGGTTCTTATATTTATAACTCATCAAAGGATAAAAAGGAGCGTGTGTCTCGTATATTGCGTATGCATGCAAACGACCGCGAAGAAGTGAAGGTAGTGTATGCTGGAGAAATCGCAGCAGCTGTTGGGCTCAAAGATACTATTACTTCAGATACTATGTGTACAGAAGATCATCCAATCGTTCTTGAAAGAATTGTCATTCCAGAATCAGTGATCTCTATGCGTGTAGAGCCAAAAACAAAGGCAGACCAGGAGAAAATGGGTATTGCGCTCTCTCGTCTGGCTATTGAAGATCCGACTTTCCGCGTAACTTCTGATGCTGAAACAGGGGAGACAATTATTTCAGGTATGGGTGAACTTCACTTGGAAATTATTGTGGATCGTATGAAGCGTGAGTTTAATGTGGAAGCAAACACCGGTAAGCCACAAGTGGCATACAAGGAAACTATTCAAGGAACAGCTTCTGGTGAAGGTAAGTACATTAAGCAGTCCGGGGGCAGAGGTCAGTATGGTCACGTGAAGATCAACATCAAGCCTATTGATTACTCAATCGAAAAGGAAGATCTTCCAAAGAACACCAAGCGTTATGATAGTTTTGAATTCGTAAACTCTATCAAAGGTGGTGTGATTCCTCAGGAATTCGTACCGGCAGTAGAAAAAGGTCTTCGTGAGTCAATGGATCGCGGAACGCTTGCTGGATTTAAGATGGTGGATGTGTCTTGTGAAGTGTACGATGGATCTTTTCACGAAGTGGACTCCTCAGAAATCGCCTTTAAGATTGCAGCTGGTATGGCACTTGCTGATGCAGTGTCAAAAGCTCGCCCGGTGATCCTTGAACCGATTATGAGAGTGGAAATTGTTACACCTGATAAGTTCTACGGAGATATTACTGGAAATATTTCATCAAAGCGTGGACAGATCGAAGGAATGGACGAGCGCGGTCAGGACAAGGTAGTGCGTGCACTCGTGCCGCTTTCTGAAATGTTCGGATACGTGAACAACCTTCGTTCTATGACAGAAGGACGAGCAACCTTTGCAATGGATTTCGCGAAGTATGATGTGGTGCCGGCTAATATCGCCAAAGATATCGCAGAAAATAAGAAATAGAGTACAAAAAGAAAGCCGCCCCGAAGGGGCGGCTTTCTTTTTGTATGCTAGAGATTTTTAATTCCCACACATTGCACAGTTTTGCTTGTGCATAACTGCCTCGTATACCGCAGAAAGTCCTACCAAAAGATAGACAATTTTCTCTACCATCGGGTAGCCTCCTAAAATCATATCTACGACATTGTACCCAAGAGCAGAAAGCCCCCAGTTCAAGCCCCCTACGACCAAAAGAATAAATGCAACTATATGTAGTGTTTTCATATATAAATCGGGTTTTTACTAGTAATAAACCCTATAACATAAGTATAGCGCTGAAAATACCTTGTAAAGGTAAACTTATACACCGTAAGTAATTTCGTCGTTAAGGCTTCTTCTTTCTTGTAAAGAATGGTAGTTGCAATCGATTTTAATTTATGTTACAATCTTTCCACTTAGCACTCCCTTTTTATTTGCTTGGCTAAGTTTATTTTATTTAACCGTTTCCTTTTATATCTAATTAAGTCAAATACCACTTTAGGGGGAACCCGAGAGGCGGCACGACTTCTACAAAAACATATGGCAGAAACATTCAATCGAGACAAACCACACGTAAACGTAGGTACTATCGGTCACGTAGACCATGGAAAGACTACGCTTACTGCAGCTATTCTTAATGTGCTTCACATGATGGATCCTACTATCAAGATGAAGGACGTTGATGATATCGACAAGGCTCCTGAAGAAAAGGCACGTGGTATTACCATTTCTCTTTCTCACTCAGAATACGCCACAGCTGCTCGTCACTATGCTCATATTGACGCTCCAGGGCATGCTGACTA
>OBEQ012237335.1_pt1 | contig 13490 bp, 13 predicted proteins | sample 1670901 | NCBI WGS metagenome assembly OBEQ01 (sample SAMEA104232315, study PRJEB22302) | groundwater metagenome | biome: forest; feature: aquifer; material: groundwater | place: USA | collected 2011-08-07 | depth 5.4 m
ACTGTATTACGTCGGAGTTAAATTCTACTATTTTAATCTTTCTATTTAATGTTTCTTGCAATTTTTTTACATTCATTGCATGATTTCCAAGAGCTTTACCAAGTTCAAGTTCTTGTACAACAAAGAAAAGTTGTTCATTTTCAATAAAACAATCTTTTAATTTTGCGTGTGTGATTTTTTCAAACAGATTCATAATCTGCATGAGAGCCATATCATACACAATCTTCGTCATTGTTTGAGGAGTGTTAAAACAGATATTGCAAATGGTTTTTTGCAAATTCCGCCAATTTCCGTATTCTCCTCTTCAAGTACAACAACTTCTGTGTGAGATAAGGAAGCATAATGAAAAATATCATTACGTATTTTATCAGGACAATTTTTTGATAAAAATATTTTTTGTGCTTTTCCTAATTTTAATTGTTGCATTGATCGTTCTGTTCCGAACACTAGTTTATTTGATTCTAATTGTTTTTTTACTTCTGCGATGGTCATAGTATTTCTTAGGAAAAGAGTTTGTTTTTAAATTTTTGCTTTCTTTTCTATTCTTTTTTAAGTTTGCCTTTTATTACTAATTGTGGCATTCCTGTTCCTACAGGAACTGCTTGATTTAACATAACATTTTCAATGACACTTGTCAAGAGATCTTCTTCTCCGACGAGACTTGCACGTATGATGTGTTTAATTGGAGTTTCGAATGATGCTCTTGCAAGAACGCTTGATTTTTCATTAACAACACCATACCTTGTTATTCCTTTAATGGATCCTGAAACACACATTGTATCTGCGACGAGCATGATGTGTCTTAAGTCGATGTTAATTCCTTGATTTCTGATAACTTTTAAAAGTTCATCAATGATTGTTTGTCTTGCTGCTTCAATTCCTAGAACTTCTGCAGTTTCGAAAATATCATTAGTTCGTGTTCGTTTTGTATCAACAAAATCTAATGCAAGAACACTTTTAAGATTAGTTCCTGCTGTTAAAATAATATATTCATCGCCTTTTTTTACAGGTAAGACTTGGTGAATGCTTTTTATTCCTGCGATGTGTACTTTTTTTAATTTTTCTTTCAAACGATATGTTTTATTAAGATTGTTTTCTTTATCTTCACTTTTTACTAAAATTGCATTTCCGTCTTGTTTAACATTGAGTTTTGCAGTTTTTGCAAGAATTTTTGTAATTGCCGCAACGGTTAAACCTACTTCTTTTGCTTTTTGTTCGTTTACTTGGATTTCAATAACTGAATCAACAAGATTGATTGCAAATTCTTTTGTTACATCTTCAAGTTTTATTGATTTAATTTGTAATGCAAGTTCTTTGATATTTTCTCCTTTTGAAAAAGGTTCTTTTAAAAAAATTTCCATCATGGGAGTACTTATTGATTTTCTTCCGTCAAGAATTTCAATAATACGTGGAAGACCTACTGTTACGTTCATCTCTGAAACACCTGCAAAATGAAATGTGTTTAATGTCATTTGTGTTCCAGGTTCTCCGATGGACTGAGCAGAAACAAGTCCAACACATTCTCCTGTGTCAACTTTTGCTTTTTGATATTGTTCAACAACATTTTCAAAAACTTTTTTAAGTTTTATTTTTGAAATAGTCGAGGGAATGTTTGTTTTTATTTCTTCAAGAAGAAAGGGTGTAAGTTTATCAGAAAATTCTTTTGATAACTCTTGAAAATCTGATTCACTCATTTTGCACCTCATTAATTATTGTTTTTATGTCTATTTTTCCGTTTGTTGAACGAGATACATCAATTCCATCTTCACCATATTGAAATTGTACAATTTTCATACTTGCATCACGGACAGTTCCGTCATAATCCACTTTAAGGTCTTGCATTGCATTTGCAAGTCGTCTATAAAGATATCCTGATTTAGGAGTACGCAAAGCAGTATCCATAAGTGCATCTCTTCCAGTCATTGCTGCAAAGAAATATTCTGCAGGTTTTAGTCCTTGTTTGAATCCTCGAGCAATAAATCCTCTTGCAGGTGCAGATAAATCTTTTTTTCTAAAACAAGAAAGGGTACGATCATCATATCCTTGATCAATGCGTTTGCCTCGAAGAGACTGCTGTCCAACAAGACCTGCCATTTGTGCAACATTAAGCATATTTCCTCGTGCACCAGATTTTGCCATAATTGTCGTATTTGTTTCTTTTGTTGCATATTCTGTAACAACACTTCCTGTTCTGTTTCTTGATCTGTTTAATACTTCTAGAATTTTTACTTCTACTGTTTCAAGAAGAGTTTTACCTGGAAATGGTTCAAGTTTTCCTGTTTCAAAAAGTTCTAAAAATTCTTTTACTTCATTTACTGTTTCTTGAAGTAAATCTGCAATTTTAATTGTGGCAGCTTCAGGAAGATCAGTGTCTGAAATCATTGTGGTAAATCCATTTTTTAAAAGTGTTTGAATTCCAATTTTTGCAACAGTTCCAATAAATTGGATAGTGAAAGAATCTCCATACTTTTGATGCATTGCTCGAAGAAGAAGTCCTGCACCTTCTCCTAAATTTGCAGAATCCATATATCCTGAAAGTAATTTTCCTTTTTCAATAATGATGTGGGAATCTCCGCATTTTTCATCGGTTTTTTTACAGGATTTTGAATGACCTGTAAATGAAAAGTCAGTTGGAAGAAGTATGCTAAATAATTCTTTTCCTGTTATTCTTTCTTTTTTTGGAAGCTTACTTACATCTTCAACACCTGATGCAATGAGAATTTCAATTGCATCATGTTTAGATAGTTCAATTTGTTTTGTAAGTAAATAATTTCCAGAGATAGAATCATGAATACAGCCCATAACTGTTAAACCATATCCTGGCGAGATGAGTTGTGTTTGTACTTGCATAAGCATTTCTGCTTCAACTCTTGATTCTTCTGTCTGAGGAATATGAAGATTCATCTCATCCCCGTCAAAATCTGCGTTGTAAGGATTACAAACTGCAGGATTAAGCCTCAAAGTTCTTCCAGGAAGAATGCGAATTTTATGACACATCATTGACATTCTATGAAGAGAAGGTTGTCTGTTAAATACTGCAACATCTCCATCCATTAAATGTCTTTCAACAGTATATCCTGGTTGGAGTTCTTCAAGAATTTGTTCTTTCATTTCATCAGTGATTCTTTTCTTTTTTCCATCAGGTCTAATAACATAATTTGCCCCAGGATATTTACCTGCGCCTTTCTGTACGAATTTTTTTAAGTAGCCCATATTCCATTCTGTAACTTTTTCAGGAACAGTAAGTTTCATTGCAATAACTTCTGGAACACCAACTTCATTAAGATCTAAGAGTGGGTCTGGACTAATGACAGTACGTGCGGAAAAGTTTGTTCTTTTTCCTGCAAGATTATATCTGATACGACCTTCTTTACTTTTAATTCTTTCAGCAATTGTTTTAAGTGGCTGACCAGATCTATGTCTTGCTGGAGGAAGTTGTGCAACATTATTATCAAAAAAAGTAGTTATGTGATATTGTAATAAGTCCCATAAATCTTCTATAATTATTTCTGGAGCTCCTGCATTTATGTTTTCAAAAAGTCTTTGATTAATACGTACAATATCTCCAAGTTTATGTGTTAAATCATCTTCTGATCTCTCTCCAGATTCAAGAGTGATACTTGGACGCATTGTTACAGGAGGAATTGCAAAAATAGTAATAATACTCCACTCAGGTCTTATTGCTTGTACGTCAATTCCGAAAAGTTCACAATCTTCATCACTCACTTTTTCAAGTCTTGCCCGAATTTCTATAGGACTAATACGTTTTTCATTTTCAAAAAAAGTTGTTGGTTTTTCGAGTGTGACTTTTAATTGTTTTGCTTTACAATGAGGACATTTATTTGCAGTTTTCATAGAAATGATAATTTCTTTTACCATTTTTCGTCGTCTATCTAATCCTACTTCTTTTTGTGCATTTGTTAATTCTTCTCGTAATTTGTCTGCTTTTTGTTTTGGAATGAGAACTTTTCCACATTCTCTACAGTTATATCTGAGAAGATTTACAATAAGTGGAACAAATTCAATATGAACGACGGGTCTTGCAAGTTCAATATATCCAAAGTGTCCAACACATTCTTTCAATTTTGAACCACATGTTTTACATCTAAGACCTGGATCGATTACACCCATGCGAGTGTCCATGAGACCACCATCAACAGGATAACCTTCTTTATCATATAATTCGGGTGTTACAACTTTTACTGAAGCCATTTTTTTAATGACTTTTGGACTGAGAACTCCAAAAACAATTGATTTTACTTGTTTGTAGACATATTGTTCTTCCATTGTTAACTCCTTAATATTTTGTTTTTAATGATAATTTTGGATAGATTCCTAATGACTTTAATTCGTCAAGCATAAGTTTGAATGCATATGCAACTTCAATCCAAGATATTGTCACATTGTCGCCGCAATTTTGGCAGTAAGATCTTTTTTTGTATTCATTATGAATTGCAATAAGACCACAGTTTTCACAAACAGGGACAAGTGTTTTATCTGAGTCGAATCGTTCTTTGAGAAGAAGACTTGCACCGTGAGAAACAAAGGTATCTTTCTCCATCTCTCCTAATCTTAGTCCTCCTTCTTTTGCTCTTCCTTCTGTAGGTTGTCTTGTTAAAAGTTGAATAGGTCCTCTTGCTCGTGAGTGAATTTTATTTGCAACCATATGTTTTAATTTAAGATAATACATATTTCCGATGAAAATTTTTGCTTGAAACTGTTCGCCTGTTTCTCCGTTATACATTGTTTCTGTTCCATTTTCTCTGAATCCTAATTTTAAAAGTTCTTTGCGTAATGATTCTTCAGATTCTGCATCGAAGGTTGTTCCATTAATTTTTCTTCCCGCAAGGGCTCCAACTTTTCCTGCGAGTAATTCGATCATGTGAGAAATGGTCATACGTGATGGTAAACTGTGAGGAGAAAAGATAAGGTCTGGAGTAATTCCTGAAGCAGTAAAAGGCATGTCTGATGGATCAACAATTAATCCAACTACTCCTTTTTGTCCATGACGTGAAGTAAATTTATCTCCGATTTCAGGAGTTCTTTGATCTCTTACTCTTACTTGAACAAGTTTATTTCCTTCTTCGCTTTCAGTAATCATAACACAATCTACTACTCCTTGTTCGCCGTGTGCAACACTCATTGAACTTTCTCTTTTTGTGTTTGATGTTAAACTATATTCATCATATCCAGAAAGAAATCGAGGGGGACTAACTTTTCCAATGATTACATCGCCTTCTTTAATTTGAGCTTCTGGAAAAATAATTCCATCTTCTTCGAGGAGTCTATAATCTCTTTCAGATTTGTATCCTTTAACATCTTTATCTGGAATAACAATCTCATCTGTTAATCCTCCTGCATAACGTAATTCTTCTGCGATAGCAGGTCTAAAATAAGATGATCTACCCATTCCACGTTCGATGGATGCGCGATTGAGAATGATTGCATCTTCCATATTATATCCTTTGTAACTCATTACTGCAACAATTACATTTTGTCCTGCAGGATGTTTTTCATATTCTGAAAGTTCATGCATTACTGTTTGGACAATGGGAGCTTGAGCTGTGTGAAGAATATTTACATCCATATCCATGCGTACAGGAAAGTTTGCTGCATATACACCAATTGCTTGTTTTTGATTTTTTGATCCTGCGTTAATTCTTGCTGATGGTGCGTAGTTTGAATAAGGAACAAGTGATGTTGTTAGTCCGAGCATACTGAGAGGAGAAATTTCAAGATGAGTATGTTCAGAAGTTAATTCTTCTTCATTAAATGCAACAAGTGCATTTTCTTCTTCCATTGCATCAAGATATTCAATTACTCCTTGCTTTACTAAATCACTCCAAGTAATTTCTTTTTTCTGAAGTTGCTGTAAATGTTTTTCAGTAAGGAGAGAAGAACCATTTTTTACAATGATGAGCGGCCTTTTTACTCTACCGCCTCCGTTTTCAACATATACTTCATCTTTTTTGCGATCTATTCGTACATTTAAGTTTACAGGAAGAACTCCTTTTCTTCGCTCATCAATGATGTGCTGTGTAAATTGATCTGCATTATCAATAGTGCCTACAAATTTATTGTTTAAGTATACATCTGTCATCTGTTTTACCTCACTCCTTTAAGGCCGGCATTCTTCATACTTTTAAGAATGGGTTCTTCAGGTAAATCTTTTGATACTGTTGCTAAAATAGATAAATTTTTACGAAGACCAATATTTGTTCCTTCTGGTGTTTCAACAGGACAGAGTCTGCCAAGATGTGTTGGATGCAAAGCTCGTGCTTGAAAATTTTCTTGACTTGCAGATAATGGACTAACAACACGCTGCAAGTGTGAAATCATTTCAGAATAATTAACTCGCTGAATGCGTTGACTAATTCCTTTTCTTCCGCCGATCCATGCACCTGTTGCCATTGCAGAATAAATTCTTTGTGTAAGAAGTTTATCTCTGATGATTACTTTGATTGATGGAAATTTTCCACGTTTTACAATTCTTTGAAAATTATAAAGAAGATCTCCGATAAGAACTTTAAGATTTGCTCGCATAAGGTCAGCAAGTAATTCTCCTGAAAGTTTTAATCTTTTATTCATGTAATGATCTTTATCATCTGTTTTGTATTCTCCATTTGAAACAAGAATATATTTTTTCCACATTTTACATAAGTTATATGCTTTGAATAATCTGTCTGGAGTAGTTGTTCCTAAATTAGGAAGAAGATATTTGTCTAAAATTTCTTTCATGCGTTCAACACGCATGTCTTTTGCTTGTGTGATTCCTATTCTTTTAGCGATATAATCTAATGCATCATCTTCATTTTTAATATCTGCAAACTCGAGAAGATTAATAAGAATTTCATCTTGTTGTTTTTCAGAAACTGCTTTCATTATTTCTTCATCTTTGATAAGTCCAAGAGCTTTAACAATGACAAGGAGAGGCATTCTTCTAACTCTTGTAAAAGTAAGATAGAATATTCCATCTTTAAGTCTTTCAAAAGTATGAGGAATTTTATAAGACTCTTTTTCTGAAAAAACTTTTCCCACATATTCAGAAATTCCTGTTGTTGCTTTTTCAACAAGAAATTTATTTGGAGCAAGATCTTCAACACTGATAAGTGCTTTTTCTGTTCCATTTACAATAAAATAGCCACCTGGTTCGTCAGGGTCTTCTCCTTGAGTGATAAGTTCATCTCGAGAAAGATTAAAAAGATGACAAAATTTGGATCGTAACATTATGGGTATACTTCCAATTTGTGTTGTGAATGTTTCACGCTGAACACCGTTTATATGTGCTGAAACTTCAATAAAACAGGGTGCAGCATAGGTAATTTTTCTCAGTCTTGCTTCCATGGGAAAAATATTTCTTTTGCTTCCATCCGCGTCAGTAATTTCAGGTTTTGTAACCCAAATTTTGTCTAATTTAATTTTGAATTCATCTACATTATGAGGAATTATTGTTGGGACAATCTCTTTATTTTCTTCAACAATTTTTGAGAGTTCAACATCAATAAAATGACAAAATGACTCGATACTTGCATCAACCAAACTTTGTTCTTCAAAATATTTTTGAATAAGTATTGTAGAATCTTTAGCCATTTGTGACACCTCGGTAATATATACTTTTTCCTCGAGTTGGTGAAGAGCGAAAAACTTTAACTACATCACCTTCTAAGAGTGATAATTCTTCTATAGATGGATCAGTTTTGAGAATTTTGGGTAATTCTTTCAGAGAAATGTTATATGTTTCAAATAATTCTTTTTTCTCTTTCTCTGACAGCTTTTGATGTTTTGGTACGAGATAGTGTCCTTCTTTTTCTGCCATGTGTGTTCCTTCTCTTCTCTTTTTTTTGATAATGATGAGCCGGACGGGATTTTCTCTCAAGTTGTCATAAAATTTTAATTCATATCGTTAACATGCCCTTTTTTATTTTTCTGATCAGGCAGTTTTCCGAGCTGAATTGTGTTTATGGCAAACTGAATTTGAACCCGCGACCCTATGATCTCTTGCATGCTTTTTCTTGGCTTGCTAAAAGTCATATGCGCTAACCAGGCTGCGCTACCGGCCCATGAGTGTTATAAAGATTGAAAGCCTACGCTCTCATTCTCATCTTATATTTTTAATCTTAGTTTGAAAAACATACGCCCTGGCCGGGACTTTCTTGCATTTTATGTGCATTTCGAACCCGGGTCGGAGCCTTACTGCTTTTTATGCCAGGGAAATTTAATCCGAGGTTTGACAGGGCCCCATGATAGGCCACTACACTACCAGGGCAGTTGTTTTCCAACTTGGCTAGCAAATTTCTTTCTTTTTGGCATAGCTATGGCTATTTTTGATTTTACTGCCTAAAAGAAAGACGTTTGAAGCATATTATTGTTTTGTAAGAAGTTCCTTATAAACGTTACTGTTATATTAAATTTACGACGAGCCATAAACCATTTTTTTAGAATTTTTTTTATTCTTTCTTAATTTATGTTTTTGTTATTGTTGGGAAATAATATGTTGTTTCTCATGGGCATACTCTGTTTTCATTTTAAACTTTTTGCTTTTTTATTATTTTTTCGTCAGAGATTTTTATTTTTATGACTCTGCTCTTACTTGTCCCAAGATAATACTCACGAAAAGTATAAATAAACTCATCTGGAACAAAAATAGTATGAATTTACTAAAAAAGGTGGCAGGAGATCCTTCTGAAAAAAGAAGTCATAACGGTGCATCTTATAATGATTTATCTACAGTATTTACTGGATTATTGGGGAGAGGTTTAGAACAAGATGATTCTTCAAGAGATAGTAACATTTTTTTCTCTCTTTCAGATATTGGAAAGCTCTATTCATTTGCAGTTTTTGCTGCACCATCATATTTGCATGAAACAAGATTATCTCAAACAAAAGATTTATTGCAAAAAAGAAAAAAAGAATTTCAAGAATATCTTCGCGTGTCTTTATCTTATGTTTCGTTAGAACAAGATTTAAAGAAACATAGTGTTCAGCAATCATTATTAGATAATGCAGTTGGAACTCCTTCTTTTGTCCATTCTAAAGATACGCTTGTTGGACTCATTGTTTCTTTATTAAATATTGATGCTTCGGAAAAAACGTATGAGCATATTGGAAAAGCAGTTGTAAAAGGAGCGGATATTTATTCAAGAATAAAACAAAAAGAACGTGTCTCAGTAAAAGCTAAATATAAAATGTTTAGTGAATATAATCTAATTCAAAAACAACTTGAAAAGCTCGTGCAGGTTTCTGAAGAATGAAAAAAAAATTCGTGCTTGATACAAGTGTTCTTCTTCATGATCCTTCAGCATTATTCTCTTTTCAAGAAAATGACATTGTTCTTTATGGTGGAACACTTGATGAACTTGATGATCACAAAGTTGGTTCTGATGAAAAAAATTATAATGCACGAGTTGTTGCAAGAGTTCTTGACAAGCTTTCTGATTTGGGAGATATAACAAGAGGAGTTTCGTTAGAGGGGATATACGATTCACCTCTTCTGGTGCAGCAACTTAAACTTCCGCCGAAACAAGAATTAGGAAAAATTATTATTTTTTCTGAAGTTGAAAATATTCTAAAAATGTCATTACGTCAGAAAACATATGTTGATGATATGCTTGTGAATCTTACAAAAAAATTAGACGATGAAAATAATCAAACTGTTCTTGTTTCAAAAGATACCTATCTTCGTATCAAAGCAAAATCAAGAAAATTAACTGCTCAAGATTATGAAACAGATAAAAAAGGGATTAGACTTTCTGATATTATCTCTTCAGTTCAAACATATTCAGTAAGTTCTGCAATCGCAGATGTATTTCACAAAGGAGGAACAATTGATGCATCTGTTTTTTCAGCAACTCTTACTGCAAATCAATATCTTGTAATTGAACCTGCACATACTCTTGGCAGATATGATGCGGAGAAAAAAAAAGTTGTTCAAATTAATCCATTAATTGAACCAGTTTATGGAAAAATTCGTGCAAAAAATAAAGAACAGCGATTTTTTCTTGATGCAATGTTTAATCCTGCAATTAAACTTGTAATAGGAATTGGAAAAGCAGGAACAGGAAAAACACTTCTTGCAATTGCGGCAGGACTTCATCAAACAACAGGTCTAGATCCTCTATATAAACGAACAGAAGTTATTAGACCAATAATGCCTTTGGGAAATGATATAGGATATCTTCCTGGTGAGATGGCAGATAAGATTAGACCTTATATGGAACCTGTTTATAATGCACTTGAATTTTTACATGATTCTCCTGATCTTAAAAAAGGAGGAAAACGGAAAGGCCAAGAGATTATGGGAGGAGGCGAATATCTTATTGATACAGGATTAATAAAACTTAGTCCTCAAACATACATTCGAGGAAGTAATATTACTGATTCGTGGATAATTGTTGACGAAGCACAAAACTTAACTCCTCAACAAGCAAAAACAGTTCTTACACGTCCTGCAGATGGAACAAAAGTTATTATGCTTGGCGATCCATTTCAAATTGACAATCCATATGTTGATTCTCAAAGTAATGGATTAGTTTACGCTGCAAAACAACTTGCTAATCAGCCACTTACTGCATGTGTTGTTCTTGAGAAAACAGAGAGAGGAGAACTTGCAGAACTTGCTGCAAAATTAATGTAGTTTTTATTTTTATTTTTTTAAATTTTATAGAAACAGTGCGAGGAACATTTCGTCCACTTCTTCTTGAAGATAAAGTGTTGCATCAATAAAATTATTTTTTTACAACTTTCCTTTTTGTGCTTTTTCAGATGCGATTAAAGAGTTTCCTGTTTTATCTTCGAGAATTATTTTTAATTTTTCTTGTCCAAAGAAAACTCTTGTTAGTTTTTTTAACATATTTTTTGCTTTTGTTTTATCTTCTTCATCTTCTGCATTATCTCGTGCAGTTTCAATTGCATATCTTACTCTTTTGAGGAGACCTTCAACATTGGTAATATAACCATTAGAAGTTGGTCCTCCTTCCATTGTTATCATGTGAGGAATTTTTATTGTTGCTTCACCCGATTTTACAATGCGAATGTTCATGTCTTCTTCAGTTTCAACTTCGAGTGTGAATTTTACAGGTTCACTTTGTTCTTCAAATTCTACATCTGATTTATGATATTTGCATCCTATACAAGTCATTGAAAAAATATATGTTAGAATTTCTTTATTTCCAAATGGAATCTTGCGATCCATTTCTGTGAGTGTTAATGTTTTCTCATGACATACTGGACACTCTTGTTCTCCGAGAACAGAAGGTTGTGATTGGTTTTTTTCTTCACTCATCGTCGAAATGATAAATCTTCTTCGTACTTATAAATCTTACGACATTTATTTTTTTAGTGAGAATTTGTTTGTTAAAAAAATTTCATGTAGTAAAAATTAATTAATAAAAAAGAAAAGAGTAAAAAAAGAAAGAACTATTGATCTTTCATTGTATCTTGCGTAACAGATTTCTCTCTATGAATTTGTGCAAATGATGGAACAACTGCAATCCAATCTTCGCCAAAACCTGCGATGTCTCCTTCAATTGCATCACATGTTTTTTTGAGTTTATTTATTGCTCGTTTGAGTTCGATCAAATCCCTGTCTCGCAAAGGTCTTATATTAATAAGTGCGATTGTATATCCTTCACGCATTGAATCTATCACTTGTTTGATATCTTCAAAGTCTTCAAGAATAAATGGTCGTACAAGCACTTTTGCTTTACTATTCTCATTGAACTCTGGTGTTACAGAAATGTAATCACTGGACTCGACTGGAACGTCATAATCGTCAGAACCGAGTCCTTTTTTAAAACTGTTTCTTATACCTTGAAATAAACTTCTCATCTAGCCCTCCCTATGGAAAACACAAAACCTATTTTATAGTTTTACACGTAGCCGTACACATATTTAAATGTTTCGCTTGACGACGGAGAAAAGAATTTATGTTTTTTTCTTTGAAATTTTCTGAATGATTCATATAAAAACTCATTTTTCTTTCTTTTTTTTAAGAGCGAAAAATATATGAATGTCTTCCTTCTTTTTTTAACGCAAGCTTTAAATAATAGCTTAAAAATAGGAATGAAATAGATTATAATAGGTGATTATATGGTACAAAGACACGCATCACTCATAAGACGAGCAAGAAGTAAATTACAAAAAGGCGCAAGATCTAAAGGTAAACTTTCACTTCGAAGATTTTTTCAACATTTAACTGTTGGAGATCAGGTAGTTCTCCTTGCTGAATCAAGTATTCAACGAGGAATGTATCCTACAAGATTTCATGGAAAAGTTGCAATTGTTGAAGGTTCAAGAGGACATTGTTATGAAGTTTCTCTCCATGATGGTGGAAAGAAAAAAACATTTATTGTGCATCCTGTGCACTTACGAAAATGAATATAAATACAGTAAGTCAAACGCCTATATCTTTGGCGCATATGAAACTTGAACTTGAGAAAATAAAGACGAGAGACACCGAACTTGGTTTTCGTTCAACAAAAACAGACGAGTTTTTGCAGTCTCTTTCGCTCGATGCAAAAAAATCTGATGAACTCATAAAAAAAATTGAGACATTAGAGATTCCAAGACTTAAATTAGAACACATAATTAAAATTGCAGATCTCATGCCTGCAACAATTGAAGAGTTAAAGGTCATATTTCAAGCGTATACAATTACTGTATCGCAAGAAAATATGAAAAAGATTCAGGTATTAGTTGATGAGTATGTTAAAAAGTAGTTTTATTTCAAGAATATGGACCAAAAAGAAGACTTTGCAGTTGTATTGGATTTCCTTCCGAATGGCTATGCGTTTGATCCACGGCCAAGTTATAGGAAGACACCAATAGTGCAAGCTCTCGGTAAAGAACATTTAGCACTTCTCGAACTCGTTCCAAAAAAAGATGTATTTTTGCAACCGCATGCAGAGGTATATATTGGCGATGGAAAAAGAGAACAGATTCATCACATTATTGGTAAAATTACTTCTGATAAATTAACTTCTACTGCAAGAGGGGAATTGGAAGTAGTGGTTGCAGAAGTTGTAACAAAGAATGAAAAACATTTTATAACTTTTTTTAATAAAGCACAACCTCTTACGACAAGGATGCATCAACTTGAACTTCTTCCGGGACTTGGAAAAAAGCATATGTGGGAAATACTTGAAACGAGAAAAGAAAAAGAGTTTGAATCATTTGATGATCTTCGTCAAAGAGTAAAACTCATGCCTGAACCAGTGAAGATAATTGTCAAAAGAATTCTTGATGAATTAAGTGGCAAAGAGAAACATTTTCTGTTTGTTGAGAGATAGAAACAATTATTTTTTTAAAGATTTTTTTCAGTAATTTTTTTATTTACTTTTCTAAATAAGATTTTATTATATTTCTTAGATCTTGTAATTTTATTGTTTTGGATAAAAATCGCACGTTTCTTTGTTTCCATTCCCAAGTTATTTTTGCAGGTGTACTTGCAGATAATGCAAGCGCAGAACCATTATATCCTTTTTTATGTAATG
>OBEQ012438255.1_pt1 | contig 13490 bp, 10 predicted proteins | sample 1670901 | NCBI WGS metagenome assembly OBEQ01 (sample SAMEA104232315, study PRJEB22302) | groundwater metagenome | biome: forest; feature: aquifer; material: groundwater | place: USA | collected 2011-08-07 | depth 5.4 m
AACCAGCCAAAGTAGAAACCAAAGAAACGCGCGTGCCTCGGGCCGCGCGCGATGAACGTGAAAAACGCCTGCGAAGTGCCCAAGTCGACAAACTGGCTCAGGCTGGCGACGCTGGCGAGAAGGAACTGGTATTCACCGTAACGCGCGGCGCCCAGGCCTCGAGCGATGAGCATGCCGCTTGCGAACGACAGGACGAGTCGAACGGCGTTACTCGCAACACTCGCGCCCATGCGAACGGGGACGCGCTGCCACACGCTCGGCACCAACGACGGCTCAGGTCGTGAGGGGTTCGACGAGGTCATGTCCGGGACGCGGTGAGTCTTCACGCAGCGACGAGAGGAACCGCCATACGCGATCGGCCGGACCACCATTCCCGTGGTGCAGAATGTACTTGCGCACGAACGGAGCGGCGTCAATCGCGCGAAGCGCAGACATGGCGTCCGCCGGATCCTCAACGAGTTGCCGCAGCACATCGAAGAACTCGGATTCGTTGCGGCACCAGCGGCAGGCCTGGTCGAGATCGCGCTCAAACTCTGGCCAGAGCAGAGGCTGACGCGGATCGCAGAACAGGATGAGGGGGCGCCCCATCCCGAGCGTCTCATACCAGACCGAACCGCTGGATCCATCAGTCACCACGACGTCAGCGTCGGCAATCAGGCGTTCCAGCGGTCTGACCGCCTCGACGGCGACGGCTGGACAGGCGCGCTGAATCCACCGGACGGTCCCGACCTCTTGTAGTTGCTCGCGATGAGGCCGATAGGTGACGCGCAGCGATGACGCCGCCGCAAGCAGCCGGAGCCCCTCCTGTTCCAGTGCGAACCGCCGCGTATCCTCCAACGTATGAGTGGCGTTAAACCCGTTCCCGGTTGCATATTCGCCCACCCACAGGACGCGGAGCCGTCGGCCGCGTCGACGAGGCGCTGCGGCTCGTCTCATGGCCTCGATGCGGGCTGACCCGACGGGCACGAAAGAGGCGTGCAACGGAAACTCGGGGTAGGTGTGCTCCCGCGTGCCTTCCCCGTACGTCAAGAACACGTCGGCGTGCGCCTGCTCGACTTGCGCATGTTGCGCGACGCGGTGCGTGCCGTACGTCCCACCGTGCTGGTAGCAAATGACAGGAACCGAGCGGTGGCGACAGGCATGGGCGAACCGTTTAACCGCGAGCCACGGCATAGCGAAGAAGCACACGGCGTCGGGCCGGACATGTTCGAGCGCCGCCGCCGCAACGCGGTCCGCGTGACGCAGCAGAGCGGGGCTGCGTCGAGCCACCTGCGTCACATGACGCGCCAGCCCCGGGAACACGTCGATGCCGCCTACCGGGAAACGAGCTTGTTCCGGCCGCTCGTGCATCCATTGACCGAAAAGTTGTTCGACGACAGCCTCTTCCGTGGCGTCCGGCGCAAACGATGGCACGCCGAGTTCGTGTCGCTGACCGGACGCCCGTTCGGTCACCGCCGGAATGAAGGCGTACGGCCAAAAATATCCGCGCGTCTCGCCATCCATTTCTGCGAGACCGCAGTCGTGTGAGGATCCCAGCGTTTCAATAATCGGGATCCAGTCGTCCCGCACACCGCTAGGAAAGAGAAGCCTCAGCCCTCGCAGGTCAAGCGATTCCGTGATGGCCGATCGTCGAGACCGGCTGCGTGTGATGTGGCGGCGCCACGGGCGTTCGAGCCTGTTGTGAATCCTTTCGTAGAGCGGCGGACCGAGCGAGTCGTCCGTTGGATCCGTGGCGGGCATCGGCAGGACGTCGATCTTGACACGCGGATCCGCATGGTGCACAACGTCGATCCACGGAGCGCGGTCGTAGCCGTCGGCGGCGAACCAGCGGTCGAGCGGACCGGAAAACAGCGCGATGGCGTTCGCATCGAGCGTGCGAATCGCGCGCATGCACAGCGTGGCACGCGCGGCGATACCGACCGCCGCGTGGAACAGCGGATAACCTTGTCCGCTCAGGAAGCCCGGGCCTTCAAAGCGCAGCTCCGGACGACGCGCCTCGACAAACGACTCGACGGCGCGCGCCAACCGCACCACCCCGACGTTGATGCCGTATTCTTCTTCGGCGAATTGCCTCAAGTCGCACACCTGCCCTGCGGGGATGTGCGCCAGACCCCGCGCTTGAAGGGCCTCGACCGCCTCAGCTGTCACGGCCACAATCATCCCCCGCTCGCTCTCTGACAGATGCGAGGAGGCCCACTCCGCCTGGGCGGACGTTTCGACGAAGATCACCCGGCTCATGAAAGAAGGGACGTCTTCAGTCCTCGACGTGGCCGGGAATGTACCAGCCGCCGGGGTCACGACGGCGCCAGATATTGGGATTGCGGCAGCGTTCGATCGCGCTCACAACGGCGTCGACTGTCATCTCCGCGAACTCGGCGAAACCGGTCACGTACTCGGACGTCAGGTCTTCGAGATCGTACCTTCGCACGAGCGCTTTTGCCGCGTCTCTCGTCAGCCGGCCGTTGCGAATGTCCTCACACGCGTGATCGGTCGCGCGCCCGTAGCCGAATTTCATCACTTTCAGGTACTGGTGCACACGATTGATCAGCTCGTCGATCCCCACGTAGGTTCGGTACGTGCCTTCGCCGCGCTGATCCCGCGTCCGGAAGCCATACTGCCGCGCGATCCGCAGGTTCGTTTCGGAATCCCAGTGAAAGAAATAGCTCATGAATACCGCACGCGTCTCGGAACGCTCGATCTCGTCCGGGAAATCGTACACGCGCAGCTTCTCCATCGGAATGCCATGACGGCCGGATACGTAATTCGCATCCCGCCCGTGATTCGCGACATAGCGCGAAAACCAGGCGCGCGAGACCTGAGAGGCCGCCGCGACCTCGGCATCACCGCCGTATTCGAACGCTGAATTCTCGCCGAGCAGCACCAGCGGGATGTGGAACTGCCGCGCGACGTGCAACGGGAGCGCGTACAGCAACGTGTGGCTGAGCAGATCAGGGTCGCCGTATTCCTCGAAGCCGATCCGAATCAGCCGCTTGTGAAGCGGTAGTTCAGGTCGGTACGTGACCAGGCTGGCACCCATCTCGGGCACCCGACTGAGATTGTGCACGCCGACCGGCGTCTTGATGCCGTAGTCCACGTTCACCGCGAGGATTCGGAGATCGTGGCCAAGCAGATGATGGACCTGCGTGATGCTGTCCTTCCCGCCGCTCACGGGGACCAGGACATCGTAGAACGGGGCGCGGCGGGCTTTCGCGTCGGCGATCAAGGTCTTGAACTGCGCACCTCTCGCCGGCCAATCAATGCCCGACGTGGCCTCGTTCTTCAGTTGATGCGAGCGGCATGCCGGGCACACCCCATCCGCATCAAACGAAATAAAGGGCTTGGTATCAGGCATCACGCACAGCCGGCAGTACGTCATGGACGCCGCGTCATCGATACCGCTCGATCTTCGCGGGGTCGCCACCGAAAACGGCAAATGGCCGCACATGTCCGGTCACTATCGCGTTCGACTGGATGATCGCTCCCTCGCCGATGTGGCAATTCAACACGACCGCTGCGCTCGAGCCGATCCAGACGTCGTCGCCGATGTCCACGGTGCCGTGGCGGAACGGCTGCGACGGCATGAAACTGCCACGATCGGTATGGTGCGTGGAGGCGTTGATGCTGACGTACGACGACACCATCACGTAGCGTCCGATGCGCGTGGTGCCGCCGGAATTGACGATCGTGCCACGCCCGAGCACGGTCCCCTCCCCGATGTCGATCAGGCCATCGCGTGCCGCGACGAGCCGGACGTCGTCGTCCAGTCTCACTCGGCTGCCGATGACGATGCGACCGTCTTCGCGATTGCGAATCTCGACGTTATCGCCGATGACGGCGTCGTCGCCGATCGAAATGCGGGACGGATCGCCGTTCAACCGCACACGGACCCGGCCGAGAAAGACGACGTTCGAGCCGATGGCGATTCCCGCCTGCCTGAACAGGAACGTGTACAGTCGCGAGCTGTGAACCGGCAGCTTGTTGATCACCCGCTCGATGAAACCAAGCTTGCCGCCCGGGGATTCGTACCGTCGCGGCGGCGCCGCTTGGAGCGCGGCCAGGCTCGCCGCGCGCGATTCCCGAACAGCGCGGTCGTCGTCCTCCGAGCTCATGGCCTGGCCGGTCTGTCGCGCAACGACGGTCGCCGCGATCTGACGCACGGTGTCGAAGTGCGCGCGATCGAGCCATTCGACCGGGATGGACACGCCGCACGCCGCTTCGATTCTGCCGACGAGCGCGGTGAAGGCCAGCGAATCGATCAGACCGGAGCTGAGAAGCGGGGTATCGCCCGCAATGGGCGGCGCGCCTGACGCCGGGAGCGACTCGGTCACGATGCGCGTGATCAGATCTGTCGCGGGACGTGGCATCACCACCTCGAATGCGTCGGCCAGGTAGGCGTCGCGGTTGAGCCCGCGCGAGACCTTGCCCGCCGTCGACTTACGGAGCGTGCCCGGCGGGAGCAGCCGGATCTCCGCAACCGAGACGCCGAGCCGCTCGAAGATCGTGCGCTGCAGCGAGAGACGATCCGGCGGCGTCCCGCCAGGCGCCGTCTCCGCCAGCGCGACGATGCGTTCCGTTCCTGCACGCTCGTCGTCGATCCCGAACACCACGTTGCGGCCGGGCGCGAGGCCGGCCTCCGCGTCCAGGATCGACTCGACGTCTTGCGGGTAGATGTTTTCGCCGCCGACGATGATGAGGTCTTTCTTGCGGCCAGTGACGAACAACTCGCCGTCGCGCACGAATCCGAGGTCGCCGGTATGGAGCCACCCGTCAACGAGGGCGTCGAGTGTCGCCGCCGGGTTGTTGTGATACCCGTCCAGCATGCAGTTGGTGCGGATCGCGATCTCACCGATCCGGTTGTCGCCGGCCGGCGATCCGCCGTCGATCACTCTCAGCTCGGCGTTGCCCAGCGGACGGCCGGCCGACGCGATCGGTTTGCCGCCGGCGAGCGGTATCGCGACGCCTTCCGCCGCGAGGCGCGAGGGATCGACATCAAGGAACGCCGCGGGTCCGCTGCTCGAGGTGATCGCGAAGGTGTTCTCCGCCATCGCGTAGCAGTTGCGCACCACGCCTGGAGGCAACCCGCACGACTGGAACCGATTGACGAACGCGTGCACGGTGCTGTGGGACACCGGCTCCGAACAGCAGACGAGATGTCGCAGAGTGCTCAAGTCGTATCCGGAGAGCGCGGCATCGGGAACCGTCCGCGTGAGATGGCCGAGCGCGAAGTTCGGCAGCCACATGTGGGTGGCGCGGTGCCGCGTGGCCACTTCCAGCAGGAGACCAGGATTGCGCACCCACGTAAACGGGGAGAGCATCGCAATCGGAACTTTCTTCAGGAGCGGCATGAGCATGCACGCGATGAGCCCCATGTCGTGGTAGTGCGGCAGCCACGACACGACCCGACTGTCTGCGTCGAACTGAATGCACGCGTCGTATGCGTCGATCTGCGCGAACAACGCGTGGCTCGAAATGCGGACGCCTTTCTTTGCCCCTGTCGTCCCCGACGAAAATTGCAGGAAGGCTTCGGGGCCCTCCCCATCAAGCGCGACAGCATCGGCCGCGCCACCTCGCGCGACACCGGCGGCATCGTCGACCCTTCCGAGCCGAGGGCCCAGCCGGGTCCGGCTGGCCTCGAGCGCCGACGCCGCTTCGGCGTAGGTGAGGATGAGCGGTATCTCGGTGGCCGCGAGCAGCTGCTCGATGGACAACACGAACGCGTCGCTGGTCTGTTTCGGCGACGGGTACGCGAAGTACGCCGGAAGGGCGCCGGCAACGACCCCGGCCAGAAAACTGGCGAAGAGGTCGAGGGATTCGCGCAGGACGATCAGGACGAGGTCGCCGCGCCGGAGTCCGCGGTCACGATAGAGCCGCGTGAAATCGACGATTCGAGCCTGCAGCGCCTCGCAGCTGAACGTGTCCTCGCCATGGCCGTGCACCACCGTGAGCCACGCGCGCTCGGGATTCTCCCGAAGGCTCTCGAGGAGCCGCTCCCGGAAGACAGGCGCGGTGGCGCTGGATGTCATGGCCGTCACGCGAACTGCTCGAGGAACAACTTGGCGGAAATGAAATTGAAGAGGAACTTGCTGGCGCTGTTTTCGAGATAGTCCGCGTTCAGCAGCCCCTCAATCCTGTCCCGCCGGACGTGGTCGAAGATGGGGCTGTCGCCAAGAAGTCGCTCGCGCGTCGCCGGATTCGTCGGGTCGATCAGGGAAAAGATCGGCGCGTTGAACCCCACTTTCTTCGGGTTCCGTATCACCCTCTCCGGCGCGATGCCGCTGAGCGCGTCTCGGAGCGGCGCTTTCGCCAGACCGTTTCTCACGAGATGACGGTTCGGGATGCTGGCCGCGAACTCGAACAGCGCGCGGTCGAGAAAGGGCGACCGGTTTTCGATCGAGAAGTACATAGCGTTCAGGTCGTCCTCGTGCAGGATGACCGGTACCGATTCGTGAAACATCTCGTTCAACATGCGGTTGCGGAGCGGAGACGGCGCGTAGTCGGTTTCCGTAAACGCCTCCGCCCAGTCGGCGCGCAGGAAGGACGCGAACTCCGGCGCGTGCAGATACAGATGATCGCGAAAGCCCGGGCGCTCGATGAAGAGCCGGGGGTTCTGGAGGTGCGGGTTGCGGACGATTGGCGCCACCTCGCGCTGCCACGCCGCAAGCGAGGGCTCGAACAGGTCGGTGTCGGCGACCGCCGCCAGATACAGCGAGTGATGGTCGTAGTAGCCCGTGAACATCTCGTCTGCCGCGGTTCCGCTGATGGCAATGCGATACCCTCGCGCGGCAATTTCCGACATCAGCAGCCAGTGCACGTAGTAGGTGATCGTGTACACCGGTGCGTCGTGGTGGGCGACGAGCGTGGCCAGACGATCGAGAAACGCGTCCGTCGAAAACGACACCGCCGTGTGACGCACGCCGAGCGTTCGCACCGACTCGTTGACCATGTCCTCTTCGTTGTAACGCGCATCCTCGTTCACGATCGTGAAGCCATGGACGTCGTAGTCGAAGACGCGCTTGGCGATACTGATCAGGCTGTTCGAATCGACCCCCCCGCTCATGCAGAACGCCAGCGGCACGTCGGCGCGCAGCCGAAGCTTCACCGCGCGCAGCAGCCGCTCGCGCGTACCTTCCACGGCGGCGGCGTACGTCATCGCTTCGTCGGGCTCGGCGGCGGGCGTCCAGTAGCGCACGCGCGTCTCCGCGCCATCCGCTGCGAGGCGGACTACGGTGGACGGCGGAACCGCCTCGATCCCTTTGAAGAACTCGTGCGGCTCCTTGTAGAGCGCCCGATACCCGTTCACCAGATAGCGGTACACGTGGTCGTAGTCGATCGGCAGGCGCCGGCCTGCGAGCGCCGCGAGGAACTTGACCTCCGATCCAAAATACACGCCGGTCTCGTCGCGCAGCAGATAGAGCGGTTTCTCGCCGAACCGGTCCCGACTGAGCGTCAACGACCCGTCGGCCTCGTCGTACACCGCCAGCGCCCACATGCCCTCGAAGCGCTCGAGTGCGCTCCAGCCCCATGCGTCGACGGCCCGCAGGAGCACTTCGGTGTCTGACGTCGTCTTAAACGTGCATCCGTCGGCTTCCAGCTGGCACCGCAACTCGAGATAGTTGTAGAGCTCGCCGTTGTAGACCATCGACTTTCTGCCAACGCAGAAGGGCTGATTCGCGCGCGCGTCCAAATCGATGATCTGCAATCGCGTATGGAGCAAGTCGACGTGAGCGCCATCGGCCCGAATCCAGCGACGGGTGGCCTCCGCGTCCGGGCCTCGATGGCGCATCGCAGCGAGGCACCTCGCCAGCACTCCGGGGTCAAGCGCGCGATCGCCGACGTATCCGGCCAGACCACACATATCAGGCCACCATAATCCGCTTGAGGCGAAACGGATCGTCTCCGGCGCGATTGACGCCGGGTTCGGCGGTCGGTGCGCACACGATGCCACGCGCGGTTAGCCGCGCGATGACCTCGTCGGAGTAGCAATGGGCCAAGCCTTCCGGATAGGAATAGTGGCGCACGGGCTCGCCGATGTGCTGCTCCATCAGGCGGAGGCTTTCGCTGATCTCCGCATCGAGATCCGCCGCGTCGAGGAACGCCAGCACGCGGTGGGTATGGCCATGCCCTCCGACGGTGAACAGCGAATGGCGGTGCAGCGCGGCGAGCTGATCCCACGTCATCTTCGCATCGAGCGCGGCGTCACATTCGAGTTGGGTCACGCCGAGCTGGCGCTCGACCTCCTCTGCGACGCCGTACGGATCCAGATCCCTGCGGGCCTTGACGACCGCCCGGATGCGGTCGAGCACCGCCCGCTTGCTCCCATCGTCGGCGCAGCGTGCCACCAGGGGAAGCAATGGCAGATCGAGCGCCACGGACGCGCAGCTCTCCACGGCCGCCTCGATGCGATCGATCCAGGACGAGGCGTTGACATCGATAAAACGCGTCGTGGCGTAGAACATCGCCGGCACCGCGCGCCGTTCCAACTGCGGCGCGGCGACGCTGAAGTTATTCTCGAACCCATCGTCGAACGTCACCGCGAATGCCCGGGGAGGCAGTTCACGAACGCCGGTCACGTACTCCGCCACATCCGACATCGACACCGGCGAGCCGTTCACGAGTAGGTCGTCGAGCACCCGCTCAAAGTCCTGCTCCGGTATATGTTTTCGTGTGTAGTTGCGCACAGGTCGCGACAACGATCGCACCACGCCATGGAACAGAAAAATCGCGACTCCGTCGAGAACGAGATGCGAACTGTAATCGGTCACAGGGAGGACACGTGCCGAGAGAACTTCGTGATGCAGTCCGTCTTCAGCACCGAGGGCATGAAGGAGTAGTAGCGTCCGATCCGGCGCTGCGGCACCGCCGGCAGAGTGCCGCAGGCGTTCACAGTGGCGAGCGCGTCCACCGTCATCTGCACACATGCGCGTGTCGTGAGCGCCCGGAGCTCCGACAATGGCATCGCGCGGCCGAGCGTCAACGATCGCTGCGCGACGATGGATCCGGTGTCGAGGCCGGCATCGACGTGATGGAGGGTCGTGACGAGATTGGCGAAATCCCGGTGATAGATCGACCACAGATGGCTGTCGAGCCCGCGGTACTCCTCGGGATTTCCTCCGTGCAGGTTGAGACAGGCGACACGGGCGAGAGACGGAAGCGGCTCTCGAATGCGGCGAGTGCCGAAGACCATGACGATGTCCGGCTTCAGGTCCTGCACCTGCCCGAGCGCGTCGTCACCGGCAATGTTCTCCACCTGCAACACAGAGGCGACGTCGGTGAGCTCGCACGGATTGCCTCCAAGCAGCACACGGCGCTCGTAGTCGTCTCGTTCGTCCTCGAACGGGTGCACCGTCTCGAACGGCGGCCGTACCGCGCCGCTTTCGACGACGATCGCCGCGAACGGAAATTGCTGGCTCACCTGCCACGCGAAGTACCGATGGTGCGGCGTGTCTGTCGTCAGCAGCACCAGGCGCGGTCTCGTCATTCGACGTCAGCACGCATCAGCCGCTCACCCTCCCGGAGATCGCGGACGAGGCGGCGCCCGAACAGGGCGCTCTCATCTCCAGGCGCGAGTCCACCGCCTGGGCGCGTCCACGTGATGTCGTCGGCCGTCAGCCGATGCCCTGCGGACTGATTGGTGGTGATGACCACCGACCGCCGAATCGCATCGCGGTTCGCAGCCTCGCTCGGCTGCACGCGTTTCTCGCCCGATCCGATCATCGCCTCGACGCGGCGGATGCGATCGACAAGGTCGCGGAGATCGTGCGGATCCGCTGATAGCTGGTGGTCCCTGAAATCCGAACGATGCTTATCCAGTGTGAAGTGCTTCTCGACGATCCTCGCGCCGGCGGCGACCGCACACGACGCGGCCTCGTTGCCGATGACGTGGTCTGAGTAGCCCGGCGTCACGTGAAGGGATCGGCCTAGCGCGGCGATCGCACCGAGATTGGCTTCATCCGGCGGCGTCGGATAGCTGCTGACGCAGTGCAGCACCGCGAGGCCGGCATCGACGCCGCCATCGCTTCGCTCGCTGCGAACCACCTCGAGAGCGGTCCGAATCTCGTCGATCGTGCTCGCGCCCGATGACATCAGCACAGGCATTCCCGTCCGGGCGACGGCGCGGAGGAGCGGGAAGAAGGTCACATCTCCCGATGCGATCTTGTAGGCGTCCACCTCCGCCTCCAGAGCGAGAGCGCTGTGGAGGTCGAAGGGGGTCGCGATGAACAAGAGGCCGCATCTGCGCGCTTCGTCGGCTAGCTGGGTGAACTGTTCGATCGAGAGCTCAAAGCTCTTGAGTCGGGCGAAACGCGCCTGGTCGCGACGGCTGATGTAATGCTCCGTCCGAAACACTTGAACTTTGACTGCATCCACTCCGCAATCCGCGGCACGGCGAACCATTTCGATCGCGGTCGGGGCGTGCCCTTCGTGGTTGTTGCCGATTTCGGCAACAACCAGTACCCGCTGGTCCGTGTCGAAGGTGCCGATTCTCATGTTCGCGCCGAATCGACATGCCGATGGAGCACGTAGGCGCTCCGAACGGCGCGGAACCCGAGCCCTTCATACATCCGAATCGACGGGACGTTGGCGGCCTGCGTCCCGACAATCACGCGCTCGCAGTCGGCGTAGTGTGCGGCGAACTGCCGCGCCAGCGCGCGGCCAACGCCGGCACGCTGATGATCCGCCGCAACCCCGACGAGATCGATCGCGGCGGCCGGCCGGCCGGCGTGCTCGGTCATCACCGCCGCCAGAAACCCGGCGATCCGGCCCGCGACGCGCGCCACGAAGAGGCGGTCGCCGCGACGGCCCTCGAAATAGCTGGCGACCCACTCGCGTTTCACGTGGTGTGCGGCGCCCTGGGTCAGAAGCGGGTCGAGATGGAACCGCGAGTACCTGAAGCAGGACCCGGCGATGTCCAGGACCGGGGCGCGCTGACTGTCCTCGGCGAACGCGACGTCAATCGCACCACCCGAGGCCACCGCGGCCACGATCGCCGCGGGAGGCGCGGCGAAAGTCATGTTGACGTCGACGACGGTGAATCCCAGCCGTGCCAGCATCCCGACGGCCTCAACGGCGCACGTGTCGACCTTCGTGTAGTACAGCGCCTTCGACCGGTCTTTGAAGTGCCCTTCCACCGCGTCGAGCTCCTCCGCGCTCATCGACGCGGCATCGTTGACGCGAAAGACGTCGAAGCCCAGCACGTCAGTCAGCCAGCGATCCGCGGACAGTCGCATCAGATCCGGATGGATCCGCCCGTGCGGGCCAAGAGCTCGTGATACCAGTCGATGTAGCGCGAGAACCCGACTTCGAGCGGGTAGGCAGGCTGATACCCGAGGAGCCGGCGCGCCTTCTCGACACTCAGGGTGCCCCGCACCGGCATCAGGCCGTCGCGCGGCACGTATTCGACAGCGATGGCCGGGAACCGCTCCCGCACGATGGCCAGCAGATCCGCAATGGACCGCGACGACCCGTAGGTGAGGTTGAACACGTCGTTCCTGGCGGCGGGATGACTGATGGCGAGCATGATGCCGGCGACGAGATCGTCGATGTACGTGAAGTCGAGCCGCTCGACCCCATCGCCCTCCATGCGAAGCGTCTCACCGGCCAGCGCGTTCTCGATGAAAATCTGCCCGACCCGCCGGCTGACGCACCGCGGTCCGTACAGCGCGGACGGACGGATGATCGCGTACGGCAGGCCGAACACCTGTTGATACGCAATCACGAGCTTTTCGCCGGCCACCTTCAGGGCGCCGTAAATGCCGATCGGGTTCAACGGATGATCCTCGGTCACCTCGCTGGTTTCGAAGTTCCCGTACGCCATGCTCGATGACAGGAAGACGAATCGGTCGATGTTGGCGTTGTCGCCTCGCGACCAATCGAGCGCGTTCTCGAGCGTGCGCAGGCTGTGATCGAACGTGCTGAACGGATCCTTGTTGGATCGTCCAGCGTGCGACACGGCGGCGAGGTGGACGACGACGGACGGCTGCACGTCGCTCAGGATGCGGCTGAGCGCGTGGTAGTCGCGGGCGTCCTGGGGATGCAACGGGATGCCCGCCTGGCGTAGCAAATCGAGCCGCTCGTTCAGCATCGACAGAAACAGCGCGCGACTCGGCGTCTCGGGGCGAGAGGCAAACCACAACAGGTTGTTGACCTGCAGGCTGTCGATCACGTGCACGTCCGCTCTGGCCTTCGCCAGAGCGAGCGCGAGATTGTGACCGATGAAGCCGGCCCCGCCGATGATCGCGATACGGCGCCCCGCGACGTCGGTCATGCGCGGACGGTCCCGACTGCGTGGGCCAGCGCGGCGGCCACGTCGGCCGCATCGTCATCCGTGAGATGCGGGCCGACCGGCAGCGCAATCGATTGGTCGCTGATCTCGGAAGCCACCGGACAGCACGAGGCGTCGTACCCGTACTTGTCGCGGTAGTACGCCATCAGCGGCACCGGATGCGGATAGTAAATGCTGGTGCCGATGCCGGTCGCCGTCAGCGCGGCCATCAGCGACGTTCGGCGTCCCGCGAGCGCACCTTCGAGCACGACCGTCGCGCAATAGTGGCTGTTGGCGGCGTCGCCGCTCGTGGCATCGAGCAGCCGCACGTCTGGCACGCCGGCGACGGCGGCGCGCAGCCGCGCGAAGTTCGCGGCGCGTCTGACGAGATTCTCGTGAATCCGCGCGAGCTGCGTCCGGCCGAGCGCCGCCTGCATCTCGCTCATGCGGTAGTTCAAACCGAGCGACGGGACATCGTACATACCGGGAATCGCCCGCTCGCCGTGGCTCCTATCGACGCCAAACGCGCGCAGGCGCGCGACGCGCTCCGCCACGTCCGCGTGCCGCGTCACGAACATGCCGCCCTCAGCAGTCGTGATGTGCTTCACCGGGTAAAAGGAAAAACAGCCGGCGTCGCCGAACAGCCCGACGTGCCGTCCGTTCCAGCGCGATCCGACGGCGAGCGCGCAGTCTTCGATCAGCGTCAGATGCCGTTCGGCGGCCAGCGCGGCAATCGCTGGCATGTCGCACGGGATGCCGACGAAGTGCACGACGATGATCCCTTTCGTGCGCGGCGTGATCGCGGCAGCGATGGCGGCCGCGGTCATGTTCCCTGTGGCCGGATCGGGATCGATGAAGATCGGCGTGGCGCCCACCCATTCGACGGCGTGCACCGTGGCCGCGTGGGTTTCGGCCGGCACGATCACCTCGTCGCCCGGCCCGTACTTGAACTCCAGGCACGCCAGATGCAGCGCCGCCATACACGAGCTGACGGTGACGCAGTGGGCACCGTCTCCCATGAACGCAGCGAACTCGGCCTCGAACGCCTTGCACTCAGGCCCGTGCGTGAGGATGTATCCCTCGAGCACGCGCTGGACGGCGGCGCGATCGGCGTCGAAAATCCATGGACGCGCGAACGGAATGCTGCGGACGGCGGCCTGCGTCATACGTACTCAACCCTCTGAAGCGCACCGCTCGCGGCCGCGCGGTCGGCCGCCAAGCACGCGCTGAT
>OBEQ011506507.1_pt1 | contig 13489 bp, 10 predicted proteins | sample 1670901 | NCBI WGS metagenome assembly OBEQ01 (sample SAMEA104232315, study PRJEB22302) | groundwater metagenome | biome: forest; feature: aquifer; material: groundwater | place: USA | collected 2011-08-07 | depth 5.4 m
AAAAACTACGGAACAGAAAACATTGGTTCAATCAACGACTTTCATACTTATTTGCAAGAGATGCAACTAGTTTTCAACGAGTGTTACCGTGTTTTGCAAAAAGGTCGCTACGTTTGCGTAAACATTTCAGACATTATTAGTAACGAAGCTAAGTATCCAATTCCAGCGCATTTTGTTTTACTTTTACAACGGGCTGGTTTTGAATATCGTGAAGACATTATTTGGAAAAAGCCTGATGCAGTTGGTGCAAATGGAAATGGCGGCAGTGCTACGCGTCGTTTTGGTGTGTTTATGCAGCACCCCTACCCGATGTACTACTTTCCAAACAATACTATTGAACACATACTAGTTTTCAGAAAAGGGAAGTTTGACTACAAGCAACTTTCAACGGAAGATAAGGAAGCAGCTGAAATTGATTTAAGCGAAGTTAAACGACGTTGGGCTAGCGACGTTTGGGAATTCCACCCACAAACTAGAAAGTCTCAAGACCACCCTGCGATGTTTCCTGAAGAGTTGCCCGAAGCGTTTATTCGACTTTACACTTTTGAAGGGGAAACAGTGTTAGACCCTTTTCTTGGAAGCGGCACAACAATGAAAGTTAGCGATAGACTTAAACGCCAGTCTATCGGGTACGAAATCAACCCCTCGTACTTGCCGTTAATCCAGAAAAAGTCCAACATTGCTCCAAACCAACTCAAAATAATAGTTAGAAAGGAGGTACGAACATGAAAAAACAAACACTAGTAGTTTTAGCTTTGCTAAGCGCAGTCGGCTTAGCAGCAGCTATTGACCCACTATCAATTTCTCCCGACCAACCGATTTGCAGGTTGTACGGAATGATACAATTATTCGGCACAATCGTAGGAGTACTAGTAGCTGCGTATTCAGGTTTCCAACTAACTAGCAGTAGCGACAACAACGAACGGAACAACGCTAAAATGATGCTTTCCGGAGTAGTTGTTGGCTTAATCATAATTTGGATCGCACCTCTGCTAGTGAAAAACTTAGTTGGAGCCGGAAACATTTGCGGGTGGTAAAAAATTGACTTTTGACTTTGTGCAGCTGGCGAACTTAATCAAAACGTTTGCAGTGGCTTTCGCTACAATTGTAATTGCGTTTGCCGGCTTCACACTTGCCACTAGCACAAATGTCCAACAGCGGGAAGAGTGGAAAGAAGTAATTGCTGGCGTAATAGTTGGCTTGATTTTACTTTTTGTTGCGCCGTTAATCGCTTCGCAATTAACTGGAGCAACTTACTGCAGGTGATGACTTTCAATAAAATATTAATTGCATTGTTTTTGTTTTCTGGATTAGTTGCGGCAGCTTGTCCGTATAGTGATTTTACTTGGAGCGACGCGTACACTTCGCCAATAGTTGTTCAAGATACTTTGATTGAAAATTGTCAAGCGCTCAACTTGTCAAACCCAACGCTTTGCACAAGTATTCAAAACCAAAATTTAACAGTTCAACAAAAGAAGCAGCTAATTTTAGCTGATCTTGTAAAAAACAATGGATTTCCACCGTTTCAAGAAGCTAACAACTGGAACAACGCAATAAACTTTGTAAAATTTCCACCTTTGAACGTTACTCCAAAGAGTAGCGCGTACATCAAAGACGCATGGATGAAAATAGTAGATATTAGTCCTTCAGTTATTGATTCAACGGAAAACAAAACTTACATTAACGATACCGGCAACGTGAAGGTGGCTTATTCATTTGCTTTCGTAGTGCCAAGCGAAACATTTGCCGGAGATTGTCGAACTACTTTTGACATTTGTGGTTACAGCTATTCGCTTGACGTTCTCGACAATGGAATAAGTTTAAACAACCAAAACAGTAGAACTGCTAATTTTACAGTTGCACAAAAATATCACAATGCAATAAACAACTTTAGTGCACTTTTAACAGTTAACACTGAATATTCAATTAACCACTATAGGCAAATAACACATTGCGGTTACGGCAGAGCTTGTTATTCAACTTGTGACTATTCGTCAACTGAAACGCGTAGAGATTCACTTACGCTTTCAGATAGCAAAACCACCTATTACTATTATTTTGGTGGTTTTGTCAACGCCTTTATTGATGATTACCGAAATGATCTTGCTGACGGTTGGCTTTTTCTTGTTTCAAACGAAGATTTCAACAACGTAAAGTTCACAATTAACAACTCCTTTGTCAAAGTGCAAAGTAGACAATATCAACTCAGCTATTCCTTGCCTCCGTACAATGTTTTAACGCCTATTTCTACACCTAATCCAAACACAATTCAAACCAAAGACTGAAGCGTATTTTCAGAAACTAAAGCTAAACTTTCTGGAGAAGAATTAGACGATTTTCTAAGAGTAACACAGCCAGCACTTTACTATTGGCTAACGCAAACGCTTAGAATTAACCTCACTACGTTTCCAATAACTTTTTACGGAGATAAAATTCACTTCCTTGCACCAGCGAACCAATTGAACTGCACAGTTGAAATTAATTCACATTTCAACCAACAAACGCTTACCAATCTATGCAGTTTTAACGAAACGCAAAGCCCAGCAATTAATTTGACTATTCTAAACGCTTCAAATTCTTCGTTTCAAGTAACCGCACGGTTTTACGATAATTCAACGCAAGTTCCATTAGTTCAAAAAAAGATTCTTTTCTCGTACGGAGACAAAAACGCAACTATTGAAACGGATTCAAACGGCTTAGCAAGTACTATTTTTTCTTTTTCGCAAGGTGTGAACGTCGTTTATGCTAGTTTTGTAACAGACTTTGAAACTAAGAGCACCAAAGCATACGCGTTTGTGCCCGTGTCAATTTCAGACGTCATTTCGAGTTTGTGGTATTTGGTTTCGTTTGTAATTCTAGTGTGGTTTTTGTATAAACTTCTCAAAAAGGTGCTCTCATGAAAATAATTGCGATAAGCCTTTGCTTAGTTTTGTTGTTCGCGGGAATAGTTCATGCGGATGGCTTAAACGTAACCGTTTCTTCAAGTTGCCAAGGCAATAATGATTTGCTAAATACGCTTACGAATTTACCTGGTTGCATTGTTGAAAACTTTTTTTCCTATTTAGTATCGGGTTTAATCGCGTCAAATCAAAACTTCGTAGACTCAACATTCAAGTTTCTATTCTCAAACCCGAATCCATTGTGGTTTTGTAGTCAATACAACGCAGTTATGGCTATTTTGGAAAGCTTGTTTTCAATTGTGCTAATGGCGTTAGCGTTGTTCTTTATTGTACGCGCTAATGACGTTGAAGGTCGCTTAATGGCTAAAAAGTGGTTAGAAAACATGTTGATTATGATAGTGTTGCTATCGTTTTCTTTTTCGTTTTTTCAAATGATGCTGGATTTCAACACTTATCTTTCTACTAGCTTGGCTAGCGATTCAATGAGAACTATTTTTAGTCCTACGGGAAGTTTTTCTTCAGTTATCTTTGCGCTAGTAATGCTGCTTTTAATCGTTTCAATGATGATGCTAACTTTTGTCACGCTTTTGGTTCGCTACATCTTGATTCCGTTCCTCTTGCTTTTGTTTCCAGTTGGAATTTTTCTCTATTTTATTCCAGTAACTCAATCATGGGGCAAAACAATACTGAAAATAATTGTAATCGTAGTTTTCATGACAACCGTAGACGCATTAGTCTTGCTAGGTTTAAGTTCGTTGTTCAGCGCTAGTGATCCAAACTTAACTGATTCGCTAGTACGCGTTTTTGCAGTGTTGTTTGGCTTTGGCGCGCTTGGAATAATCAATTTAGTGCTATTCATTGTGGCGATTCTCTCCGGAATAACACAAAGCAAGACATTGACGGGAATAGCTGGTATTTCTCTGCTTGGAAAGGTGCTTAGGTAAAAATGAGTTACGACATTCCAGACGAAATTAAATACAAAGAAAAAATAGTCTTTAATTTAGACTTTAAACAGCTAGGCTATTTTTGCATTTTTGGACTGCTAGCGTTTTTTTCAATGAGCTTACCAATTCAAGGCGATGCAAAGATGATTTTGCCTATTTTTCTCTGCGTGCTTGGGCTTGGTTTTGTTTTTCTTAATTTAGAAGAAAAAATACTTGACACTTACTCTTTTTACGGCGGGGTTAGAAAAGCAAAGTCTAAAGATCCAAAAGCACAGGCGTTGATTGGCATAAAAGCGATTGAAAACGACGCGGTTTACTTGGCTAATGGAGATTTAAGAGCTATTTTGCAAGTTGAGCCAATCAATTTTAGCCTTTTAGACGAAAGTCAAAAGAAAGCCGTGATTTTGAACTACCGGGAGTTCCTCAATCACTTAACTACTTCTATTCAAGTGCTTGTAAAGACAAGTGAACCAGATTTAACTAAATATTTTGAAGAAGCTCAGAAGAAGTTAAAAGATGCACCCAGCGAATTATGCGACTTGTTTGACGACTTTATGGCGTTTGAACAAAACTTCTTAGCAGTGAACAACGTTCGAGAACGGAGCTATTTTGTTGTTGTTTCGCATGAAGTGAGCAAAAGTTTGCTAGGTAAAGTTTCCCCTAAGACTGATGAGGAGCTTAAATTGCTAGAGCAGAAGACGAAGATTATACAAGAAAAGCTAGCGGCTTGTGGATTGCAATCCAAACGCTTGGAAAACAAAGACCTGCGTACTTTCTTTTTGAACTATTCTTCCCGGGAGCAAGATTCAAGCGCTGAACAAGCAGCGGTTGAAGTTGGAGGTGAAAATGTAGTTGAAAATAGCGGAAAAACTCAAAAAACTAGTAGGCATACGGTCAAAGCAAGAAGCGGAGCAAAAGGAGAGTAACAAGGAAAAACCTAACCTCGATCTTGAAACCATTACCCCTGAGTTTGACATAAAACGAGACCACGCGCTAGTCAATAGCCAGTTTCACCGAGTTGTAAAAGCTACGGGCTACCCTAGAAAAGTTGAAGACGGTTGGCTCGAGGCGTTTCTAGCAGCTAGCGAACCATACGACATTTCTCTGCACATTCACCCGTCTACCATTAGCGGTACGCTAGTCCACCTTCACAATCAAATCATTAAACAGACTTCTGACTTAATTTCAAGCGCCACCAAAGGTACGCCAAACCCGTCGCTTGAAATAAAGAACCGCGACACTTTGAAAGTTTACGAAGCGTTGTACAAAGGCGAGGAAAAGATGTTCCAAACGTCGCTGTACGTTGACAACCAAGCTAATTCGCTTAAAGAGCTCGATTTGCTAACTGAAAAGTGTAAGGCTAATATGAACGCTTTGCTGGTTATTCCAAAGCTGCTTGACTTTCGGATGGCTCAAGGGATAAAGTCAATGCTTCCACTTGCAGTTGACGCAATTGGGGTTAGGAAAGACTTTCTTACGAGTTCACTAAGCGCTACTTTTCCATTTTTGTATCCAGTTGATTCAAAAAAGAAAGGATTATTCTTTGCCCATGAAAAGAATACGTTGAACCCGTTGTTTATTGATTTTGATTCAATGAGCAACAAACACTTCTTCGTACTTGGAATATCTGGTTCAGGCAAAAGCTACACTTCCAAATTTTTGTTAATGCAACAATTGCTTTCGCAGCAATGTAAAGTGTATATTTTAGATCCGAACGCTGAGTATACTGAACTTGCCAAGCGTATGAAAGGCGAGGTGGTTGTGCTTTCAAAAGATTCAAAAACGATTATCAACTTATTTGACTTAGCTGGCGAAGATTTCGGGAGCAAAATGCTTACACTCATTTCAGTATTTGACATTATTACGGGTGGTTTAACTGAGAGTCAAAAAGGGGTTTTGAACGATGCGCTTTTAGAGGTTTATAAAAGCAAGAGCATCGAAGCAGCTAATCCATTGACTTGGGGCAATATCCCGCCTACTTTTAGTGATTTGAAAAGTGTTTTGAAGAAAATGTTGGACGACGCTGAGGAAAATGGTCGTTCCACTGAACAAAAGAGTATTGAAGTGCTTTACAACCGGGTTAGAATGTATTCCAAGAACGGGTTTTTTGGCTTTTTAGATAGGCCAACAAAAGTTAATCTTAGAAACAGCTTTATTGACTTTGACTTGAACGCTTTGCCTTCGCAAGTAAAGCAACTCGTAATGTTTTCTGTACTTGAACTGATTTCGCGTGAAATTAAGAAAGATAAGGATCCAAAAGTTGTTTTGATTGACGAAGGCTGGAGTTTGCTGAGAAGCAAAGAAGCTGAAAACTACATTTTGGACTTCATTAAGACTTCAAGGAAACACAATGCTTCAATCGGATTCATTACTCAAGAAATCGAGGACTTACTAAGAAGCGACGGAGGCAAAAGCATCCTAAACACCACGTCAACAAAGCTTCTACTTCGACAAAATTCTAGCAACCTTGACTTAATTACGAAAACTTTGGTTTTGAACGAAAAGGAGCGGAATTACTTGCTACGTGCTAGTAAAGGTGAAGGTTTATTGATTAACGAGCATGGTCGGTTTGAGTTTGTTGTAAATGCTCCGAAGAAAATTCATGACTTGATTACAACTAATCCAAATGAAGAGAACTCCAAGGCTCAAGAAGAAAAAGAACCTAAAGCGGAAACTCCAAAGGTTGAAATTGACCTTTCCCGTGGCTTTTACTCTTTTGACGAAGTTACCAAAGAACAAGCTTGGGAATTAAGAAAAGCTGGTTACATTATTCATAGAAGTATATTTTTAGGCAGAACTGGAACTACTAACTTTTACGTGAAGAGACAAGGTAGAGAGTCAGCTGAGCACGCGTTGCTTTGCTGGGCAATTGCTGACGAAATAAGGAAAAGGGGTGGCAAGCCTAAAGTTGCCGCCACTGTTGAAGCGGACGTTTCTTTTGAAGTCAAGGGAAAGCGGGTTTGTTTTGAAGTGGAAACTGGCGAGAACTTAGCTTCTTTTGGCCCAGAATTCATTCAGAAAAAAATGAAAGACAAAAAACTAGACCATGAAGAAGTGTTCATAGTAGTTACAAAGAGGCTTTTGAAAGGAAAATACGAAAGAATCTCAAGCATGCCAACTATAACAAGAACACAAATAACAGATACACTAGATAAACTGTTTAGCTAGCTGTATATTCTTAGACGCGTTTTTGGCTAGACGTCGTGTCAATCCCATTCGTGGAGGTTAAAAAATGTCGTGTCAAAGTCGTGTCATTTTGTTTATATACTAACGGCAAAATATTAGGGGAGGCACGGTCGCGCCAAAGTCGCGTATGCTAACCCAACCAGTACTCTTTTGAACCCCCCTGAAGAAATAGTAATATGGCTAAGAAAAACAAATATTTAGATTTTATCTCCGATGATCATTTTCTTAAGTGCGTAAAACACGTTTGCGATGGCTACTCAAACTTACCAGTAAATATTACTCCGAGCGAACTTCAACGAAACACTATCGATCCATTCAAAATGGTATTTGATATAGCTAACCAAAATATTGATATTGAAGAATGGATAAGAAATGAAAAAGTAAGGCAAGCAGACAAAACATTAAACAACCGCATAGGCGAATTTCATCAAATGCTTTTGGGGGGCGTTAAAGACTGGATAAATTTAGGCATTGGAGATGAAACAAAAGTAGACCTCAAAAAAACTGATAATAGCATATTTATTGAATTAAAAAATAAGTTCAATACCGTCAACTCAGATTCTTTAGACAAAGTTCGCGACAAACTTGAAAAAAATTTGGGAAAGTATCCCAAGTCAATTGGTTATTGGGCGTATATATTAGACAAGAATGGCAAGTCAATTGATGAAGTATGGACGCGTAATGGAAAATCTGATCCGCGGTTAAGGCGGATAAGCGGGGTTCGGGTTTATGAGCTGGTCACTAAAGATCCCAAAGCGTTATTCAAAGTTTGGACAGCGTTGCCCGTTGCAATTGAGGATACTCTTAGAAAAGAAAATTTAATCGGCAAAGATGATTCCCGCAAACTTATCGAATTCTTTCAAAGTGCCTATAAAAATTAATTAATCTTGCAATGTGCGTTGTTTTCTTTTACCTTCTAATGAGGCTATAATTGCCTTTCCCATAGTTTCTGCTAGCTTAACTGGCACTGCATTTCCAATTTGCAAGTATTGTGCACCCACTCCACCCTCAAATCGCCAACTATCTGGAAATGTTTGAATTCTTGCATATTCTCTTACAGTAAACGGTCTTGTTTCTTCAGGATGACATCGTTCGGTTTGTTTTTGTGCTGGCGAGGTAGTTAAAGTAAGAGATGACTCATCCCACGACATACGCCGAGCCATACCGCGTTTACCGCCCCCAGAATTAATGCTTTTACCCATGTATTTACGTTGAACGTCTTTAGGCAGATTTATCCAACAGCCGCCCGGAGGAACTAATTTCATAATTGCAGCTCTTGCAGTAGAGTAAGCTGCGCCCGGCGAGGGTGGAACGCCTTTCAAAGCTTGCCTCAAAGTCACTATTCCTTTTTGAGGCTCAGGATATTCAAAATGTATTCCAGGTAAGGTTCCAACAATAAATATACGCTTACGTTTTTGTGGTACGCCATAATTTACGGCATCTAATATTTTCCATTGAACAGTGTACCCAAATGACTCTAATACAGTTATCATAATTTTTAGAGTTCTACCTTTGTCGTGTAAAGCAAGTCCTGAAACGTTTTCGCCAACAAATATCTTTGGATGAACTGTTTTTACGCACCTTGCAAACTCAAAAAATAGCGTACCCCTTGTATCCTCAAAACCAAGCCTTTTGCCAGCATGACTAAACGACTGACACGGAAAACCACCAGTAACAATATCCGCCGAATAATTTGTCCAGTCCATTTTTGCAATGTCTTCACACACAACATTCCAGTCAGGGCGATTAAATTTAAGGGTTGCACACGCCCATTTGCTGTTATCTACTAAGACGGTTGTTTCGAAACCTGCATTTTCTAAACCCAAAGCCAACCCACCGGCACCTGCAAAAAGTTCTATGACGGTCCATTTGTGCTGTTTCATAGGTATTGGTACGCTATTTAGGTTTAAATTTATAGGCTCTATATGATAATTTGCCATGCTGCAGACTGATAGAATTAATTTATAACCAATTTTTGTTAGTTATTTTTTGGTTGTTATGTCTTTTGGTATTCTGTATTCGACCCAGCGGACTTTGCCTTGTTCGATGGTTGTTTTTAAGTTCTTATTTATCATAGTATAATTGAGCATTATGCAACTGAATGATGAGAAACTTAAAATTTTACAACACAATGGAGATACGTTAGTTGTTGCTAATCCAGGTACTGGTAAGACTTTGCTTTTGGCTCACAAATATGTTCGTTTGATTAAGTCTGGTGTTAAGCCTGAGGACATTCTTTGTTTGACTTTTACTAATAAGGCTAAGACGGAGATGGAGGAGCGAATTCTCAGGATTCTCAAAGAAGAAAAGCAGGTTTTTGATCTTTCCAAGTTGAACGTTTACACTTTTCACTCCTACGCTTTAGACGCAATTGGGCAAGAAAACACTATTCCATCGAATTTGCTGCGTTATTCGATTTACAAGTACTTTGTAGAAAATAAGATTCTCAACTATGAAGATGCTTATTTAATTGAAAAAATTGTCCCAAAAATGGAAAATTTAATCCGTTATCTTAAGAGCTTTGGAATAATGCCAGACCAGATTAACATTGTAGCGGTTAAGAAACTTCTTTCTGAATACAAGAGTTTATCCAAAGAAGAAATGGATAAATTTGCAGAGGTTTTTGTTGACGTTTACAAGCATTATGAAGATACAAAGAAAGGCAAAGGAATTGACTACGCAGATATGCTTTTAGAGTTTCTAAAGCTCAAAGTCAAGCCAAAGTTCAAGCACGTATTGGTAGATGAACTGCAAGACGTTAACAAAATGGAAGCAGATATTGCCTTGGAATCTGGAGAAACGTTTTTTGCAGTTGGCGATAAAAAGCAGGCAATTTTCGGTTTTCAAGGCGGTTCAATAGGTAATTTTGAGAAGTTCAAAAAAGCCAAGGTCTTTGTCTTATCAGAAAACTTTAGGAGCACAAATGAGATTCTCAACTATGCTAAGGAATTTTTTGTTTCTAGAACCAAGGACAAGGAGCATAAAGAGAATTTAAAGAACTTGAGAAACGAAGAAGGAAAATCTGGTCCAAAGCCGTTTATTTATGCAGTTTCTAAAGATGATAATTTAGACGCTATTTGTGAGTTAGTTAAGAAACTACGGGAACAGAACAAACAAGTAGCAGTTATTGCCAGGACTAATTTGCAAATAATGCGCATTTCGGGGGAATTGCAAAAACGGGGAATTGAACACTCGTCAACCTACTTCGCTGCTTCAAACGATGCTAGGACGCACGTAATTAACTTTATAAGAGGGTTGCTCAGCAACGACATTAGTGACGTGCGGAACGCGATGTTTACACCGTTTTTCCCAATTTCTTTACAAGATGCTTTTGATTTAACTGAAATTAAGAATAAAGATCTTACAATGCAGGACATTTACAAAAAGAGCCCTGGGTTCAAAGCAATTAGACAAAGTGTCAACACTGTTGAAGATGTTAACAAAGTTTTCAAGGCTAAAATATTACCAATTGCAATTGCACACGGAAAGGAGTACTTATTAGCTGCACTAACAATCCACGAAGCGTTTAACGAATCAATAAAACTGCTTGACGATATTAGCTTAACCGGCGTACTAGCTTATCTCAAGTCCTCTGATCTACTAACTAACGAGTCAGAAATAGAACACGATGTCGTACTTACATCTATCCACAAAGCTAAAGGCAGACAATTCAAGTGCGTTATTTATGCTCCAACCAAACCACGCGATTCTGATAATTTCCAGGACCAAATCGTAAAAACAGTTTTGAAAACAAAATCTATAAACGCCGAAGAAGAGTTAAACGAAGAAGCACTGAGAATAGATTTTGTAGCAATCACAAGAGCAGAAGAAGAATTGCATATACTACCTGACAAAATTGAAAATTACCTTAATGCCTGCGCTCAAGAAGCTGAAATAAAAATCGAAGGTCTGGAAAGCTTTGATAGTTCCGACCGAATGAAACGAGCGTATAATCTGTTCCTTAACGGGGAAGTTGAAAAGTCAAAGAAATTACTAGAAGATAAACATCCTTGGATCAAGGAATACGCGAAAAAGCACTTTGAAGGGCTTGACCACATTTCATTTTCTTCTTTGCAAGATAGCCCTGAGAACTATTTGCTAAATCGCATACTAACTATGAGAGAATTTTCTTCTGCGGCTGACCTCGGTTCACAAGTTCATGCGGTTGCAGAATCAATTTTCAGCGGCAAAGAATACGAATTAACCGAAGAATTGAAACCTTACCGCGATAATGTTCAAAGTATTATGCAGCTTGTAATGAAGCAATACCCTGAAAAAGTAGCTGCCGAGCATAAGATGAATATTCCACTAGAGCAGTTGATCGGAGAAGGACAAGGTTTGATGTTTACTGGAATTATTGACGCAATTTTCAAAAACAAAGATCAGTATTTAATCTTAGATTGGAAAACTGACAAGAAAGAAGATGATGACGGCAAACACAGGCAACAACTGGAAACCTACAAACGAGCGTACTCAATTTCAGCAAATATTCCACTTGACAAGATAAAAATTGCTATTGCATTTATTGGACTAAGAACGACAGTTAACCTAGGCAGAATTGAATGTAAACTGGATGACAAACAACCAGGCAAAACGTCTTTTGAAACCTTCAAGAAAAAAGTTCACACCGTAATAGAATGGAAAAATAACCCAGAACTATTCTTACAACAATTAAACGCAAGCACTGAAGACTTAATTTCGCTAGCAGTGCAAGAAGAATATCAAAAAGAAATAGAACCACGACTTTAATCCTAAAAAGGCAAGTATTTGTTTAAACGCCAATTAATGTGATAAAAAAATGAAAATAAGGATTAGGGAATATGCTTTGAAGCTTTTGCCTAATGCAGTTTTGAAAAAAGCGTTTAGCGGTGAATTAAATTAATACGATAGCTAAATTAATAAGGAAAAAATAGCATGGTGATAGTATGAATGTACCCGAAACGTATTTGCTAGTAACTAAGAAAACAGCAAATCTATTTGAATCAATACAAAAAGCTGGTGTTCCAGATAAATTCACTCAAGAATTTCTTACAACGCTAGGTTTCAAAAGTACGTCGGATAGACCAATAATACCCGTACTAAAGGCACTAGATTTTTTAGATCAAAATGGAAAACCGACCCAAAATTATTTAGATTATAGGAATCCGAGCAATTCAAAAAAAGTTTTGGGTAAATTAGTAAAAAAAGCATATGCGGGAATATTTTTAGCCGATCAAAAAGCCAATGAATTGTCTCAAGAAAAATTGAAAGGAATATTTGCTTCAGTAACCGGAAAGGGAGAAGCAGTCGTAGAAAAAATGGCCGCGACCTTCAAAGCATTATGTGCCTTATCGGATTTTTCAGAATCAACTTCGTTTATTGAGCAAGCAACTGAAGTGAAAGAAGAACAAACAAAACAAACAACCAAAACAAGTACGAGGGCTGAATTTCACTACAATATTCAAATACATTTACCCGTAACCAAAGACGTTTCAGTCTACAATGCAATTTTTAAGAGTCTTAGAGAAAATCTAATGGATTGAACAAAAAAATGCAAACCAAACACACGCTTAAAAATTTCGTATTTGGCGGTATACTCGCAAATGAGGCATTATCTTCCATTCAAGAAAAACCAATAGAGGTGCAGAGCTTAAGCAAAGAGGATACAAATACTGGCATAGATCTAAGCACATTTTCTTCTTCGATGCAAAGTAATGCAATAAATATGGCCCGAATATATTCCTTATTTTTCTGTTTTGAAAATTCAGTGAGAGAATTAGTATCAAAACGATTAAAAGAAAAATACGGAAATAAATGGTGGATCGAAAAGGTAGGCAATACAATTAAATCAAAAGTCGGGGAACGAAAAAGTAAAGAAAAACAAAACAAATGGCATAGCGCTCGGGGAAATGAAGAAATTAATTATTGCGACTTTGGAGATCTAACCACCATAATAATCAGCAATTGGATAGATTTTGAAGATTTTTTTCCAGATCAAGAATGGATTCGAACCCGATTAGGAGATTTAGAAACATCTCGAAATGTGTTAGCACATAACAACATATTGGCAGAAGCAGACATAGCAAGAATAAGAATCTATGTAAACGATTGGATTAGGCAAGTAGGCTAAGCACTCAAATTTTTGTTCAAATTAACTATTTTGCAATTTAGCAAATTATTTGGCCTTTTGAATTCCAGCACAGTAATCAAATGCTTACTTTCAAGGCATCGCAAGTAGTTTCTTATTTGTCTTTTAGATCGTTGACTTTTTTCTAAAAATGCGGAGTATAATTCGGTTGACGTTTTTTCTCCATTAGCCAGGATGTCCAATATTATTTGTTCTTCTGGCGTTACTTCCTCATTAGTTTGTAGCGCGGGTTGAAATCTAGATACTTCTACGTCTTCTAGGGTAATTTTGTTTCTTCCTTGTTTTTCTGCGTTTTTAGCAGCTTTCCATAGTAGTTCTAGTCCAATTCTAGC
>OBEQ011750478.1_pt1 | contig 13489 bp, 17 predicted proteins | sample 1670901 | NCBI WGS metagenome assembly OBEQ01 (sample SAMEA104232315, study PRJEB22302) | groundwater metagenome | biome: forest; feature: aquifer; material: groundwater | place: USA | collected 2011-08-07 | depth 5.4 m
AATTTTTGCGGCAAGTTCAACATGTTTGTTCCTCATTATGAGTTAATGACAAAAATTGGATTTATTGATCGGGATACTTTGATCTGGGTAAAACTAGACGGCCTTGATTTTGCTCATCCTGCAAAAATATATGGAAAGATTAGCCCGGAGAATCCTCATATGAAATATCCATATGAACTTATTCTTGTGATGCAAAAAGATAAGGATACTTTGGAAGGTGAAGAAACAGATCTCAATTACAGAGAATTTTTTAAATGGTCCCATACGATTTGGTTTATAAGGCCGGAATACGACCGAACTCATCCAGCGCCTTATCCGGAGGAACTTGTTTACCGGCTGGTTAAGATGTTTAGCTTTGTCGGACAAAAGGTTCTGGATCCTTTTTGTGGAAGCGGGACAACTCTTAAGGTTTGTAAAAAACTTAAGCGGGATGGATTTGGAATAGACATCGATACAAAATTTATTGAAATGACGGGTCGTAATTTAAAAACTTATTCCCACGGGAGGTTGCAATTTAACAATGACAGCGATAGATACACGTTTCCTTGATATGCGAGAAGCAGCGTTTTATTTACGGAAATCTTATCGTTGGATGCAACGTCACTATTTAGATTTAGTGAAATGTGGTGTAAAAGTGTGCAGGGTGCCAAAATTTTCTGAGAGGGGCCGATTATTATTCGAAAGAGAGAGCTTAGACCGTTATATTAAATCTTGTCAGATCGTAAGTAATTCTATTGAAAAAGTTCTTGATGTTTGATTGATTTAGCGTTCCGATCTCTAGGTTCAAAGAAGCTAATCTTTTTCAAGTGTCTTTAGAACACGCATTTCGATTTCTTGAGAAAGTGTTCTATAGCCCTCTTTGGCTTTTTGCTCAAGCTTTTTTCTAGCAGTTGAAGTAAATCTGACAGTAACAACTTCAGTCTTTTTTTCTCCTTTTGTCATGATGGCATGATACAGAAAGTGCTTTCAAAATACAATGTAACTATTGTATACTATATTACGAGGTGACTCATGGCGTGCTTATTTAAGAGGCAACATCGGAAAACATGGTATGTCAGTTATTATTTTAACGGTAAACGTCACGTGAAGAGTCTTAAAACTACTGACTCAAAATTAGCCCGTTTGCTGAAAAAAGAAACTGAGGTTAGATTAGAAAAGGGGATAAATAATGAGACTCGTCAAAAATCTGTAGAATTATTTTTGGAAGAGTATAAGCAGGTCATTGCTCACCGAAAACACCTTACTAATGAAAATGAATTGTATTGTATTAATCATTTCATAAAAACGACCAATAAGAAAACAATTAACAGTTTTAATGCTCAAGATATATACAATGAACTTAAAAAATATGAGGACAAGGCTGCAAATACATATAACAACGTACTTGGAAGTATAAAACGCTTTTTTAAAGTTGCTATACAAAAAGGGTACATTTTAAAAAATCCCTGTGAAGGAATACCATTTAAAAAAATACCAGAAGCGTTACCACATTTTTTTACAGATGAGGAATATCTAAAAATTGAGCAGGCCGCAAAGATGCATCATCTTTATCCTATGATTGTAACTGCCCGATACACAGGTTTGAGATTGAGGGAACTAATATATTTAGAATGGGAAGATTTCGATTGGGAAAAGAAAATCATAAAAGTACTAAACAAACCTCGCTATGCGCATACAGTAAAAAATTACCAAGCAAGAATAGTCCCTCTGGCCGACGAACTGCGGAATAAGTTGTTACCGTACATTCGTAAAGAAGGAATTTGTTTTCCGTCAAAAAGTAATATTAAGTATTCTAAACCTTACTCTGAACAAGGACCTAAAAGATCATTAAAAGAGATATTAAAAAATGCTAAGATTAGTCTAAAACGTCGAATCGGTTGGCATGAATTTAGACATACTTTTGCTTCTCATTTGGTTCAGAAGGGGGTTCAGCTTTATAAGATCAGTAAGTGGCTGGGGCATTCGAGTCTCGATGTTACACAGATATATGCACACTTTGCGCCGCTATATGATCAAGAAATTGAAAAACTTTCTTTAGTTTCTCATCCCAATTCTTCTCGGATTTCAGAACGTAAATCCAAATATCGTCATTTAGTTGCCGCTTAAGCTTGAAAAATAAATTCAATAGTGGTATACGAAAATGGTATACGATTGAGTGCGGATATGTTGTCATATAGTGTCATTTACTGTCATGACAAATGATTAAAAAATATTCCTAAGTCCTTATTTTTCATACCAATTGTCATCATTTGGATCACAATGTCGTAATTTGGTACCCGACTTGTGGATCTTGGGGTTGCGGGTTCAATTCCCGTCGCTCACCCCAATTCTTTTCTTTCGAACCCAAGAGTTTTGCAAGTTCATCAAACGGTTTTCTGAATTGATATTTCAAGCTGCCGTCTAAGAGGCGGCCTTCGGCAAGAAGGACTTTGAGAAGTTCACCTTTGAGAATTTTTTCTTCATAGGAATCACCCTTTAGCGCTTTCCAGTACGCACAAATTTTTTTCGCATATTTCAAGAACAAGACCCCGCGGTCGTAATAGCTTTTATCTGCTTTGTCAAATGATGAGAGTCGTTGATTGATTTCATCGAGTTCCATTTGCCATTCGACTTTCGTTTGGCGGTAAAATGGGTCGTCAATCAAACCATCCACCCGGTCTAAATAAAGCTTATGAAGCCTTCGTTCATAAGTTTTCTTTTGTTTCAGGTGATTTTCTTTTTCGCCCTTCATAGTTTCTTCATGATCTTCAGCGCTTTTCTTAAGGCCGATTCTGATTAAATCATAAACCTGATCATTGACTTGGAGATTCTGAACAATACCGTCCAGAATCTTTTCTAATTCTTCTTCCGTGTAATATTGTTTTTTACTTTTGCACTTCCCGTAATAATTGGTGCAATGATAGAAGAGATACTTCCGTCCGGAAGGTTTTCTTTTGCGCTCACCTGTGATGGCGCAGCCGCAGCTTCCGCATTTTAAAATTCCACGATAGGCGATTAAAACTCCGCGAGAACCGCTCAAACCGTTTGCCTTCTTTTTCAAAACTTCTTGAATTTTATTAAATAGACTTCGGTCAATAATTGCAGGGTGATGACCCTTGTAAAGTTTACCGCCCCACAAAAAGTAGCCGTAATAAAAGGGATCTTTTAGGATTTTCTCAATATTCGATCTATGTAAGGCCTTGCCAAGACGGGAACGAATGCCGTGTTTGTAAGTAAGTTCAACCATGTCATTGAGCGAATACCGGCCGGTTGCATATAATTTAAAGACTTCTTGCACAACAGGTGCTGTATGTGGATTAGTGCCAACAATTCTTCTTTTCGAATCCTTAGGATCTGCAATATTTTTATAACCCAAAGGCGCAAGTCCCGGGTAATATCCACTTTCAGCTTTTTCATAGAGTCCCTTTTTTGTTTCCTCAGACAAATTATCAATAAAATGTTTTGCCATGACGGCGCGGATTCCAAACATAAACTTTTCATTCGACCGTGAATCTTTGTGAATTTCGGCGTTTTCTTTTACGAGCACAATGTGAACGTCTTGCTTGTTCATTAAATCTTCAAGCGTCGCAATGTCGCGAAAATTTCTGGAAAGCCTATCTGTCTTCTCAACTAAAAGATATTTAATCGAAGGATTTTCCTTTAAGAAAAATAACATTTCGTTAAAAGCCTTGCGGCCGGATTCTTTGGCAGTTTCTTCATCCTTAAATTCGTGAACGATGTTCAGACTTTTTTGATGAGCATGCTCTTTGAGGAGCCTCGTCTGGGCGTCCAGAGAATATCCGCCTTCAGCTTGTTCTTTACTGGAAACACGGATGTATAAAATCGCATTCTCTAAAAGTGTCTTATTTTCTTTTCTGATCATTTTGGCCTCGATTCATTTTTAAAGATTCACGCATTTATTCAGCAGCCTTATTATAAGCAGAATTTTTCCTGGGCAAAGGCTTTTCCCGCATTTGTTTTTGTTTCAAAAGCACGTCAACGCGTTCCATAATTTCGAGAAAGGAAGATAGATTGGCATTAATTTCGTGAACTTCATCAAGACTGATTGGTCGTCGATATTGCTTGGACCATCCTAAAATTAAATATTGATCCGTGTCGCGCTTTGGTTTCAGGGCTTTTTGCAAATAATACACCTCCAAGATTTACTTCGATTAAGCTTTATCGCCTAACTTTTAGACTAGATTTGTGGCTGGTCTTTTTTTATTTTTTGGTATAAGTGCTTTCAATCTATAAAGGGGATCGAAACCAGGGATTCCACAGAACAAAATTAAAGAAATTTTGCTCTCCTCCTTAAAAATTCGAATTATCCCTTTTTATCATCCTCAATCTATAAATGGGATCGAAATGGGCACTTTTAGACAAAAATTATCAAAATACTTAAATGAGAACTTAAAATTAGCTTCCTCACCCGAGCAGGAGGCCAATTGCCTAACACTCCAACACTCTCAACCCATGTCAAAAATAATGGGAGGGTTAGGCAATTGGACGGGGATGCTCAAAACGAATCTGCGAAGGTGAAGAAGCGATCGAGATTAAAGAACTTAGAAAAATGAGAGAACCGTTTAACTCCCTCACTTTCTCACGGGGAGGAGGGGAATCCAGGGCGGGGAGGGAAAAAATATTTAAGTTTTTTTGAAAATAAGGAGTAGTTTTAAGTTCTTTTTTTAATCTCTCTCTATTTTTTATATTTAAAACCAAGAGTTTTAGACCTAAGAGAAGGACCAATTTGAATTTCCTTTTTTGAACGGGTAGTCTCTTTCTCTAAGATGTGGAAAGAATGCCGTGAGATAGCTAGCCGATATCAGAAAATTTCTCTTTCTGAAGAAAGGCAATTAATTGCTCAAGCCCAGGAAGGTTCGGTTGAAAGCGCCAGAGAAATCGTTCTCCGTCATATTGGTTTTCTTATCTTCAGAATTCACAAGAGAGCATTTCCTGAATTAATCAAACGATATGGGGAGGACTTGCTTGCCGATTCCATTTTGGTTCTTTATAAAAAAGTGGAGACTTATAATCTTAAATATCAGGATAAACACGGTAATCCAAAACCCGTTAAATTTATTTCTTATATCTGGAAACGAATCGACGGTTTTATCATTGATTCGTTAAAAAAAGAACTCGAGAAAGAAAAGCTTGCCCGATATGGTGAAAATCAAGAAAGCCAATTTTAAGCAGTAGTTCTAAGTAAATCTCACAAGATATTGCTAATCAATAACTTACATTCTTCCCCAAATTATAGTTGTCATTTATTCTCTTTTTGAGTATACTTAAAGTGTATTAATTCATACCAAGAGAGAACTAGTACATATAGGATATACTATTATGGGTGTCATAGCTGGAATTGATGGTCAGACTCGAAGAGAACTAAGCGAGATACTGAGAAGAAGTAAATCGATTGTCTCGGTTGAAGAGGCGGCATCCATATTGAAAAAATCTCCAAGAGAAGTTGCTAAATTATTAGCGCGGTGGGTTGAACAGGGTTGGATGGCGCGGGTTCGAAGAGGTTTATACGCTTCAGTTCCACTAGAATCAAAAACGCCGGAAAATGTGATTGGGGATCCGCAAGTAGTTGCGATGAAGGTTTTTGAACCTTGCTATATTGGCGGTTGGAGTGCAGCTGAATATTGGGGTCTCACGGAACAAATTTTTAAAACCATTATTGTTGTGACAACCAAACCAATTCGTCAAAGAAAGATTAAAATCCAATCGAGCGAATTTTTGATTAGACAAATTTCAGACTCACGCTTTTTTGGAATGAAGGTAATCTGGAAAGAACGTATCCAAGTCTACATTTCCGATCCTACCAAAACCATTGTCGACATGCTAGATGATCCGACCATGAGCGGTGGTATTAGAATGCTTGAAAGAATTTTGAAAGAATATTTATCGTCATCCAATAAAGATTTAAAACAACTGCTTGCATATGCTGGCCGAATGAAAAATGGTGCGATTTATAAACGGTTAGGTTATTTGTTAGAGCGCTCAGGAATTAAAGACGACTCTTTGATGACAACTTTACGTGAGTCAGTGACAACCGGCAACGCCAAACTTGATCCCGCGTTACCTGCCGAGTGCTTGATAACGAAGTGGCGTTTGTGGGTTCCCAAGAATTGGAAAGAGTCAAATGATTGACCGTCAGGAAATTCTTGAATTTTCGCGCGAGTTTTCTCTGCGTCCGGACGTCGTAGAAAAAGACTATGCGCTAGGCTGGTTGCTTGCCGGAATTGACCAGCATGCGACGACAAAAGAAAGCTGGGTGTTTAAAGGCGGGACCTGCCTTAAAAAATGTTACTTTGAAACTTATCGGTTTTCTGAAGATTTGGATTTTACGCTTTTGGATCCCATGCATCTCAATCAGGATTTTTTGCTGAAAACGTTTAAAGAAATTTCTGAATGGGTTTATGAGCAAAGCGGTTTGGAACTTTCGGCAACAAGCATGAAGTTTGAAATTTATCAAAATCCACGCGGAAAATCATCTGCACAAGGTCGTATTGGTTATCGGGGCCCACTGGCTCCGGGAGGAGATCTTCCAAGAATTAAATTAGACATTACCAATGATGAAAAAGTTGTATTGAAGCCTGTGAAACGAAAAGTTCATCATGGATATTCAGATGTGCCACCGGCAGGAATTGAAATTTTGAGCTATCCATTCGAGGAAGTATTTGCGGAAAAAGTGAGGGCATTAAGCGAACGAGAACTTCCGAGAGACCTTTACGACGTTATTCACCTTTATCGTCATCCCGAAATGCGGCCAAGCCGGGAAGTAGTAGTCAATGTTTTGAAAGAAAAGTGTCTATTTAAAGGAATCCCATTTCCAAAGCTTCAAACTCTCGAGCAGGAGCCGCAAAGAACTGAAATAAAAACGGAATGGTCCAACATGCTCGCACATCAATTACCATCGCTTCCACCTTTCGAATCTTTTTGGAGTGAACTTGTTCAAGTATTTGCGTGGCTGGAAAATAAAATTGAACCGCCGACACTTCGACCTATTCAGTACAAGGGAAAAGAAACTGAAGATCAAACGTGGTTGCCTTCGTCCGTGGCACAGCCGTGGGGTGTGCGTATTCCGCTTGAAGTGATTCGTTTTGCTGGCGCAAACCGACTCATTGTGAATTTAGGTTATCAAGGCAAGGAACGCTTGATTGAACCGTATTCTCTCAGACGTACTCAAGCGGGGAATATTCTTTTGCATGCGATACGAGTTGATAGCGGTGAACATAGAAGTTACCGAATTGATGAAATCGAGAGCGCAGAAGTCACATCGCGAACTTTTGTGCCCAAGTATATCGTTGAGTTGACGCCCGCGGGACCTGTTCAAGCACCGTTGCAAGAAAGAGCCCGCCGCTCGTTTTCGTCCTACTTTGGATCGGATACAAAATATATTATTCGTTGTAGCAAATGCGGTAAGGAATTTGAGCGAAGTTCGCAGTATGATACGAGTTTAAATGCACACAAAAATAAAAGTGGTTACCAGTGCTATGGTGGTATCGGTCAGTTTGTGCGTCAGAAGCGTTCTTAATCACAGTTTCATTTTAACTCTTTAAATCTACCATTCGCAGACGAGAGCTTCTGGTTTCCAATATTGCTCAAAATGTTCCGCCTCCCCGATTTTTTAAGAATCTTTAAAGAAACGTTGTAAAATAGTCCATGTCAAAAAAAGAGTGACTTTCAGCGTATTACCATCTTTTTAATAGGTGCCCTCTATTTATGCCCGTGCAAGGTGATCTTCCCCCGCACAAAACCAGGCGGTGCTACTGAAAGAAAGTCCTTTATTCCAGCGCTCTTAAGCAGGGATTAAATGAGGCTGAAGTAGCCGCTATGTATAATGAGAAATATGGCGGCTTCATTACTTGAAAGATTTTTCTGTTGGAAAAGACGGGTTCAGGAGTTATACTAAAAAAGATTCGAAATTTTTATAGGCAAATCACATTACCCGTTATTTTCGTTTTTACATTGCCCATACTTGCTCTCATGTGCTGTTGTGTGGAATTGCCAGCACTCAATAAAATTTCTTCTCATCATTCTCATGAACATGTTCACGGTGATGCTGATCACCGTCATGAAAAAACAGGGTTACCTCACAGTCATAGCGAATGTAGTCATGCTGAAATTCTAGCGTCGCTTGTTAATCAAACCGTCCTCTTTTTTAAAGAAGTTTCTTCACCTCTGATCAACCTGTTTACGTCTTTTAAAAGCGGAAGTTTTCAAGAGCTTTTCACGGTTTCTCATTCACCACCCTTAGAGACTGGTCCTCCAGGCCATTTCTTTTCTCCAGTTCCTCTTTACCTCGAAATCTCCGTCCTGAGGATTTGATTCTTTTCTCTCATCAATCCTGAGTTAAGTCTTTTTCTGCCTTAATTCGGAAAAGCTTAACTCTTCTCAATTTTGTAATGCTCCCCTTTAAGCAAGGGAAATTTAAGTGACTACCGGCTCGCATTGTTTTTTGAAAAATTGTGTTGGTGTCATGTTCTTTAAGGATTGATGCGGGAAATCGGTATTGTACCGCTCAATCCATCGGTTTCTGGCGATTTCAAATTCGAATGGGTTATCCCAATCGTAACACCAGACGAGATCTTCTTTGATCGTGCGCATGACCCGTTCGGTGTCGCAGTTACCTTTGAGATTGGACCAAGTGGTAAAGATTTGCTTAAGCCCCAAGATTGATGCGCTTTGCATGAATCTCTGGCTTGTTGGCTGGCAGCCATTATCAGAGATCAGAAACAGTTGCTCTTTGAGAGACTCTTTGATTCCTTTTGGGAACCGGCTCATGACAGCCCGATTTAAGGCCATGAGCCAGTCTTCAGTTTTGGATTGAAGACCGAGGGAATAACCGACGATTTCTTTGGTGTACCAGTCGAGGACGACAACCAAATAAAACCAGCCCCAGGTCGCCATACGAATCTTGGTCATGTCAATGCCCAAAAATGATTGGGACGTTCAGCTCTGAGCTCTGGCCTTGTGGAATGGCGTTTGGCTTTGAGCTTGTAGTTTTTAGTGACCAGAAAGTTTTGCTCTTTCATGAGGCGGTAGACGCGCTTTTTATTCACCGGAATCCCTTGTCGGTACTTGAGGTGCGCCCAGACGCGCCGATAGCCCCAGAGGGGATGATCGGTCTTGAGCGCTTTGATTTGCTCAAGTAGCGCCTGATTCCGATCCATAACCGATTGAGATTTTTGACGCTTCATAACTCGAATTCGCTTTTTTTTAACTCAACGGTGGGTCACCGATGATGCGCTTGAGTTTGGCGTTCTCTTGGCTCAAATATTGTTCTTTCTTTGAGGCGTTTTTCTGTTCAAAGGCCTGATTGCCGTATTTTAAGAGCTGATCACGCCACAAATAATACTGAGTCTGGTTAATCCTAGTACTTTTGACACAGCCTTGAGATTTCGATCTGACCCGAGAGGCCTTCCAAAACAATTTTAAGCTTCTCGTTACCGGACCATTGACGGCGTTTCATACTGGCTCCTTCCTGTTAGAGCCAATACTAACTTAAAACCCCCTATTTGTTAATGGGGAGCAGGATAGAAATGTATCGAAAACTGTCTCGTATGTTACAAGGTCTGTTTGGAGACCGTCGTTCATTGCCTGACGAATGGAGGAAAACATGCGGAACCTTCGCACCTAAAACTTCTCATGGAATGCGCCAATATTTGCAATATCAGCGCTAACTTCCTGATTCTGGGCTCAGAACATCATGCCCAGACTTGCGGAGTTTGCGCAGATATTTGTGAGCATTGTGCCGAAGCCTGTGAGCGTTTGGCGGTTTCGGAGGATGATGCACCAATGAAAGCTTGCGCTGAGATTTGCCACAAATGTGCAGAATCGTGCCAACAAATGTCAGGTGAGAAAGCGAAGGTTGCATAAATCAATATAGGCCATACTAAAATACATGGGACAAAAAGTTCTCACGAATTGCTAACTCTATAGTTCTTGTTGTCCCTTCTCTAAGGTCCTCATGTCACGTGGAGTCTATGAGCTATAGAGCACATAGGTCATGAGCAACGGTGGAATTGGCGAGAAACATCAGAGAGTTTTTATTTTAATGTATATTATTTCTGGGCCCATTTGCCGGAAGAGTCCTGAATTAAATTGCCTTGCTTTGTCCGGTCGCGGTGAGTTTTCGCGAATTCCTTTTCCACTTTTGCAAGCCCTTCAGACCCAAGATGGTTCTGGGCAACAACGGTGTTGTAAATTAATTTCCGGTCGTGGTTTTCCGCTTCCACCAGCTTTTTCTCTTTGGACTGAATAGAAGGTTTGAGGATTGTAATAAAACCTTTATTATTTTCCCCGATCAAACCCTTGGCCTTAAGCGCCTGAAGTTCACGAACCCGGGCCTTTCGGTGGTTTAGGACATTTTGAACGTCCGGAGTCTTTTTTAATTGGTGCTCATGCTCACGGCAGGACATGCTGCCTAAAGCTAAGAGCACAAAAATTACTGGCCAATAAGAAATTTTTTTTCGAATCATCATTGTTGATCTCCTGTGTTGACTTTCTCCTGAAAAAATCATTTCATTAAAACCGCGCATGAATTCCGGTTGAAAACCAGGCGTCGTCATATTCAAAATCCGGGATATTGCTGCCGTTCTTGATCTGATTGCAGTTCACACTCCAGGTGAGATGCTTGTTGATTTGGTAATAGACCCCGCCAAAAAAGGAATACAAGTTTTCCCGTTCCGAGGGGAACCCATTCACATCACGGCCATCATAAATATTCCTTTGATAATGGAGTCCGCCGGCGAAAAGCCATTTCGGTGTGATGTGCCATGCAATATTGGGAGTGACACTGTAATAGGAGTAGTCGAAAAAATCTTTAAATCCATCATTGGATTCATTCCGACCGAATTGATTATTCAAGCGGATCAGGACGTGATGGGAAAGGTATATGCCGATTTCATAATCGATGGCATTGAGATTGTCCCTGCGCTTTGTCAAGCCGGGAGTTCCCGTCGCATCCCTCGTTTTGAATTTGTCATAGCCATGGTGACGAAAAATCCAGGAAGGTTTGTGATAAAGCTTGTCTTTAATTAGATAATGCTTAAGTCCGATCTTGACCTCGTTTCCATTATAATCGGCAATCGGCGTGTGCTGGCGCCTGAAGATGCCGTAACGATAGTTTGTTTCCAGGAAAAGTTTTTTCGGAATCAGCCTCAGTGCTGTCTCTGCCTTGAAATTCTGCTCAAGAATATTGCGATTCGAAGTATTGTAATAATTAATATGCCACAGGTCGTAACTCAGCCGGTAAATAAAACCTTTCTTTATCCGGTCGGTATATCTGATTGTCATTTCCTGTTCTGTGTAGAAGCTTCCTTTATGCGAAGAGGATTTCAGCGGAACGTTCAAATCGAAACCTTCAATCGCCGCATAATGAAAATCTAATTTTTCAATGAATGCTTTGGATCGCGGCGCTTTCCGCAATCGTTGCTCAAGCCCACTTGTGATTTGCTTAATTTTTTTAGATTCCTGTTGCTCCTCCAATTTGGCCGTCTGAATTTGTTCGGAGGTCAATTGAGCTCTCACTAATGGAAGAAAAAGAACCAAAAAAATAAATAGTCCTATGAAGGTGAGGCCCTTCTTCAAAAAACCCGGGCCTTTATTCATTTTCTTCAGCATCTTTTTTTCCAACACTTCGGAAAAGTTGGTCGGATTTTTTTTCGATGAATGTCCGGGTTCGTTTTAGTTTTTGTACAGGTTTTTCAGCATTTTTCTTCTGCGCTTTTAATGCCCTTGACGGTGCCGTTTCAGTATCCACAGGAGTCGTGGTATCAGTAGTCCCGGTTTCAACTACGGTTTCCGCGCTTCCTTCTACCGCCGTTGTTCCGCCTGTCTCAGCTTCAGTCGTTGCGCCAGTATTGACTTCCGCCTCGACTTCAGTGCCCGTTTCACCGGAGCCGATTTCTGAATTCGCTTCCGTATTGGTTTCAACACTTCCGGTTGTTTCTTCCGGCGTCAATTCGGTTCCGGTTTCAATTGTGGTCTCCGTTGTGCCTTCTACGGGTGTTGTCTCCCCAGTTCCTGCTTCGATGGTCGTTCCAGCATCCACTTCCGCTTCAACTTCGGGCGCAGTATCAAGATTTGTTTCTGTTCCAATAGTTGTATCTAGGGTTGCTGTGTTTTCCGTTGCTCCAGTGCCTGCGGCCGTTGTCGTATCAGTTTCTGTTCCACCTGAATTGATTTCCGCTTTGGTGCTTGTTTCAACACTGCCGCTTGTCTCTTCCGGCGTTAATTCTGTCCCGGATTCAACCATAGTTTCCGTTGTACCTTCGGTCGTTCCGGTATCCACGGTCGTTGTGGTATCAATTTCAGTTCCGCCTGTTGTCGTACCGGCATCCACTTCCGCTTCCACTTCAGTCGAGGTATTAAGATTTATTTCCGCCTCAACAACAGCGTTCGCTTCGCCGGAATTGATTGCTGTGTTTGTCTCGGTATTGGCCTCAATACTTCCGCTTGTTTCTTGTGGCGTTAATTCCGTGTCAATTTTAACCGCCGTCTCTGTTACGCCTTCCGCGGCCGGAGCCTCGGGCGTCACTGTTCCGGGGATTGCGCCGGTCGTTGTTTCAGGATTTGTTCCACTCGCCGTAACACCCCCATTCACTTCTCCGGTTGTAGTCATTTCTCCTGTCGTTGTACCGGTATCGACTTCGGCTTCAATCGTGGCACTTGTTTCGCCTGCATTGATTTGAACATTCGATTCAGTTGTTGTGCTTGAAAGGGGGGCCGTTGTTTCCTCATCAACCAGACTATCTGAGAGAGAAGTCCCATCAAAGGGGATGGTCGAATCAATTGAAGCGCTCGCTTGCACTTCCGCTTCTTTTTCTTCCTGGAGAATCGCTTCTTCCTCCTCGGTTTTAGCTTCTTTTTCTTCCGTTTGGACAGCTATTTCCGTCACGCTTGCAACATCTCCCAATGCTGCAAAAGCAAATGAAGTCATTCGAGAAAAGAAGAGAATAGAGAGTAAAAAGATAATCGCAACTGAAGTACGCTTACGATGCATAGTGAATGCCACTTCGATTTAGAAAAACCTTTATTAATATATTATCGGCAAAATTTTATATTTCAAGATACGTTTTGATTTTTAGAACTCTGCGGGAAAATATAGGGAAAAGAGACCTAAACTTCCATTCTCACAAAGAAACCCCAATCGTTGGAGTTGATACCGGCGGCGGAGAAAATTATCTTATCAGTGCAATACCATTTCGGTGAAGCCACGGATATTGGCGCTGAGGTTGATGCCAGCGGAGAATTATCAGGATCGGAAGCGGACATTGGCATCGAGGCAGATGTTGATCGGCCTGGTTCATACCCAGAATGTCAGCACTTTTGCCATTGCTGTAAGCAATCCTGAAAAGCCTGCCGCTAAGAATATTTACCAATGTATATTGAATAAAATGATATAGCATTGGTAACTCCCCTTGACATAGTTACCAACATAGATTATAATTTAGAAAGTTACATTGGTAGATAGGAGATCAAATCATGGAAATGTTGAAAGGTG
>OBEQ011885224.1_pt1 | contig 13489 bp, 9 predicted proteins | sample 1670901 | NCBI WGS metagenome assembly OBEQ01 (sample SAMEA104232315, study PRJEB22302) | groundwater metagenome | biome: forest; feature: aquifer; material: groundwater | place: USA | collected 2011-08-07 | depth 5.4 m
AAAAAACGGCTATCAATTTGCTACAAATTATTAAAAAGGAGCGCCCTCGTGTCAGCCTGAAACGCATGAGGAAGTTGGCTGGATGGGATCATGGATTCTTGGATACCGTATTAATGGCTAAATTTTAATGAGGGAGCCCTGTGGTAAATTAGGCAACTTTTATAGAATGTTTACTTAACTATGTTCTTACCTTATGTACCTCAGGAACGTACATCCCTGTACTCGGCGCTTCCTATGTCCTAGTCGCGACGTCCTTCGTTTACATAAGGTAAGAACATAGTTAAGTAAACATTTTTAATATAAAGATATTATTCTGGAGGAGAGAGACTATGCCATCTTTTGATATTGTTTCTGAAACTGATCAACACGAAATTACTAATGCGGTAGATCAAGCGAATCGTGAAGTGTCGACGCGATTTGATTTTAAAGATACCAATGCACGTTTAGAATTAAGTAAAGAAAAAATTACCATTACCGCACCGACTGATTTTCAATTGAAACAAGTCGATGAAATTTTGCGTAATAAACTGACGAAACGCCAAGTAGATATTCGCGTATTGGAATATAAAGAAATCAATACTAATTTGAATGAAGCCAAACAAGAGATTGTGGTGAAACAAGGTATTGAAATGGAACAAGCAAAAAAGATTGTGAAATTAATTAAAGACGGACAATTAAAAGTGCAGGCTGCCATTCAAGGCAATCAAATTCGGGTGACTGGCAAAAAGCGCGATGATTTGCAAGAAGTGATGGCAATGTTGCGTGGTTCAGCGGCGGTGCCTATCCCGCTGCAATTTATTAATTTTCGGGATTAAAAAAATTATATGCTGCAAGTTTACCCAGTGATATTAACAAAAGATGGTAATCAATTAATTGCTGAATTTCCTGATGTGCCAGAAGCAATGACAATTGGTTCAAAAAAAGATGATACGCTTGCTTGGGCGCAAGATGCTTTGGTGGTGGCTTTATCTGGATATTTGGATGAGAAGCGTGCTATTCCTAAACCATCAAGAGTAAAAGCGGGACAAAAAACTGTTTCTTTACCACCTTTAATCGCATCCAAATTAGCTATTTATCAAGCAATGCGTGAGCAAGGTATAACACAGGCGATGCTTGCAAAAAAACTTCGTTGTGATGCGCGCCATATTCGTCGACTGCTTGATCTTGATCGTCATTCACGCTTGGATTTGATTGATGATGCTTTACATGTGTTAGGTAAAAAATTGGTAATAGATATTCAAGCGGCTTAATTTTTTTGAAGGAAAGCTGTTATTTCCGCGCAATTCTCCCCTTTTGAAACATCCATCGCGTACAATTCTTTTCACACGATTATAAAATACGACATTCACGCTTATTATCGTTTGTTAATGGTTTTTTAATTTCGTTAGATTGATTTCTATTAAAGAAGCCGTTTTTATTGTTATTCTTTGATGGTTTGGCTTTTTTAAATGTATCTACATAAATATAACCTTGATCTCCAGTAGTGATAATTGCACCTCTAGGCGATACTACTATTGATTGAATCCAACCAGTATGATTTAAAGTTTGTATACAATTTTCAGTAGGCGGGGCGGTTAAATCCCAAATTTTTATCTGGTGATCATTACTATTGCTTACACTGATTAAGTATCGATTATGAAGAACAATAAAATTATTGATTGCAGTACTATGACCGTCTTTAAATTCCACATACGTTGGTTGAGTTAAATCTTGCAAATTCCATATTCTGATTCTGCCAGTATATAAGCCACTCACCAATGTTTCATCAGAAAGTGGGTATAAAATCTTAGCCGTATCTTTAAACATAGCGATACATCTTGGCTTAGTTAAGTTTTGTAAATCCCAAATTTTGATTTGGGATTTATTAGAGACTGTTGCTATTTTAGACTTGGAGGGGAGAACAGCTATATTGACGATGTCTCTCTCTATTATTGTGACGACGCAGGCTTCTGCAGAATTTTGTAAATCCCAGATTTTGATACTGCATGATGAAACGCTTATCAGTTTATCAACAAGAGAAGCTAATTGATAAATGGGATCTATAGCAGCTGTGAATGCGAGCACACACTCTTCATTAGTTGGTTTCCGTAAATCCCAAATTCGTATGCTTTTATCACAGGAACTGCTAGCAAGAAGTTGATATTGAGGAAGAAAAACGATACTGGTAACACCGCCTTCGTGGCCTATTAAATTGCATATGTTTACTAGATTGAAACCATTAGGGGTAAATTTTTTATTTTTTAACTTCCAAATTTCAATGTTATTACCACAAGCAGCAGCGAGTGTATCTTTAGAAATAAGCATCATGAGACTCATTATTTTTTTGCTACTGCTGACAATGACGGTGGTATTTGGGGGTTTAGCATAATTGACTGGTTTAATAGGAAATAGTTGATCAGAAGAGGCGAGTAATGATTTATCTTTTGCAAGTATATATAAATAAGTACAAACGCCACTTACTTGATTAAGTTCTTTTTGAGTATTCAAAAAACTCAATATATAAAGCATTATTTCAACGGGTATGAGAAAGACACCTTGTTGCTCATTATGCGTTGTATGAGGACGCAATGGATTTTTATTAATACTATTAATAATGGGATTTTGAAAAATGATTTCATCTTTTGCAACCATGGATGATAACCTCGTTGAGTTATTGAATTTTAATTATTATCTATATTTATTGTGCGGGGATTGTACATTATTTGGCAGAATGAGGCTAGAGGTTAACTGAGGAAAGCTGGTATCCGGCTTTGAGCCTAATGTGGTGGATTACGGCACAAAAAACGTGCCTAATCCACCCTACCTCACTTTCACCGAACCGGGCTAGATTTACAGTACTGGATCCCGCGAACAAGTCGTGGGACGACGGTTTTCACTGGCATAACAAAAATTAATTATTTTTTCTTCTTCGCAAATGGATTATTACTAGTCTTAAAAATAATTTGTACTGGCGTACCAAATAATTGTAATTTCTTTTGAAAAAAAGCCGCTAAAAATTTGCGATAACTTTCTGGTAACGCATTTAATTGATTACCGTGAATAATCACACGCGGCGGATTGTGGCCACCGGCATGTGCGTAACGCAATTTTATACGTCGACCATGTACCATGGGCGGCGAGTGCGTGATAATTGCTTGTTGTAATAATTCTGATAATTTCGGCGTCGATAATTTTTTTGTCGCAGAAGCATAAGCTTCATTAATCGAATCAAATAAATTGCCGACGCCTGATCCATGTAATGCAGAAATAAAATGCACGCGTGCAAAACGCACAAAATCCAAATGACGATCAATGGTGGCGCGCGCATGTTCGCGCGCTTCTTCAGTCATGCCATCCCATTTGTTTACAGCAATGACTAATCCTTTGCCGCATTCCAAAATAAATCCCAATAATTTTAAATCTTGATCAGACACACCCAAGCGCGCATCAACTATATATAAAACCACATTACAATTTTCGATGGCTTGTAATGTTTTGACGACAGAAAATTTTTCGGGCACTTCAGAAATTTTTGTGCGTCTGCGCACGCCCGCAGTATCAATTAATGTGTAACGTTGATCAAAACGTTCTAGCGGGACAAAAATACTGTCGCGCGTGGTGCCGGCGGTATCGTGTACGATCACACGATCTTCTCCCAGCATGCGATTAGTGAGAGTGGATTTGCCGACATTAGGGCGACCGACAATTGCGAGTTTAATGCCGGTGAGATGATAATCATCGTCAGCGTTTGGTGCGTGTTTGGCATCTATTTCTTCGTCATCTATGTCAATATGTTCTTCTTCCGCTTTTCTTTCTTCCTCTTCCTCTTCTTCTTCTACTTTTTTTGAGGGAAATAAAGCGTCAATTAGTTGTGCCATCCCGCTGCCGTGTGCAGCAGACACTGGAATGGGTTTCGGCATGCCAAGTTCATATGCATCGGCGACACTGATGTTTGGATCTAAGCCTTCTGCTTTATTAACGACAACAAAAATGGGTTTTTGTGCACGCCGCAAAATATCGGCAATGAGTTTGTCATCAGCAGTGATACCGGTTCTGGCATCGACGACAAATAAAATTTTATCGGCATCTAAAATCGCTTGATGCGCTTGTTGTGAGATCAGTTGATGCATTGCATCATTTTTATTTTCTTCACCAATGCCGCCAGTATCAATCAAAATAAAACGCTGCTCTGGTGAATTAACTTCGCCATATTGTCGGTCGCGTGTTGTGCCCGGATAAGCTGAGACAATGGCGTCGCGTGTGCGTGTCAGGCAATTGAATAATGTGGATTTGCCGACATTCGGACGACCGACAATGGCAACGACGGGTAATAACATAGTTTGGGATCTCTATTAACTTTTTGCGACATCATCATCAATTCGTGTAAGCCGCTAACTTGCCGCTATTTGTCAATGCAAATAATTCATTATCTTGCACCACTGGCGCGGCATACATCGCGCTGCCTATACTTTCGCGCGCAACAAAATGACCATCACGTTTATCCAACCAATGTAAATAACCTTGCGCATCGCCGACCACCACATAATTTCCCATTAATACTGGGCCTGTTAAAATACGCGCACTCAATTTTTGCTGGCGCCAATTTACTGCGCCGGTAAAAGCATTAAACGCCCAGACATTGCCTTGAGCATCGGTGATATAAACCATATTGCGATCAGCAACCATGCCGGTATAAGAAGAAATATCATGCGACCATAAAAATTTACCAAGCACCCAATCCATCGCCGTAATTTTTCCTTGATAAGTCGCCGCATAAATACGGTGTTCATACACAATCGGATCAGCATCAACATCAATCATGCGTTGAATGGAGAATGCACCAGTTGGTGTTGCCACTGCTTGCATCCACGATAATTGACCATCAGCCATATTTAATTTGGCTAAATTACCATTCGCAAATCCAACTAACACATGGTTTTCTTGAATAATAGGAGCGCTCGCGCCACGCAATACTAAATTAGGTTCTACTTGTTGGAATGACCAACGTTCCGCACCCGTTGTTGCAGATAATGCCCACACATAGCCATTGACGGCTTTGATAATCACAGTGCCATTTTTGATGGCAGGCGTTGCTAATATTTCACCTGATAAAGTTTTACGCCAGCGTTCTTTGCCCGTGCTTTGTTCTAACGCAATCACCTCGCCTTTGCGACTGCCTACGACGACGATGTCATCACCAATACCTGGCGAGGTAGAAAAAGGTAATTTCGTACTCATACGCCACAACTGATTACCTGATTTATCTAATGAGGTGACGATGCCACTGCTATTTGCTGTGTAAATTGCCGTCGCATTCACGGCCGGACCAATTTTTAAATAATCACTGTCTTTATTACCGCCCACGCTTTTTGACCATTGATAAGTAGGTTTAATTTGCGGCGTAAAATTGACCAATGGCGATGGCGTAGGCGTATTATCCTTGTCGAAAAAAGTGCTGCAAGCAGTCATGCTGACACTTAAAATAATGAACGAAATAACTAACGCGAATGATTTCAATAGGGATATATGCATAAATATCAACTCAAATTAAGAAGCAGGTGATGATGAAGGTGGTATGACCGTGGCCAAATTGTCATATTTCATTTGTAGTAATGGTCTGATCACTTCAGCATTGGGTAAATCATTGAGTGCTTGTTGATAAGATTGACGTGCTTCTGCCACTTTATTTAAAGCAAGATAAGCATCGCCTTTGACTTCATTGGTTAAGCCATTAAAATTTTTATCTTCAATTGTTTTTAGGGTTTTCAGCGCTTGTTCAGGTTGTTGCGTCGCAATAAAAATACGCGCTAATCGCAGACGAGCAATTTGCCGTAAGGCATCTGCATCACTGTTTGTTAGGACCCAATTCAATTGTTTTTCCGCAGTTTGATAGTCTTTTTTGTTGATGGCGTTGCGTGCCAACATCATAGCAGCCAATTGACCATACACATTATTGGGGTAACGATTAAGTAATTTTTTTGCTTGAATTTCTGTGCCTGGCATATCGCTTTGGGCGCGTTTGGTCAGCATTTCATCATAGATAATAGAGGCGCGATTGAGTTGATCTTGTTGCCGTTGCTGCCAATAACGCCAGCCAGTAATGCCTATGATTGCAATGACGACACCTGCCAGAATCACCAAACTATATTGTTTGATCCAGTTTTTTAAGATTTCTATCTGTTCTTGCTCAGTTAAATAGTCAGTCATTTGTTTAAGGCCGTTGATTTCGTAGATTTATACGTCATTGTTTCAGCGCTGTATTAAATCAGATTTTCTTAGTAGAGGGAATGGGGGTCGTCGGTGTTTTCGCTATGGTAGGAGAATTGAATGCTTGTGGCCTATACCATTGCGAAAGAGCGGTTACAACGAACTCGCGCCGCTTATGAGAGGCAGATAAAGCGCTACCCGAAGCAGGTGTGACTTCTGACGTGGGCTGAGAAACAGGTTGCGCGTCAGGTTGCGCGTTCAGTAATGCTGTTTTAGCAGCTTGAATTCTTTCAGCCACTATTTTTTTCAATTCAACGTTCGAAAATGTATTTATCAATAATTGATTAATTACATTTTGTGGTGTGATGGCAAAATCTAAAATGAGTAATTGATCTTGCATGGATTTTCCTTTTAGCCATTCAAAAAAATATTTTATATTTTCTGTTGTTTCAATTTGTTGAATAAACATTAGCATTTGTGTTGTTTGTGGCGATGGAATGCGATTCGCTACTTGTTGTTGTGCGAAATGAAACAGCGGTTCAAATAAACAAGTATTTTTAAAATAGGCAATATCGTTTTCGGGGAGAGCCGCATCAGGTGTGGCAAGATTCACATTTAACAGAAGATGATTTTTGTTTTCATAGATCAAATTCGCAAGCGCGTGAGCGTCATCAGCAGAAAAAGGAGAACATTGCAAATCAACCGCTTTTAAATGTTGATTTTTCATTAATGCTTGCGCAAAGGGTTCCAATATAGCAGCGATAGATTTTTCATTTTTTAATTGCTCAGTTAACGTAAATCTTAAATAAAGTGTGTGAAATGAAGTGTTATTGGCAATCACATTAAACAAGGCAGCGTGCGATAAAGAATCAAATTGAACATAGAGAGACAAGTGCGTCATTTTTCGTGGCAAGCGATTGATAAGTAATGTTGCTTCATCCGGTGAAAATGTGTACCAGTGGCGTTGTTCTGAGAAACAGATGAGTGTCGTGACATCATTGTATTCTGTTTCTTTTACAATATTCGCTAAGAAATGAATACTCAGTTCATTGATTTCTTTTTGGGGTCGTGTCGGCAGAGTCACCATCAGCATGTTGTCATTTTTTATGCATGAATCGCTAATTGATTGGCATAATTGACGATGAGAAATTTGTTGAGCGATTTCTGCATTAATATTTTCTAAGAGAATATTTTCATCCTCAGTGGCATTCTCTTTTTGCATGGTTACGCTAGCTAATGTTGTATATTTCGTCATTAAAAAGGCGAATTTTTTTATTTCTGTTTGTTCTGTTGAGTGTATTTCATCGGCATTGAGAGAGATAAGCAAATGGCTGATATCAATTGCGTTAAGAAATGAAGTGATGGCATTAAAATCAGTACTGTGAATATTGTAGCGAGCGTAGTTTAATTTTAAAGTGTGAATTTCATGCAAAGCAATAAATTGCGAGAGGTAATTAACATTCAATCCTGTTTGTTGTACTAATGATAATGTCTTTCCGTGACGAAGTGTTTCGTATTCTTTAAAGGCAATATTTCTTTTGCACAGGTCAGTGATAGTTTGTCGGTGTTTCTCAGATATATCAGCAGGTAATTCAACATCAGTGACTGTCGTATTTTTTTTGAAGCCATCCAGGAAAAGCTCAAACCAGTTAGGTTCTTGAATAAATGATTTCTTTTCTGTCAGCGATAATTTTGTAATCTCTTTATTATTTTCTAAATATGGCCACAGTGAAGAGGCGCGAATATAAAGAACTACTTTTGCATTAGATAAATTGAGTGTATCTCCTTTTCGAATAAAATCTAATTGCAGCTTGGTTAATGGGTTAATTATCGATGTTTTTTGATTTGGAGATAAATTATCCCAACATTGCTCATACTCGGTGGGGGAGCGTTGTTGTTGTGCGTGTAATAAATGAAACATATGTGCGGGATCACGACGCGCATCGGCATTAAGAAATATGTTACTAAACGCCGTTGGTAATAATGGGTGCAAAGCAATTTGGTTAAAGTAAGGGAAAATATCTAACGCTTGCTCTGATTTTTTATTATCGATAGGGATGCCTAATTGTACCAAGGTAACATGCGTATTTTGTCGCAGCGCAACATTTAATTGTTTTTTATTGTTTTTTTGAATCGAGCCGGTTGAGGGGATAGAAAGCCATGGTTCTTCTGCGGAAGCGGTACATCGTATGGTTTTTATAAATGGTGAGTTTGCTGCCAACACTTTTGTCAGAAATTCGACAAGATGATTGCCTAATATGGAAGTGGCAACTAATAATAAATTAAATGGGGAAGTAATCAGTTCGTTTTGCTGAAGATGACGAAAGGATTGAAATAATAATCCTGGATTAGTAATTTTATCTAACAAAATAGTTAGGGTTTTTATATGCTTACCATTATTTTCCAGGTAAAACCAGAATGCGTTTATATGCATCGTTGTTAATGTTATTACTTCTGATTGCTTAGAAGGAAAAAATAAATTTTCTTCCTCGCATCCTTTTGCTATTTCTGCTTGATAGTGCATGACTTCTTCATTGAATGTAAAGTCTTCAGCTGTTATAAAATCACCACGGAGCTCTAATACATTTTTAATATGGAGATCTGTAAATTGGTTGTTGGACAATTGATAATTTAAATATGTAATTATTTTATTTTCTTCTAATAATTGTCCTATTTGTTGTTCTATCGTTGGCGGAATGGTTCCCAAATCAATTGAGGTAAGCGAGGAAGATTTTTTAAGTGCATTGATAATGAGTGTTGCTTCTTTCTCTTTCCAGAAAAATGGTAGCGTCGCTGTGGTTAATTTGCCATTTTCTAATAGTGCTATCATCCCTCGCAAATCTTTTTCGCTGGGAATATATTTTGTGGTGATAATAAAATTTATAATATTAAAATTGCTTTCTAAAATAAATGTTTTCAAACTTCCCGATTGTAATGCGAGAGTGGATGTTAATAAAAAAATAAAATCAGTACCGAATCGACAATGTTGAAAGCAAAGTGTTTCAATATTATTTTTTTCAATATAATCGATGATGAGTCCAATATCAGATTGCTCTAATGTAATATTAGAAAATGATAATTGATTATTTAAGTGGTATTTTTCAGGTTGCAGGGGAGCAGCTATGTTGGGTGTGGGCGCTGAAGTTATTTCTGATTTTGGTTCTGGTGTTGGTTCTGTGATAGCTGCATTTTGTAATGCTGCCTCTATTTCTTCAACTTCTGAATCTAATTGGAAGGGGTTTTCTGTTTCAACGTTTGTGTCTGGTTCTGTGTCTGAAATTTCTGGAGTTCCTATTTCGGTATCTGAGTTATTTACGTTTTCTATTTCTGTATTTTCTTCTGTTTTTGTACTTTCTTCTATTTCTGCTTTTGATGCTGTATGTTGATTATTGTGCTCATCTTGTGCTTGGATAAACGTATTTAATTCAGCATAAAGTGGTGTCGTGATCACCGAATACTGTGATAATTCTTTTTCTATTAAAGGCGTCAATGTTTGTTTTAATACGGGTAATAATGCATTTAAATTCTTGTATTCTTGGAATATCTCTTGCAACTTTTCTAAATCCGATAAATTAGCCTGTTTTTCAATAAACGCTATATTTGTCGCCATCTCCACCATGCGCCGGTATCTGCTAAGTGTGTTGCGTTCATCTTTATAATTTTTTGCGGCTAAGACGTGAAATGTGTTGATAATTTCCGCTGCTATTTTTTTATTTTCTGCATCTTGAATTAATTTTTGACTTGCTTGCTCAGCAGTTTTTTCTCGAAATGCTTGAAGAGTATATTTTGTATCCCAATCGTTAGTGGCGGCATTATTATTATTTGATAAAATTAAATTACCCTCTAAATTAATTTTTCCTATTTTTTCTCTGCTTGTCAGCAACTTTATTAATAAATTATGTGTATCTTGGTCATTTAAATAAAGTTTGTTATCTGATAAATCGAGTTCTTGTATAGAAATAAAGTCATGCTTATCATGAATAAATTCGTTTGTTAATTTTCTAAGAGAATCACGGTTTAATTGATTACCACTGAGAGATAAACGTTGAATGCTATGCAAACCAGGAATATTCTCAATAATTGTTTCTGTTTTATTTGATAATGGATAAACTTTTTTGAATAAAGCGGGATCAAATCGAAAACCTAAACCGGTTAAATTAAAATATTTTTTGTCATATTTTACGGTCTTCGTTAAGTTTTGTAGAAAATGATCAATACTGAAATCAACATTGATAAAGGTAACAGTACGTACTTGTGAGCGACAAGCAAGATAAGCAAATAACTCTCTTATTTGCTTGTTTGACAACACAAGTATTTTTGAGTGCTTATCGTCGTCGGTGGCAGCGGAATCGGCAGAAGAGGCTTGTAATATCAAATGAGTAGGATCAGACGGCGAAAGCATAGGATCAAAAAAAGAGAGTATTGGAATGAGTGTGGGATCAATGTCATTGGTTTGCGCGGGGTTGGTGGACGAGTGTACAGATAACATAGTGTTCCTTTTTTTGTGTAGTAGTTATGTTGATGAATGGTCTTTAGCGTTTGTTTGAGTGTTTATTTGCGGCTAGTTATAACCAGTCTTTAGTTAATTTTCAATTTTTTATTAGATAAATTTATTAATTTATTAATTATTTTAAAAGTAACTATTTAAATTGAGCATACATTGAGCAAGAATATGGGTGAGTTTTTCAACAAATTAACAATATGTTTTTGCGCGTTTGTGCCTTGATTAAGCCGTACGTTTTATTCAACAACATCCATACGATGTTGTGAGATGGTTTATCCTGTGCGGAGTGGTTTAACATTGTGGGAGAAGATTAACTTTTCCTACCAAAATGCTGTGAGATAGTTTAATACAGCGGGAGAAGATTAAATTCCTGTCCCTCTTCCCTCCATGATTTTTTTCTAGCTAATAAATAAAACAAATTACAGCAGGAGAAGATTAAATTCCTGTCCCTCTCCCGCCAAGATGATGTTTTGCTAGTAGATGGTCGTGACAGCGGGAGAGGGTTAGGGTGAGGGAAAAACATTTACCTCAATCACTTTCTAACGCCCGCAGAATCGTATTCATCACATTTTCTTTTTCTCTAAAAACGACATCATTCCAAAAACGAATGACTTTAAATCCTTTTGAGGCAAGAAAAACAGAACGTGTTTCATCATGTTCTGCTTGCGTTAATTCCATATGTTGCCCACCATCTAGTTCAATCACTAAACGTTTACTTAAACACACAAAATCGACAATATAAGGTTCGATAAGATGTTGTCTGCGAAATTTATATTTTTGTAATCGCCTATCTCTCAATAAAAACCATAATCTTCGTTCAGCATCGCTACTGTTTTTACGTAAATTGCGCGCAAATTTTGTGAGAGAATTGTTTTTAGTTTGAATGTTAGTTTGAAGTTGAGTTTTTTCTTTTTTGTACATAGGGTTCTCTTTGGGTTTGTTTTTAAATTATTTATTTTCCCTCACCCTAACCCTCTCCCGCTATCACGATCATCAATTAGCAAAACATCATCTTGGCGGGAGAGGGAACAACTGCTACAACCTTCTCTCCCGCAATGTAATGCGAATATCTTGTTTCTTTTTCGTTCCTGCAATGCAATGTGGATATTGTTACTCTTTCGTCCCTGCAATGCAATGCGGATATCTTGTTTCCTTTTCGTCAAGATGGATATCGTAGCGGGTGAGGATTACGTTCTATTCCCTCTCCCGCCAAGATGAAGTTGTGCTAATTGATGGTCGTGATAGCGGGAGAGGGGGTAGGGTGAGGGCATTAATGCGCGTGCAATTTTAATTTCAAATATTCCGCCAACTCATCTTGATATAAACTTTGTTGCGGAATATCTTCACGTAATGATTTCAATGAAACCGAATGGGTTTTGCGTTCGTGCTCGCCAATAATAATGGCGTATTGCGCGCCACTCTTATCCGCTTTTTTAAATTGATTTTTTAAATTACCGCCGCCGCTATGCAACATCAAGCGCAAGCCAGGGACATGACCACGTAAATAATTCGCGAGTTTTAAACCGGCGACAAATGATTCTTCGCTATCTGTAATTAAATACGCATGTAATGTCGATTCAGCTTTGTGATTATGATCCGTTTGTTGTAACAATAAAATTAAGCGTTCCATGCCAATGGAAAATCCCAACGCCGGTGTCGCTTTGCCACCTAATTGTTCGACCAAACCATCATATCGTCCACCTGCGCACACTGTTGCTTGCGCACCTAATTTATCCGTCGTCCATTCAAAAACTGTTTTTGTGTAATAATCCAAGCCGCGCACCAAACACGGATCGACTTCAAACTTCACACCCGCATGCGCCAAATAATCTTGTAATTTCTCAAAATGTTTTAAAGAAGCTTCATCTAAATGCTCAATTAATTTGGGAGCATGTGCAATCACTTCCCGCATGTCCGAATTTTTACTGTCTAAAATGCGCAACGGATTTTTGTGCAAACGATGCAAACTGTCTTCATCTAAAAATTGTTTGTTCTCATTAAAATAATGCACCAATTGTTTGCGATAAGTAGCGCGTGATTCTGACGTGCCTAGTGAATTCAGTTGTAATTTCACCATGTCACTCACACCTAATTTTTCTAAAATGAGTGCCGACATAATAATTAATTCCGCATCAATGTCGGGCCCTTCTAAACCAAATACTTCCGCAGAGAGTTGATGAAACTGACGATAACGGCCTTTTTGCGGCCGTTCATGCCGAAAAAATGGGCCGCCATACCAAAGACGTTGTACTTGGTTGTAAAGCAAACCGTGTTCAATCCCAGCACGTACACAAGACGCCGTGCCTTCAGGACGCAAAGTCAAACTTTCTTGATTACGATCAAGAAACGTATACATTTCTTTTTCAACAATATCAGTGATTTCGCCAATCGAACGTTTAAATAATTCGGTTTTTTCTACAATAGGAAAACGAATTTCTTGATAGCCATGACCATGAAATATTTTTTTAATCATATTTTCTGCGTGCTGCCAGCTGTCAGTTTCTGGCGGTAGAATATCATTCATACCGCGCACAGCTTGGATAATGTCAGTCATGCGTTTCTCCTCGTTACTTTATTTTTATTTTATTATTCGGTGTAAGGATCGGTGTCGGTGTCAGTGGTGATGACTTCTGTTTCTTCTGCTGGTGCTGATATTACTTCTCCAGTTCTATTATCAACGGCTCTTGCACGACGAACAGCAGGATTAGGCGCTGTTCTTATGGCGGCGCCAGCGGGCGCAGGAGCACGCACCCGCACATTATTATCTTCGGGGGTAGGGGTGGGGAGGGGGGGGGGAGG
>OBEQ012320596.1_pt1 | contig 13489 bp, 17 predicted proteins | sample 1670901 | NCBI WGS metagenome assembly OBEQ01 (sample SAMEA104232315, study PRJEB22302) | groundwater metagenome | biome: forest; feature: aquifer; material: groundwater | place: USA | collected 2011-08-07 | depth 5.4 m
CCTTCCAATCATGGGTGGGGCCTTTCTGTGTAGGATGAAATCAACAATGAGGAAAAGGGAACAGAATCAGCAGGGAGTGGAGAATGGGATCGTTACGCTGCCAGAGCGCGAGAGCTTACAATGGGATAGGTACAGGTTCCATTTATGCCACAGATTTCGCTTATCCCAATAATCCAATCGTTTACAACATCAGCATTCCTTCTACAAAGCCGACAGGGAAACATCTGCGCGTGGTACTAACTTGGGACAGCAACCCGGTTCTGAATTCAGCCGTAAATGAATTGAGCGATTTAGACTTACTGGTAACTAGTGGTTCAGCTGGAATGGCTTCACAAAGCAACAACAGTAATGTTGAAATGGTGGACATACCCAATTCAATGTTTACAGGTGGATCAACCGTCCAAGCAAGAATCACCAAATGGCTAAATAGAATCCCAACTGGAGCCAGGGCTAATTACTTCTACTATTCCATAGGTTGGACGTGGGTTCAAGACCATGCAGAGTGAGTATTCAAGTGATGCTTTTTTTTGCGATTACTCCAAGATGACGTGTCCTGATGGCTGGCGAAGGTTCTTTCATTGTGCCTTATCCAGAAACAAAAACTCTTGGCTGGCATGCAAATTGCTTCCAAACTGCATTGAGTTTCGTCAATCAATAACCTGATTTAATTGAAGTCAAAGAACGTGCAAATTGTGCGACTGAAAAGGAATTTTTTGATGTATGGTGTTGTGTGAGAAGGTTATTTCTAGGGAAAATAAAGGGGGATTTTATGAGGACATTCACAAGAATCTGGCCCGCCTTGGTCGTATGTTTTCTTAGTCTGGGACAAGTGGCCTATCCCCAAAGCTCCTCCTGCCCAGCGCGAATTGAGTCGCAATTATGCAATCAATTAAAGGTCCTGAGCGATACGGATTGGGTAAGTTGCTTAGTAGAGCTTTGGAGTCCACCGGTTGATTCCCAAATAACGGACCCTAATAAAAATCCACCCGCTTCTAAGGACAGCATTGTCGTTCCTGCCAGTATAAAAAAAGAATCAGATTCTCTTTTTGGAAAATATGATTTGCGTTGGCCTGAGGATCTCAAAAATAGAGCTGTTGTTCCCACACCGGCGGAGGGTAGATATAGAGTCTTCGCCACTAAAAAAACGATTCTTTCTATCGGGTCCGAAAATTATATCCAAATGGTTTATCGATGGGCCCCAGACCCTCCATCAATCACCGTATACCTGGCACCAAAGGGAGTAAGGTGGGTTCCTACCCAGTTCTACAATCTTAAAGGGCAACAATTGACTAATCAAGAATCGAAATCCAATCTCCTTTTTTTTAATCATGGAACACATTACTATCCGTCTCACTGATAAATCCCACATTCCGAGGGGCAGCGAATCGGAAATTTTCATTTAGGCATCTCGCTTAGAATCAAATGGTTATCTCAATTAAAGGTCATACGGCTTGGCCTGGATTATTACCTCCAATTCCCAACACCCGTTGTTGACGATCAACATTCCCTATGCCCCCTGGGTCAGGTCAAAATGTCCGCTTAACCTCAATGCCTTTCGGAAACCTCCTACAACTAATTTGGCTGGGTCCAAAGAACCCCTTTTTCATGGGGTTTTCGCCATCCGAGGGCATTTGGTGCTTCGGTGTCCGCACCCTCCAGGATAGACCGGAAGGGGTTTCCGAAAAGCATTGGGCGCAGCCCACAATCCCGAAATTAATGGTTTTTCGGGTTTGAGGGGACAAATTTGGAGGTTAGACGCTCTTTGGCTACTCTTCTGCCTGACCTTGGCGAGGGGCGAGAAAGCCTTTTATCTGGGGAATCAAGGGGCTGGGTTGGGCGGCAAAAGTTCTGAAATCGTCCAACAATGCCGACCATTGAGGGGAATCGGTTTCTTGGCCGGTTCCCCTTATTTTTTCTCCTTATCTCCAAAAAAATCAATGAGTTCGGAGAGTGTGACGGGTGGTGGGAATAAGTGATCGCCCGAGTCCCAGGTAGCCAATTTAGGGATTTTCTGGAAAAAATTTACGCAGTTATTTACGCAGTCTCCCAACTTTTGGCTCTTCATCTTCAAAGAGTCTAGCAGTTCTGAAATGGTCGATCTCTAGGCATGAGTAACCTGCGTAGAGCTCATTCGTTCTCATAACCCAAAGGTCTCAGGTTCAAATCCTGACCCCGCTACCAACATTAGGCCCTTCAAGATGTTGATTCTCCTAGAGAACTGACAACTTCGAAGGGCCTTCTTGTTTCTGCCCCTCCCGACGAAACCCCACTGAATCTTACCCAGTCTTACGCGAAAGGGTACACTTCGGGGTACACTTGGCGACCTCCCGAAAATGAACCGGCCATCTTTGGCCCACTTCTGGTTTAACGAATACTCAAGGTCGTTTCCTATCGACTCGCTTGGTTCCTTTGTCGCAAAAATCTTTCCACTGTTGATTTCCAAGCAAAGGGTCGCGGGTTCGAGTCCCGCAATCCACTCCATAAGCCCCTTCGGGTTGCCTGATTTCACGGGGAATTGGTCAATACCGGAGGGGCTTTTTCGTTTCGGCTCAGAGCAGACCCATTGACGGCCCCCTCTTCTACTCCGAAAAAGTGGATACCCCAGTTCAACATTAACCTGGTGTCCCTGGCGGGTAGTTCAGTTTGCGTATTTCGGCTGAAGCGGCACCCTGTTTCGGCGCTAACCGGCAGGTGATTTCGGAGTCCGGCGCCTTCCTCATCGGAGCGCAGCGACGCCTCGCTCCGAAAGGTAGGTCGGGTGCCGGTTTCGCGTCTACTTTTTCCGCATAGACTCCCCCTTCAGGTCGATTTTATGGCAGTGGTGGAACAGCCGGTCGCAGATGCCCTCCGCCGCGCTCGGCTCCCCGATGATCTCATGCCACTGGGTGACCGGAACGGCGCTGGTCACGATGACGCTGCCTTGAAGGTAGCGCTCCTCAATGACATCGAAAAGGATTTTCCGCTCCTCGGATTTGAGGACATCCGCGCTGAGGTCGTCCAAGATCAGGAGCTTCACCTTCCGCAGCTTTTCCAAGGCCTTGGCATAGCTTCCCAACGCTCGCTCCGCCATCATCGTATCCAGAAAGACGCTCACTCGATAGTAACTTACACGATACCCATTGCGGCAACCCAGGTTGCCCAGCGCGCAACCCAGGTAGCTTTTCCCCGTCCCTGTCGCTCCGCTGATAAGGATATTGTGGGCCTCGGATAGGAAGCGGCAACTGCCGAGCTCCCGGACGACCTCTTTCTTTAGGTTCCGCGCGGGGTCGTATCGCAGATCTTCCAGGCAGGCTGTACTGTATTTCATACGCGCCTTCTTGAGGAGGGCTGCGATGCGTTTGCTGCTGCGGCTGTCATATTCCGCATCCACGAGCATGGCCAATGCGTCCACCCAGGGCAATGCGGTGTGCTTGGGTTCCTTCGATAGCTCCTTGAGCTTGTCGGCCATCGAAGGAAGCCGCAAGGCGTATAGGCGATCCAGGGTCTGCTCGTTCATGCCTCACCTCCCGCATATTGTTTCATTCCGCGCAGGTTTGGGTGCACGACCACCTTCGGAGCCTCCTCTGCGAACAACGGGGGCCGTCCCGCCTCCATCTTGAGAAGTTGCGTGAGCTGCGACACCCGGAAAAGTCGACGCGTAAGCGCATAGGCGCAGACCGCCTCCATTTTTTCAGCTCCGTGGCTCTCTGAGAGCCGCATGACGCCAAGCGCCGGGCGGAACCCCATCTCCACGTACAGCTTGCTGTCAAGGATAGCCTTGACCACCGCAGTGGTGTTTGGACCCGTCTTCTCAGCCCATGTCAAAAGCCGATGCGGCGTCCATGCCAGGTGCTTACGGTGGCGCTCCGGCATATGCTCGTGGAGGATGGTATGGGCGAACGGCTTGCGGCTGCGGGGGTGCAGGGCGATTCGCTCTCCCTTAAGAAACACCTCGACGGTTTTTTCATACAGCCGCACGCCCACCTGCTCGCGAGCGTGGTGATGGGGCACGCTGTAGTAGTGCTTATCCACCTGGATGCAGTAGTCTACACCCACCCTGCAAGTGAGCCAGGTATAGAACTGGAACGGTTCATCAGGCAGGGACAACGCATTGGGTTTATCCAGTGACAGGAAGAGCTCGACGCGCGTTTTCCCAAGGTGGCGCATCTTCCTGTTGTTGAGATCCACGGTCAACTCGAAAATGGCGGCGTTCATCGCCTCGAGAGTATGGAAGATACGATTGCGTAGTCGAGCCAGGATCCACCGCTGCATCACTTGCACGCCCACTTCCACCTTGGCTTTGTCCTTGGGGTGAATGGGTCGGGCCGGAAGCGGGGCGCAGCCGTAATGGCGGCACATTTCCACATAGGTTTCGTTGAGGTCGGGATCGTAAAGATGGGATTTGGTGACTGCGTCTTTAAGGCAGTCGGGGACGATATGGTGGGGGACGCACTCGAACGCGGCGAAAGCCCGCGCATGGCCGCCCAGCCAGTTTGGCAGGGCTTGGCTTTCCTGGGCTTCGGCGTAGAGGTAGTTGCTGGCCCCGAAAACCATGACGAAGATTTCCACGGGCGTGACCTCACCGGTGTGCCGGTCCACCAGGCTTGGACGCTTTCCGGAGTAGTCCACGTAGGCTTTTTCGCCGCCCTTGTGCGTTTGGCGCATGCTGACCGTGAGCTTCATGGCAAAGGCCCTATAGCGTTCGCAGAACTGGGTGTAGCCAAGGCCATCCGCGTGTTCCTTCCGGTATTCTTCCCAGAGTAACTGAAGCGTTACCCCTATTTTCCTGAGTTCGAGATGGAGATATTGGCAATCGGGTTCGGGCCGCTGCGGGGCTTGCTCCTGTCTTTTGAACAGCATTTTCTCAAGTGCATTCTCGGTAAGTTCCTTCATCCCCTCCGAGGTCAGGCCAATGGCCTCGGCCCGGCGCAGGTAGTCTTGAACGGTAGAGCGGGCCATATTCAGCGCCGCGGCTACTTGAGATTGGTTGAGCCCTTTGTCAAAAGACAAATGCAGAGCTTCTTTGATTCTTCGCATGGATTTTCTCTTTCTCATTCCCCATCCCTTGGCCCCTCCGACTTGGAGGGGCGGGGACAAGGTGGTTTATGTTGAGAAGAGTCGTCGCGCTTGACGAGGGGATTTCGGACATTCCGGCACCCCATTTCGGACATCCCGGAAAAACTGCCGGATTAAGCCGAAATGGGGTGCCGATTTGAACCGAAACAGGGTGCCGGATTCAGCCGAAACGCGCTGCCGGTTTCAGCCGTATTCAGGTGCCGGTTAGGTCCGATTTACGCATCAGTTGATTCAATGGTTAGCGACTGACCAATTCCAAAGTCAGATAGGGAAAAAATTGCATCTGAATAATTGAAGCGATACCAACCGCTTCACCTCGCACTTCGATTACCCATTGTTCGGGATTGAGGAGTGAATTAAGGTTGAGGTTTCGAGTCCCGCCATCTCGACCAATTAAGAGAAGCTCGGTCATTCGCTAGGAGCGAGGTTTTTACTTTTGAAACCCTATCAAAAAGATGAATGTACTTTGATATGTAAGGGCACAACATCTTCTTCCACAGGAGGATTCCAACTGCTGTTGGCGGTCCTGATTCTTCAAGCCCATACCCAATACAGGGAAGGTGCTTTTCCCACGCTCCAGCGAACGGTGGCCAAATCTCACGGGATTAAAACAGTATTTGCCGATGCCGGGGACAACGCGGGGACACCAGGCCAGGCGAGGCGGATTCAAGCGGAGTTGGGTCCCAAGGTGGAAATGGTGCGTCATCCCGCCAATCGTGCAACAGAGTCTCTGCTTCAGGTGGATATGGAGTTTCCCAACCTCCCCAAACGAGGCCTTACGGTCCTGCCCAAGCGATGGGTGGTGAATACATGCTTGGAATGGGAGATGCTGACGTATTGCCAAAGATTACGATCAGCGTATGGAGGTGATAGAAGCCTGGATCTTGCAGCTCGAAGCCAGGCTCCTCATCAAGGGATCACGAATCTGTAAACACCTTCTGAAAACCCCCGCGACCTCTCACGAGTCTATTAGTTAATACATTTCGCAAAGACATGCTGCCTTCCCAGGATCCCGCGCTTGGGCCCGCCGCCTCGGCCCAAGGCCATCGCGAATTCATCAACCGCGGATCCCGGTTCATGTTCCTGGACAACGTCTCCAAGGCGGTCGAGCCTTTGCTCGTGCTCCTGTGCGCCAAAGTGTATGCCGACGGGGAATGGGGCATGTTCAAGTATTACGAAGCCCTCATCCTCCTGCTCACGCGCCTGGGTTCGCTCGGGCTAGATCGCGGAGTGGTCTGGATCTACGCGCGTTGCGAGAACGACTGCGTGTTCCTGCGCCGCTTCAGCCGGTGCGTGAACCTGGTCTTCCTCCTCTCCTCCTTGCTCTTCGCGCTGGCCCTGGCCCAACATTCGGGCTACCTGCCCGCCTTCGGAACCTGGACCACGTCCATGCCGCATTCCTCCGCCTGAACCTTCGCCCTCTTCATGGCCAGCGTGCCCGTCCAGGCCGGCCTCCTGCTTTTCCTGCAAACCCTGTTCAACAAGCGCGTGCTCTTCTACGGCATGCTCATCCGGAACCTCATCGTCCCCGTGCTCATCTACGGCCCGGCGCTGGCCCTTGCCTTCACGCCCTTCAGGTCCGCCGGGCTGGCCCTGCCCTACCTGTTCGGCAACCTGGTCGGGTTGGTCTTGGCCGGGATCGGATTCCTGCGTAATTACGAGATCGATTGGAAGGACTGGGCCCTTGCCGCCTTCCCTTCGCGGGCCCTGCTGCGCTTCTCCCTGCCCCTTGCCAGCACCGATTTCTTCATGAGCTTCGCCTACCGTTTAGATCTCATCCTGCTGGGGCGCTTTTCCGGTATCCACGAAGTCGAGATTTATTCCCTTATCGTTATGCTCTCCAATACCCTGAAATCGCTGCGCCAGTCGTTCGATGGGATCATGCTCGCGGTCTTCTCCACCGGCGCTGACGGCGTGGACGCGGACCGGCAGCGCAATTTCAACTACGCCACCTGGATGGTCACCAGCGTGCAGATCCCCTTCATGTTCCTCGCCCTCATCTTCGGGCGGGAATTGCTCTGGCTCATCTCGCCCGCCTACGCCCCAGGCCGATGGGTCCTGGCCATCACCACCTTCTTCAACCTGGGAGCCACCCTAGGGCGCCTTCTCCGGCCAACTACTGGTGGGCATGGGCCGCACCGTCACATCCCCATCTCGCAGGTTGCCTTCATTCTCTCCAGCCTGGTCCTCAACTACCTCATCATCCCGCATTGGGCCGCCGAAGGCGCCGCCTTCGCCACCAGCCTGGCCTCCCTAATCAGCGCGTTGGTCGCCTTCGCGGGGGTGTGGGCCTGTGCGCGTTCGCCCATCCTGCAATGGGACTACGTACGCCCGATTCTCACGGGCTCGCTCTTCTACCTCGCCGCGGCAGCGCTCCACTTTGTGGGCAAGCCCGGCCTTTTCGCCGACATCGCCGCCTTCGCCGCGGCCAGCGCCGCTTTCAGTTGGCATGCCCGGGGCAAGTGGAAGCAGTTCAATGCCGCGCATGCCTGAGGCCGTTTGCCTGCTCGGGCATCATGAGCCCGACTACCCGCGCAATCGCAGCACCTGCGAGGCGCTGATGGAGGCGGGATACATAGTCCTCGAAGTGCATTCCCGGGCACCATTACCCTGGCGCCATTTCAGCCTCGGGTTCGGTTGCCTCAAGATCCATCGCCGCGTGTGCTGGGCGTTCGTAACCGAAGGAGACCATCGGCTCGTGCAGTTCATCAGGCTTTTGCCCGGCTCACCGGCCGCAAGGTCGTTTTCGATCCGTTCATGTCGCACTACAATACCCGTATCGCGGATTGGTCGCTTTACCGGCCCGGCGGATGGCGGCCGTGGATCTGCCATTGGCAGGACTGGTTTTCCACCCATTCCTCCGATCGGCTTCTCTTGGATGCTCAGGGGCATCGGGACTATTTCTACAACCGTTACCATCTCCACAATCCCGACTTGGTGCTTCCCGTGGGCGTTCCGGAAGATCTCTTCCATCCGCGCACGCGCCGATCGGCCTTCGCCTTATCCGGCCAGCGGGCCGGCCTTCCAGGTACAATTCTACGGATCCTATATCCTGTTGTAGGTCGTGGAATGGATCATGGAGGCTGCGGCGCTCCTCAAAGGCCGAGACATGGGTTTCACCTGGATAGGAAGTGGCCAGACCCGGGAGGCGGTGGAAGCCCAAGCGATGGGTGGTGGAGCGAATACATGCTTGGAATGGGAGATGCTGACGTATTGTCAAAAATTACGATCGGCGTATGGAGGTGACAGAAACCTGGATCTTGCAGCTCGAAGCCAGGCTCCTCATCAAACGGATCACGAATCTGTAACCACCTTTCAAGAGCCTGTTAATAAATAATGGAAACAAAAATGGGGTCCCTGAAGGTTGGATATTACATCTTCGAGAACCGTTTTCCCGAAATCGCATATCAGCAATTATCTTTCTATTGACATAGGATTCAACTTCTCTGCGCCCAATTCAAGAATCGAATGAGTTCGGAAAAACCAAAAAATTCAAATGATGATTGCGAGTCTACAATATGAGCAATGCCGATAAAGATCGAGTCTTCAGTGGTTCCATCCCTAAGCTTTATGAATCCTATTTGGTTCCACTTCTCTTCGAACCCTACGCTGCGGATCTGGCGAATCGATTGGCTTCAAGAAATCCATCCCATATACTCGAGATTGCGGCCGGTACGGGTGTCGTGACTCGTGCGCTGATGGCTGCATTACCCGCATCCACAACCCTCGTCGCCACGGATTTGAGTCAAGCAATGTTGGATCAGGCATCCGCGGTTGGGACCAGCCGTCCCCTTCAATGGCGCCAGGCTGATGCCATGCAACTTCCGTTTCCGGATGGCACATTTGACGCGGTGGTATGCCAGTTCGGAGTAATGTTCTTCCCTGACAAATCCAAAGCCTTTTCCGAAGCTCGCCGCGTTCTCAAGCCCGGCGGGGTTTTCCTCTTCAATGTATGGGATCGCATTCAGGAAAATGAATTCGCCGATACTGTATCCACCGTTCTCATCTCTCTGTTTCCCGATAATCCGCCTCGCTTCATGGCCCGGACTCCGCATGGTTACCACGACCGCTTGACCATAGAGCGGGACCTTGCGAGTGGCGGATTCACCGGGTCGGCCCAATTCGAAACGATCGCGATGCGCAGTCGGGCGGCATCTCCAAGAATTCCCGCAATCGCTTTCTGCCAGGGTACGCCCATGCGGGGCGAGATTGAAGAGCGGGATGCCAGCCGACTCGGAGAAGCAACCGACCTCGCCGCGGAGGCGATTAGCCAAAGGTTTGGTCGCGCGGTCATTGAAGGCAAGATCCAGGCGCATATTATCTCCGTTAATTGACGGATAAGAAACGATACTAAGGGCTCGTTTAGGAATTACTACCCGTCTCATTGATATAGCTACACACCAAGCACATATTTGATGTTTCGTTCACGGAAAAATGCTCTGACTCTTTCGGGCGACTTTTGCAGTGACCGCATAAACCCATTCACTTTGCTTTCGAGATCCGGATGGCCCTTTATTTTTAAGGCATCTCCCTCTGGACATATTCCCATATGGGAATGTATTATATTCTCATGCTCCGAGCCGCTACTACAACGGACGTTTTCAATGCCAGCGCGGAATCCCGTCGGCGCGACATGCTGATTCTGTTGGCCGGACGCGAACGCTCCGTGGGAGACATCGTGGAGATGCTGGGCCTTGAACAGCCGTCGGTCCCGAAACACCTGCGCGTTCTGCGCGACGTGGATTTGGTACGGGCGCGGCGCGATGGGAGGCAAATGCTCTACCGGACTGCGGGGAGACCCAAAGTCAATGGGTTAGTTTTCCGTTTTCCGCAGGAGGATTTTCGTGATAGCAAAAGCAACATGTGAAATGTATTTTCAGTCTCCTCCTCAGAATAATTTGAAAGGTTGAATATGGAAAAGATCGGCATTCTTGGATTTCTTTCCCTCTTGGTTTTTTCAGTAGTGGTTGCTCAGGATCCTGTGAAGACAGATGGGGACAAATACAAAGTAATTTTGGAAAACGAACGAGTCCGTGTTCTCGAATACAAGGATAAGCCTGGCGACAAAACTTCTCGCCATCATCACCCCGATTTCGTTCTCTATGCGCTCAGCGACTTCAATCGAAAATTGACAACGGGGAATGGGAAGCAGGTCACCAAGCAGCTCAAACAGGGTGATGTGGTTTGGATGAAAGATCAAATTCATATTGGCGAAAATATCGGAACAACGGACACGCATGCGCTGATTATTGAATTGAAGGAGCCAGCAAATACGAAGTCGGAGGATACTTCAAAAACCAAATGAAATGCAAACGGAATCACAGTGCCAAAATAGTATCCCATCCCGCTCATAGGGGACTCTGTGTGGACGGGCAATGGGCTGGGTGGGTTTGGGGTAACATGGGCATTCTCCGGGGTCGATTAAGGGCTTGGTAAAGGAAGCAAAATTTTCTGAGGAGACAGAATCTGTCCCGGATGAGGGCGATCATGGGACAGCGCGACGGCGGAGCCAACAGTCCTATCTCTCTGACACTCATGGGACAAAGCGATCGCAATGACAGGCAGCGGCATCGCTGAGATTGCGCAATCCACTGATGAGAGGCATACGCGTTGACCTGGGTGGAATTCCGGCAGCGCAACTTCGCATTGGCCGGAACGGAAGCATTTCGGTGCGCATCAAATTTTCAGGCTATCGCTAAAGGTCCCTCCTAAAGCAGCCGAATTTCACAAGTGTTCAAAATTACAATTTGGACGCCTCTTTTAGCACTTAAAATGACCAGCGTTTTATGAGGCAGTTGCTTTAAGTTGGATGTCAGCTGGTTTCCAATCTTTACCATTATACGGTGCGGCCTGTCCCTTGACGGAGCTTTTACCTCCGAAAGAGTTCCGAAGATCTTAGTATCGAAGAACATCGCGCATTTATCTTGCTTTCCTCGCACATCGATACGGGCCTTATTGAAGCAACTTTTCGAAGGTGATTTCTTAAGGTTCCAGCATCTCGACCTCCTCTAATTTCTGTTGAATCCCATGAATTGCCGGATTAGCTCTGAATATGATATTGGAGCGCTAAGGAAAGTTCTGACATCGTCCAACAACGCCGACCATTGTAGAAGGGGCCCGGTTTTCCGCGAGGAGAGCCGGGCCTCTTTGCGTTTGACCTGACGAGAAGTGCCACGGCCATTTTGGTCCCCGAGTTGAATCCGCGAAAACCTGAACCGTAAAGAACCCGCTCAACGCGGCACGTTTCCCGGTGACGGAGAAGGCGTCAATTGGAGCTCACGATCCCTTTTTTTCCAGGTGATCGTGACCGAGTAATTCGCCTCAGCAGTAGCCTTGGCGATGCCGAAAAATGCCAAGCCTCCTTCCGCACCTGCTTTTAAACCGAATGAGACTTCGATTTCGTCAGGATCGGCGCCATTCGAGCGACATGCCGATAAAATGGCGGCCGCGTTCGGTGCGATCGTATTTTTCATAGCATCCGATAATTTCGTAGGCGATACCTGGGAGTCCGGCTTCGAGCCGGGGTTGGCGGCTTTAAAGCGCCCAGGCGCTATTGCATCGGAATCGATTTCTGCATCAACGACGGAATCAACCTCAACCAGGATTTCCTGACCATCCATTTCAAATTTTGCGTATCCCATTTTGTTATTCCTTCTCCAGGGTGGCCGTGGGGACAACTTCATCGCTCGGGTTGATTCGCAATCCAGTCAACCGTTCCGACTCTCCCAGAATCTCCTTCCCCGTTCTTGAAACCATCGCATTGGCCTCCTGGAGATTCAACAGTTTGACGAATCCATCCAATCCCCCGTATGCAAGGTTATCTCCGTTCGCGCTATAAGCGGCCATCCACACCGTGCCTTCCTGGCCGAAATAGCTGGCGGCGACAGGCAGAACGGTTTGTCCCTGGGGAACGTCCCTACAAGGGACCCCATATACCTGGAGACGGTCACCATCCCCGGATGCCGCCACTTGGCACCTCTTGGGGTTTACCGCCACCGTGTTCAACGTCGGGTTCACCCGGCCTTCCTGCTCGGAAGCCTGAAAGGCGCTGGTGAATGCCGTACCGTCCCATGCTCGGACGCGGCCGTCAGAATTCGCGCTGAATACCAGGCCGAGCGCATCGAAGCAAGCGAGCCCCCATACGTTGGTTTCCCCATGACTGACGTTCGTGATCATGCTGCGCTCTTGCAGGCGGGAGTCGAAAGCATGGATGCTTCCCCCGGCATCCCCGACCATCCAATAGCCTTTGGCACCGCATTGGGTGATCGCGTAATTCGAGAAGGGCGTGCTTATCATACCCTGTGATTTCCATTCCGGAGCGCTCCACAAGGATATCGTCGGTTTCTGCGAAGGGTCCTTACCGGCGGCGCTGGTGGTCGCGAGCGATTTTCCGGCCTGATCGAAGGCGAGCCCCCAAACGGGGCCAGGGTGTTCCAGGGCGGTTTTGGTTCGCCTCCAGTCTCGACTGGATATATCCCAAAGGTTCACGAGCCTGCCCTGTCCGCCCGCAGCCAGCCATTTTCCATCGGGACTGGTGGCCAAGCCATTGACACCGCAGTCGCCATCCTCTAGGCATTCGATCATCCCCATCGGAGTAATGGTTCGGGTCGCGGAATCCGTCTCGGTGCGGGTAAGTTCGCCGCTCGCGCTCCCGATCACCAGGTATTTGCTATCGCGAGTGAAGGTCAGAGCCCCCACCGCGCTTCCCCCCAACCATACCTTTGCGGCTTCCGAACGACCGCTGGTATGCCACTGGGACCAGCCCTCGTCTCCGGCGACGAGGAGGTCCCCCCCGTAGCCGGGGAACGAGACCGATCGCAACCTGCCATTGTGGGGCTTTAATGTCAACACTTGACGAGAACGGTCCACATCCCATATCCGAGCCGACTCATCTTTACTCACCGAAGCGAGCATGGTGCCGTCCTTGGAGAACGCAAGGTTGAGGACAACGCCGCCATGCCCCTGTAAAATCCGGGCCGTCTGCGGTTCCGGAAAACCGGGAACGGAATGATCCACCTTTCCCGGAGAGGCACGCCAGCGTTTGATGGCCGGGTTCACGTCCCAAAGACGTATGGCCCTATCGTAGCCACCGCTCGCGACCCACTTGTCACCTTGCGAGAAGGCGACCGTGAATACGGCATCCTGATGCCCCCATAGGGTGATCGGTTCGCGGGCGGTATTTTCCATATCCCATATCCTCACCGCATAATCGGCACCCGCCGTCGCAGCCAGACTTCCATCCTCATTGAACGCGACGCCGTGGACGGCGATGGAATGGGCGCCTTCTTTTTGCCAATCGAGTCGAGCCTGGTTCCCACGCAGGAAGAAGCGCTTCAGGGACGCGTCTTCGCTCGCGACCAGAAAGCGGCTGTGGGCCAAGTCGAATGAGACTTGCGAGATCCTCCGCTTCCAGGAGATGGGAGCGGAACCCATC
>OBEQ012124278.1_pt1 | contig 13486 bp, 8 predicted proteins | sample 1670901 | NCBI WGS metagenome assembly OBEQ01 (sample SAMEA104232315, study PRJEB22302) | groundwater metagenome | biome: forest; feature: aquifer; material: groundwater | place: USA | collected 2011-08-07 | depth 5.4 m
AGAATCGCTGCGTCTTTAGCTATTTCGGCCATTGAAGAATTATTGGATGTAACTACCGGCGCGCCGCAGGCCATCGCCTCTAAAATCGGCAAGCCAAAACCTTCATAAAGAGATGGATAGACAAAAACGCAATCTGTACTCTAATTCGGAAGGGGAGGGATTCGAACCCTCGATGCCCGTAAAGGCATACATGATTTCGAGTCATGCGCTTTCGACCTCTCAGCCACCCTTCCGTATATATATTATTTCTTCCGTTTTTTCTCCTTCTTCACCTCATCAACACGTACTACATACTGTCTATCTTTCTCAAAACCTTTGTCGGTAAGAAAATATATTGTACGTTTTTTGTTCGTTAAAGCAAGCTGTTCTGTATACAGCCCGGTCTGTTTCGGTGCTTTTATCTTAAAGAGGAATGACGCTACAGACCCCGGCTCTACGCCTTTTGCCTGGTCAATTTCTGTGTCCCCTTTCCATGAAGCATCCTGAAATATACTTTTTTCTGAAAGTTTTTTTCCAATACTTGCCAGAGTCGCTGCATCCCAAACCTTTGTCCCTACATTCTTTACCGTAATACCTACGTTCGGCCGCCATCCAGAAAGCACAGCTGAAGGTATACTTGAAGAAACAAGCTCGGCCGCATATGCCGGCGCAACAGAAAGATGGAGTGTTTCACGATCGCTACCAATAATTTTTTCTTTTGCTTTCTCTAAAAATATAGTATTTACAATGTCTCCAATGCGACGGGGGCTAATAGAAACATGAAAGGTTGCAATCCCTCCCTGTGCTACTTCATCTTCAAGGAAAGAAACGCGTCCTCGTTTGTCTTTCCACGTACTATTTTTCAGATTCATAGACTCATCATCAGTCGCCATGAGAGAAAGCGTTACTTCACCTTTCTTCCATGTTGCCATTCCACGATTTTTAAATTGAAGTGTTAGCGTCTGTGTCTCTTCGTCAAATACGTCTTGCACAGCATCCTCCTTTATAATCGTTGCCGCCAAAGGAAGTCCGGTATTGATGACCTCAAGAGCTATCTCTTGGGCTGGCAACCATCCGCGCTTGCCAAACGCAAGCACGTAATGCCGTTCTTCTATCAAATTTTTTGGCGGGTCTTTTATTGAAAGCATAAACGTGCCGATCTCTCCCGGATGCACATTTGGAGTAATGAGATGCGCACGAGAATAATCAATCACTGTTGAGGTTGCGTTTACGCCCTCATCGCGCTCACTGTCGTCTATCGCCGCCAATTTCAAAGTATCGAGTGCGGCAAGATGATCCTTGATTCTCGCATCCGCCATATAGAGCGCAGTTTCACCGTAATTTCTCCATGCGACCGTGCCGGTATTACGAAAACGAATAGTAACAACTCGCTCTTCCCCTTCTTTCAATTCTACGGTTCTTGGCGATATATCAAGAATCTCTCCGCGCACTTCTCTGGGATGTGATGACAAATACGATACATATTTTTCTTGCGCCTGCTCCACAATAACAGGAAGGTATGCATACAATTTTTGCCCCGGACATGTAGTACAATCCAGATCACGGTGTGCAACAATATTTGGATATTCTTTGTCAATAAAAAAGCTGCTGGCTGCTGGCTCAAAATCAAATTCCCAACCTTTTCGTGCGATCAAACTCGTGAGAGCCTCTTTTGCTTGCGGGGTAATATCACCATCTTGATATGTTCCAAGTAATGAGATACCGATACTCCCCTTATTAAACCCAATACCGGATTGTCCGAATTTTTTGCATGAGGTTTCTCTGTGCGTATGTCCTCCAACGACTCCATCGCCGCCAAACCGTCCTTCCCAAATCGTTCCATCGGGATCAATAATGAAATGATATCCTACGTCTCCCCATCCTCGTGATTTGGCATGATAGTTATAAATAGCGCGAACTGCCAGACGATAATCGTTTGTATCAATAAGTCCGTCACTATTCATGTCTCGCAAGGTACTTGCGGTGTGGTGAATAACTATTTTTTTCACTCCGTCATATCCTGCAGGCCATAGCTCATCTCGCTTGGCGCCACTGAGCTCAAGCGAGGGGTCAAGCCAATCGCTGCGCGATCTAATAACGAGATCATCCGCGCTTTCATTAACAGCCATATGTACACGATCGGTCCGTGTTTTTTGGTAGGACGGGAGCGCAAAATACGTTGCAGCGCCCTTTGCTATTCCTTCTGCTGTTGTTTCTACCTGATACGCCGTTGCACCACTAAAGAAAAAGCCTTCATAGGGATCGGCGGTATCCTCGCTGTCTGGAGTATCGTTTTCACCTTCTGCTACAGACCATGGTGTCCAAATCCCAGCTTCAAAAAAACGTACCCTCGTCGGAATATTGGCAGGCCATTCTATAAAAAATGAGTCAAAAGAAAATTCACTTTGTATTTTTTCTGTACGGCACACACCCCCTTCGCAAGAAAATGGAAGGCTTACAAGTGTGGCACGATGCTCTGTTTTTTGATTTGCTCTTACAGGAGTTAGAATCGCAAACACACTCAGAAGAAAGATGAAAAAAATTGAATAGATACTATATTTCATGTTTTTTCTATTTGTCGATACACACTAAGAGAAAGCGCAAGAAGCACCCAAAAAAATACAGCGAGATCATTTTTAAAATACGGGACGTCAACGAGGCCATGTATGAGTATTGTAATCATTGAACAAAGAAACGCAAGGCTTACAGCATAAAAAAAAGTGGGGTCATCGCTTCGTGGCAGGCGACGTGCGCGCCTAAGCGTAGTCAATATAAAGAAGAAAAATATACCGATGAGTATTATGATAGAAAAAAGACCAAAAAGTCCTATCTCGCTCCAAAAATTCAAAACCAAAGAATGAGGATATTGAAATATCTCAATATAGGCGCGGGTATGGTACGGCTCAAATACTGTTTTGTAACCAGAAAGACCAGCGCCAAATAGCCAATGATCTTGGAGCATGTTTGCCGTCTCTTTCCATATTCCTCTTCTTACTTTTCCAGACCAATCTTGTAAGAATATTTTTTGTGAAAAAAATTCACTAAACGGTTGTGAAATTGTGAGCGCTAAAAAAAACAGTACGATGCATGATAGGGCAAATCTACGTGTAGGAATGCCCCAAAAAAACAAAAATAATATTCCGCTTACCGCCAGAGCGATAAGAGCGGCCTCGGTCTGTGAAAATACGATTGCTGCAATCATGCTTATGCTCACTATACAACCAAAAAGCGCTATCAACATTTTTGTCTTTCTAGAATATGCAGCCGCTCGAACGAACGCGAGTACTCCAAAGACAAGTGGCATGATAGGCGCAACATAAAGCCCAACCGCATTGGGGTATGGAAAAATACTCGTCACACGCATTTCGCTCACCCAATCATGGGGTATCCCCCACCCCGTTACTCTTTGATAAATGGCAACGCATGCTATACTAAACGCTGAAAGAATACTTGCAAGCATTACGCTCTTTACTATTGTAAGATTCTTCAAAATATCCGAAAGAATAAAAAAGAAAAGTACGGGCTCAATAAAATAGGCGCGCCAGACACCGAGTGCCGCCAGCTTTTCAGGGGACACTATAATTCCAACAGTCGCGCACACAAGTACAAAAACGATGGATAGAAGAAGTACGCGCCCGCTTTTCTGTTGCCACCACAAGTGAAAAAAATTTTTCCACTCATTCTGTCTTGTCTTTCTAAAAATCCACACCCCTGCAAGAGAAAAGATCATAAGCTCCAAAAGCGTGGAGGGAAGTGAAAAAACAGAAAATCGTATTATATATAAAGGAAGGGCAATAATCACAAAAAGCACACCCGCATTAAACCGTAGTGCGCTTACGACAAGAAATCCTGTCAAAAATATAATCAATAGCATCCCTTCAGTCATGGCTCATAGTGAAAAAATTTTCTTTATACTCGGTCGCATTTCGTGTCTTTCTCTTCTTGAATTAGAAAGCGTTCTTTCAATGCAACAAGAAAAAACAGACCTCTTGAGCGCCACATCTTCTGTGCTTTTTGCAAACACCCAATCCCTCTTGCCAGACTCCTTCATAGCTCGCCTTGGCGGAACAATTAAAATGGGTCGTTGCGTTGCTACGATTCCTGATCCGGCCGAAGAAGTATCGGATCTTTCTCAAACACTTTGCCAAATAATCAGCGCCGAACAAGGACAAGTCACTGGCCGCATCACGATCGGCATCAGCGTTTACAGTCTACCACGGCATATCAAAAATCGTACAGCATGGATTCGAGCGCTTGCGCTTTCAACAAAAAAAATGCTTATCGAAAAAGGATTCTCTGTGCGAGTAGTTCTGCCCCAAAAAGCGCACGCTCTTACGTCAGTGCAGGTTGAAAAAAACCATCTTACCTCGGAACGAGGATACGAATGTGTTCTAGTGAGTGAGGACGGGTATCTTACTATAGGAAAAACAATAGCTGTGCAACCATTCGAGGAATACTCGTGGAGGGACTGGGGCCGTCCGGCAAAAGCTCATCAAGAGGGGCTTCTCCCACCAAAAATCGCTCAGATCATGATCAACCTTGCACGTGTTCCGATAGAAGAAAACGCAACACTCCTTGATCCTTTTTGTGGATCGGGAACAATCCTCCAAGAAGCACTCTTGATGGGATACTCTGCTCTGATCGGAAGTGATCTCGACGCGCGAGCCGTAACACGGACTCAAGAAAACCTTACATGGTTCTCTGAAAAAAAATCCGTGTCTTTAAAGAAAGTGCAACTCTCTACACAAGACGCAACGACACTCTCTAAGCATATCCCCCCTCACTCTATTGATGCAATCGTTACCGAACCATATCTCGGCCCTCTTTTTACACGATTTCCGGATGAAAAAAAATTACAATCAGTCATTGAGGATCTCTCTACTCTTTATCTCTCTTTTTTCGCTGAAGCCCATCGAGTTCTGAAAAAAAATGCACCTTGTGTAATTGTGCTGCCTGTCTGGCTCACAAAGAAAAAAATGTTCTTGCCGATCTATGAACGCATTCTTGCTCTTGGGTTCCAAAATCGTACAATCCCCGATTCGGTCAGATTATTTTTGTCCTCACTGCACGCGCAATCAGATATATCACCGCGTGGCGGCATCCTCTTTCACCGTGCTGAAAGCGTCGTGGGAAGAGAGCTGTTTGTGTTCCAATCTAGCGCGACTTTTCCTCCTCAATAAAACTATGGGTGAATACGGGAAGTGGAGGTTTTTCCATTTCCTGCCATTTCTCGTCTGTAAGCCGATCATTCATTGGTTGCTTAAATTCGTAGTATGAAAATAATGGACCAGAAGCATAGTAGAGCTCATTACCATTTTTTACCACAACAAGAAGTTGGAGAGGTTTTCCGATTCCCTCTTCAAGAACTTGTCCTGTATTGCCGTCTGTGTGCACATCAGCAACAATATCAATTTTTTCGTCTGCCCCTGAAGCTATTTTTTCTCTTTCATCTTGAGAAAAATAAACAAGCGAGGAAAGTGTCGTGCCAATCTCCCTGATATATCGATAATCCTCTGAAGAAAGAGGCGTATTTGTCAATTCCTTCTCGGCAATACTTTTGAGTTGCAGATTAAGCGCCTCCATGCCTTTTAATTTTTCTTTATATTCGTCAGAAATAAGGTGACGCGCATCAAGACCATCACTCATGTATTTTGCAAGTGGGGCAAGGCGTGCGAACACCTCCGGATTTGGTTCTACATATCCCCTGTCTTTTTTGGGTGGCTCTAGTATCTCTCCACCTGGGCCAGCGCTTGTTGCTTCGACCGTATAACTTTGCTTTGCATAGAGAATCGTATCGTGGCGAAGCTCTGTCCATGAGCCAAGAAAAGAATTCAAATCCTTGTCGAGCCAGCTTTGTTGCTGCATAAATATCGGGTATCCACTCGCCTTTATCGTAAGGGTCGGGAGTAATGCATACAACCAATTCCAATAAAGGTTCTCAGACCATTGTTGTGAGGGTAACGATTGAAATTCGTTTTTTAATTTTTGGACGGTCTCCTCATAATTTATATATTTTGAATCGTTTTCATAATCAAGTATTGCGTGGGCTCGTTGCGATCCCAAGACGGTCGCCACATCAAGACCCCGAGGAAATCCGCGCACTGTTCCTGCCTCTGATTTTGAAGCAGTAAATGGTAATGGTTCTTGGCCGGTATACTTCGTGATCTGTGAATATACAAGATTCCCAAGCACGTATGAGTCTGGAATAAAACGCTGTCCCATAAACCGAAACGCCTTTGTCGCGACGCTCGCATCCTGTTTGTCTGAGACAATAGATGAAATGATTTTGGGGAAGGGTAATTTTTGGACCTCTTCAATGAATTGGTCTATCTTTTGATCGTCAGCAAGATTAGTGGCACTGATCTGCTCTCCAAAAACCTTATTGGCGATAGGGAGATAGTCAAGCACTGTTGCATCATCACTCTTCCCGACAAAAAAGACTGTTGGTTCATAAATATTTCTCCAAATAGTTGTTGCCGCTTGATCTCCAACTCTGGTATTTGCGAGTAAAGACACAAGTAAAAGCGCTTGACGTGTTGCTTCTCGCGCCTTTTCTTTTTGCTCTGGGGGTTGGACACGAAATTGCATCCTCCCATACCACATCATCGCCCTGAAATATGCTTGAAATTCTTCATTGCGCGTATAATGCCCACGTGGAACATATTGGGTATAGTCTTCCTCGTATCCAAAAATGGGAGAGGGTGAAATGCGATTATGCCAACTGATCAACGCAATTTCTTTACTGACATTATCAGCAACAAAAGAAGGCGGATTGTATGAAGGTTCTAATAATTTTTGCGCGACCGCAAGATATGCAACAATGTTTTTAGTTGCTTCCTTTACACTGCTATTTTGTGTAGAATCATACTCCGATACTGCCTCGTCAAGCAATGCCGTAGTAAGCTGTTTTAAGTCCGGAATCAGTGCATTTAATTCGATGTGACGCAGTGAAAAATCGTACAAAATATGAAAGGTGTGCAATACAGAGTCTGTGGTTACAAAGTTCGGATGTTGCCCTGTTTCATCATTTTGATAGGCATCTGACATACTTTCAAAATATGCAGACATTGCGACAAACCCTTGCTTTTCAAGTAATTCTTTTCCTTTGTCACGTACGTTATAGGCATCCTTGTTTGCGATTATATTTAAATCAACGGGAAACGTATAGCTCTTCGCCGAAGGCGTGACAGTACTAAGGCTTGGCGTGTATGTCGCAAATTCGTTCTGAACCGGCAGAGTAATCATAATAGACGAGGTGGCGTGTGGCGGAATAGGCCAAGACTCTATAATTATTTTCTTCTGTTGTTTTTGAATAAATACCGACCACACAAAAAAAGATGCTAGCGCTATAACGATAGCGGCGCATGCGCTTCCTGAGATAATAAATATTTTTTTGTTCATATCTCGATAGTATACCACTTATACCGCAAAACGGAAAAGCATCACATCTCCGTCTTGAACAACATACTCCTTGCCCTCAAGATGCATCAGGCCTTTTTCTTTTACTTTTGCCTCTCCTCCACACTCGATAAAGTCCGTGCAAGAGATCACTTCAGCAGCAATGAATCCTTTTTCAAAATCCGTATGAATAACACCTGCCCCTTGAGGTGCTTTCATTCCTTTTGCAATCGTCCATGCGCGAGTCTCTTGCTCCCCGGATGTAAAATAGGTAATAAGTGAAAGCGCATCATATCCGATGCGGATCAATTGATCAAGGCCACGCAATGCCACTCCGAGCTCCTTACGGTCTTCTTCGCTTAATTCTCCGATTTGCGCTTCTTCTGCTGCGCAAACCATAACGCAGGGATATTTCTTTGTGTAGTCTTCCACCAAGGCTTGCGCACGTTCATCAACGCCACTTTCGTCGGTATTAAAAATAAATATAAACGGCTTGCGTGTAAGGAGATGGAGATCCTGAATAAGCTCTTCTTCTTCCTTGGTCAGCTCCACATCATGCGCCAGTTTGCCTTGATCCAAAGCTACCTTTAATCTCTCAAATACGTCAAAGGAGGTTTGCGCCGATTTATTTGCTCCCCGTTTAAGCAGATCTCGTGTTGCAACAATACGTTTTTCCAGCGTTGCAAGGTCTGCAAATATCAGCTCAAGATGAATCACCTCAATATCCCTCTGCGGGTCAAGTCCTGCAGATACATGAATAACATTTTCATCAGAAAAAACACGCACGACGTGCGCGATCGCATCCACCTCTCGAATATGGGAAAGAAATTTATTACCAAGACCCTCTCCCTTGTGTGCACCACTCACTAATCCCGCAATATCAACAAACTCAATCGCTGCCGGGATCACTTTTTGCGATTTTGATATTTCTGCAAGTTTTTCCAACCGCTCATCCGGCACTTTCACGATACCTGTATTGGGTTCGATAGTACAAAAAGGATAGTTTGCTATGTCTACTCCTTTTTGCGTGAGCACTTTAAATAATGTGGACTTACCAACATTTGGTAATCCTACTATACCGATTCGTAGCATAGAAAAAACATATGAGCTTAATAAACATTAGGGGTTACGATTTCGTTAAGTGTATATGCCGCAAAAAACGTATTTTCTGAATCAAAAATAATAGCAACTGCTTGACCTTTTGCAGGATAAAGCGCTGATCGCAAATTTTTCGGCTCTGGCATCGTATCAGATGCGATACTGTTTAAAAGCCATGCGATTGGATCACCATGTGACAGGATAACGCCTGCTTGTCCCACACGCAAATCTTCTGACATATCGTGGACGGCTTTTTTCATTCTCGCAACTATATTAACTGGTTGTTCGTGATTATAATTTCCCCACCTCCGAGAATCATATACATCACCACTCATCTGCTGAAACTCTCTCATCTTCACACCCTCGACATACGGGCCCGGAGCATAGGTATCATCGAGATCATCTACGGTTCTTTGAGTGGATACGTTCAACTGCTTCTGCAATTCTCTCATAGATTCTTGTGTACGAGTCTCGGGGCTCACATCAATTCTCACGCAATGAAACTTTCTCTCTTGTATAACACCTGCAACATCTTTCATTTGTTTTTCGCCCATCTTACTCAAATGCATAATGTCCTGAGGCGCCATTATCGCATCCCTGCTATAAAGCTTTCCTTCTGGATTATCCAATTCTCCATGACGCACCACAATAACAAACTTTGGTCCGTAATGAATGAACTCCTTTCGTATGTCTTCAAAATCAATACCTGTCTGCGACAGCCATTGGGCAGTATCTTCAATGGCAGCTACTTGCAACACCGCCCCCGCTTTTCGGCGCGGAATTGCCCATCGAACAGATGCCCATGAACCTTCTTGTTGGTATCGCCCCTCTCCGATTCTTAGATATTCAATAAACCCGTCCATGGTGAATAATCCTTTAGGCCCTCTTTTGCCTAGATTATCTGCCAGATTAATAATCCTTTCTGTTTCGGATTGAGATTCTACGTATGCGTGCGCAATTTTTCTTTGCGCACCATTCAAAGGTTCTTTAAAACGCAACTGCTCTTTTGAGCATAGCATTTTCTCACCCGTCATTAAAAGTTTTTGTTGCGAAGGGATGCTTTTTCTGATTTCTTGCGGAATACCGACTCCTTTAAGAAGCAGATCGCCTATAAACTCATTGCGTAAATAATCGCTTGGAGAGATAAGTCTTCCGATGTCATGAAGCCAGAGAAGAAACTCGACCTCTGCGGGATTTACATTCAGCCCTCTTTTCACCGCTTCTCCGGCAAGCTTTCTCCCGATTGCAGGCGCAAGAAACACGTGTTCCCAGTAAAAACTCCACACTTTCGGTTTTGCGGCCTGTGTTGCTTTTGATAAAAACTTTTTGGCAAGCGTGACATCACTATCTCTAACGATACCTTCTCGCACTATGCTCGACTCCGCAAAAATTGCTTTGCCCAACTCTTTTAGTGTTTGAAATTTTTCTTGCGCTTCGCGATCTATTGCCACTGTCTTCTCTCCTTCCCGAAGAAAATTCATATTCTTTTATTGAATATGTCGTGGGTTAGCTAGCGCGAACATTTTGAATTATTTTACGAATCCGACTATATATTTTCCCTCGTATAACCATCTTAATTGTTCGATAGGTACGAGGCCGTACTATTGACATAAGGACAGAAAATAACATAAAATCGTTTTGTTTATAATACTTTTAGATGGGTGTAATCATAGCACCTCTCCACCCTCCTGTCAACGCATGTATCTCCATGATATACTATTTACTATATCTTCACTGTAAGGCTTCTTTTTATGTCTGGACACTCTAAATGGGCAACAACAAAACGCGCCAAAGCGGTTGTAGACGCCAAACGGTCGTCTGTATTCACGCGCCTTGCTCATGCCATTACGATCGCCGCGAGAGAGAAGGGCGGAAATATGGAAGTGAATTTTTCTCTCCGCCTTGCGGTAGAAAAAGCGAAGGCTGGAAACATGCCAAAGGAAAATATCGAACGCGCAATCAAACGAGGGACAGGTGAGCTCGCGGGAGAACAAATTGAAGAAGTGCTCTATGAAGGATATGGGCCTGAGGGGGTAGCACTCATGATTGAAACACTAACCAATAATCGTAATAGGACTGTCTCTGAAATTAAGCACATCCTTTCAAAACATGGTGGTGTGTTGGGCACTGCGGGAAGCGTCGCATGGATGTTTGATAAAAAAGGTGTGGTGGGTCTTCCAACAGAAGCACTATCTGATGAGCGCGAACTTGCCCTCATAGAAGCCGGCGCAGAGGATATCCAAAAAGCTGGAGAAGAAACCACGATTATTACCTCTCTTGAAAATCTCCACGGCATAAAATCTGTTGTCGAATCTTTTAATCTTACCCCTGAATTTGCTGAGTATGACTACATTCCAAAAACAAATTCAACGCCCTCAAAAGATGCACAAGAAATTCTAGAAAAACTTTTTGGTGAACTTGATGACTACCCTGATATTGTCAATTATTACTCAAACAAATCCTAGATGAATACCGCTTTGAAGCAACGTATTATTCTTGGTCTCGACCCCGGTCTTGCTCGGTTGGGCTATGGTGTTATTAGTGTAACAGGCAACTCCCTCTCATGCATTGCCTTTGGATGTATAGAGACCCCTTCGACACACTCACTCTCGCAACGCTTAGAAGAATTGTACAATGAGTTATCTTCTCTGATTAAAAAATTTTCCCCTCATCTTGCTGCTGTCGAAAAACTTTTCTTTGCAAAAAATACAAAAACTGCGCTAGATGTAAGTCAAGCACGAGGGGTAATACTGTTTACGCTCGCTCACGCCAAAATACCAGTGTATGAATGTACCCCTCTCCAGGTAAAACAAGCGGTAGTAGGATATGGAAGGGCAGAAAAGCGACAAATCCAAAAAATGGTTCAGCTTCTTCTCTCGCTTTCTACTCCCCCTCGCTCTGACGATGCGGCAGACGCACTGGCAATTGCTATCTGTGCAAGTAATAATCGGATAGAGTAATACTTTTTTATGCGTCTTTCTTACAATTACCACAAATCGAGGCGTTCTCCTCAGTTTCGAGAAAAAAAGATCAAGCTGAAACGTGCAGGACAATCACTCTATGGTGTTCGCCGTGCGCGGCTTGGCAAACGAGTAATAAAAAAACTTTTTTCCGTAGCGATTGTTTGTTTAATTATCGCTCCGCTTATATTTGTAGGTATCGTGGCATGGTATTCACGGGATCTGCCGGATCCAAACAAGCTCATTGAACGCGCATTGCCATTAAGTACAAAAATATACGACCGAACAGGAAAAATCCTGCTCTACGATATCCATGGAGAAGAACAACGCTCCCTGATCACGATTGGCGAAATTCCCGATAACCTTAAATGGGCAACCATTGTAGCTGAAGATAAAAATTTTTACTCTCATAAAGGATTTGATCTAAAGGGAATTTTGCGTTCGATAGTGATTGACGTTATCAGAGGCAAAAAGGCACAAGGGGGATCTACGATCACCCAACAATTCATAAAAAATGCTCTCCTCACCTCCCAAAAAAGCTTTGGCAGAAAAATAAAAGAACTCGTGCTTGCGTATCAGCTTGAAAAACGCTTTAGCAAGGACCAAATCCTTCAACTTTATTTCAATGAGATACCGTATGGCTCCACGGCGTATGGAGTACAGGCTGCTGCTGTGCGTTATTTTGGAAAATCTGCAAGCAAACTTTCACTGGCCGAAAGCGCAATCATTGCGGCGCTTCCAAAGGCTCCAACGTATTATTCACCGTGGGGAAACAATCCAGACAAGCTGTTCGCTCGCCAACATGCCATTCTTGATGCGATGGTAGAAGAGGGGTATGTGCCTGAAGAAGAAGCACGTCTCGCAAAAGAAGAAAAAATCACTTTTCGTGAAATAGGGCAGTCCATTCTTGCGCCCCATTTTGTCATGTATATCAAAGAGCTTCTCACTACGCAATTTGGTGAAAAATTGGTAGAAGAGGGGGGGCTATCAGTGGTTACAACACTTGATTATGAAAAACAAAAAATCGCAGAAGAGGTTGTAAAAAAAGGTGGAGAAAAAAACGCACAGCTCGGGGCAAAAAATGCAAGCCTTGTTTCTCTAGATGCACGCACAGGAGAAATTCTTGCAATGGTTGGATCTCGTGATTACTTTGATGAATCGATTGATGGAAATGTAAATGTGTCTACACGGCCACGACAGCCCGGCTCTTCAATCAAACCGATTGTGTATGCCGCCGCATTTATAAAAGGATATACACCTTCAACAATCATCTATGATGTGGCAACAAATTTTGATACTACGAATCAGAAAGCATATAAACCGCAAAACTATACTGGTAAGGAGTATGGGCCAGTAACATTAAAGAAAGCTCTTGCCGGATCTTTAAATATTGCATCCGTAAAAGTCCTTTATCTCACGGGCGTGCATACTGTGCTAGCGTTTGCAAAAACGCTTGGCTACACAACCTTCCAAGATCCGAGCAGATATGGCCTTTCTTTGGTTCTTGGAGGTGGCGAAGTGACACTACTTGAACACGTAAACGCATTTGCTAGTTTTGCGCAGGAAGGAAAGCATGTGTCACTTGTCGCGCTGACACGCGTTGAAGACAAACAAGGACGCATATTGTTCCAACAACAACCCCAAACGCCTCAGCAGGTGTTTGATAAAGAAATTGCACGGCAAATTACAGATATTCTTTCAGACTCAAGTGCCCGAGAATATGTGTTTGGTAAAAATACCTATCTCACCCTTCCTGATCGCGAAGTAGGAGTAAAAACTGGAACAACAAATGATTTTCGTGATGCATGGACAATTGGATATACTCCGTCAATCGTGACGGGGGTGTGGGTAGGAAATAATGATAATAGTGCCATGAAAAAAGGTGCTGATGGATCAAAGATCGCTGCACCAATATGGCAGGAATATATGAAACGCACGCTCAAAGGCACAACCCCTGAACCATTCACAAAGCCTCTCGAAGTGACTACGGGAAAACCAGTCCTTGATGGAGCTTTAATACCAAACACAGTCGTTCGTATTGATAAAAACAC
>OBEQ010913600.1_pt1 | contig 13479 bp, 9 predicted proteins | sample 1670901 | NCBI WGS metagenome assembly OBEQ01 (sample SAMEA104232315, study PRJEB22302) | groundwater metagenome | biome: forest; feature: aquifer; material: groundwater | place: USA | collected 2011-08-07 | depth 5.4 m
CAGGCATTTGCTGTGACTGTGAAAGTCCCGAAGCCGGTAGGAGCCAGACTGCTGACCGTAACTTGGTCTTCCTTGTAGCAACTGATGCCAAAACTGGAGCCTATACCAGGATCATTATCCTGAACAGTCTTTCTGATCTTGTAGGTGCCGTTGTTCGAATAAGTGTGCATACCGGTAGATGCACCCATAGCCATTGTCTCCATTGCAGAACCATCACCCCAATCAATGTAGACCTTTCCGCCTAGTCCACCATTGATTGTTGAAGGAGGATTGTCACCCACCTGGAACGAATCCCCGATGTTTCCAATAGTCCTGTTGAGAGAAACTTTCGAGCACACAGCAACTCCGGCGTTTGCCGGCAGTACCGGCGAGCCGTTAACGCTCGAGGCACCTCCAGCAATCTGACTCGTCAGTGTTGCAAAACGAGCCTTAGGATATCCGAGCAACTGGTTCATGTGAATCGTGGTCTTTACATACGAACCGTCCTTGCAAGTCTCAGGCTGCCCCAGCATGTTGGTGCAGCAAGGCTGGTTCTGGAACTTTCCGCAGACGTTGAGTTTACCGGCCTCGTCCCACGCGGGTATATGCGCAGGGTTGTCCGGGTTAGCCTCGGACCCGATAGGCCAGGTGAGCCTTGCATTAGAGTAGGTGATGCCACCTGGTACTAACGGATTTGCTTCGTTTCCTGTGCAAGCATTGTTGACTGATCCGTCGGGGTTGTATGTTCCGCCGCAGGACTGCTGGAGATTGATCTTGAAGCGGTCGCGAATTTCAGCCCTGGAGTAAAGAAGGCTGGGGAAGCCCTGGGCCGTCAACTGCGTTAAATCAGCTCCTGCCAAAGCGCCCTGGCAGTCGGAAGCGACTGTACAAGGTTGATACTGCATGGCGCCGCCCATGCAGAGGCTTACTCCAGGCCCTCCCGCGTTTGGCGTACACGCACCGTTGAACGTAGTTGTGTTCGGCACGCAATTGTTAAGGTTCACATTGAAGTATTTCGGAGACTTGGCAACCGCTGATCCTGCTCCGCCTGCAAACGGATCGCAGCCATTGGTCAACCCGGATTGTGTCTCCCTGGTTATTAACATTCTTATGGCCCCGGTGCCGTCCCACCAGCCCAGACTCTGTGCGGTGCCCGGGGTGTAGAACATAAAGAGGTCGAACGACGTTGTCATAAAACCAGTAACCGCCGCCAGGAAAGGATCGTACGCTTCGCTCTTGTAATTTGCGTTCGGCATTGTGGTGCCGGCGCAAGTGGGATTAGTTTGGGCATCCCAGCAGGGCATGATGAAGTTTGCGTAGATTCTTCCATTCGGCCTAATTGGTTTATTCCAATTAGGGTTGACGGTAGTTGTGCATGCGTCGCCATAAGCTGCAGGCATGCCGCTCAGTGCGCAACTCATTGGGTCAGAAGCACCGTTGCAGTCCGCGCCCGTCATCGCAAAGCTCTTGCATTGATACTGCAGACCAATCACGCCAGACGTCCTCGGCATTCCTGTTACAGGATCATAATAGTAATTGTCGGTCTGGCCCATGGGCATGTAGCCGACGAGTGCGTCTCCCATATGACTTGAAGGAGCCAGATGGCCGCCTGTGCTGCAAGTTGACGGAATAGGCATGCCGCCGGGGCCATCGTCACAGAAATACAGGGCCGCGTATGCAGTGTTGCTGGTCGGAGCGCCAACAGTGGCGCCACCAGGGCAGAACTGACTGCAGTTTGCTTTCGTATCCTGCATCGTGTTCGTGCACATGTTGTAACAAAAGCCCTGAGTCATGTGCAAGCCGTTCGCGAATTTGGTGCCGTCGAAATCGGCGAATATCGCAAACCAGTTCTTGACGAGGTCATACTGGGTGACTCCGGGGAAGACCTCGTTCACCTGGAAAGGCTGCTGGAAGCCTTCGAAGAAGCTGACCGAATTCGCGTTGTAGTTCGGGTTCGGCAGCGGTTTGCCGGCGGTATCCTTTACGAAGTTGCCGGCATCATCCCTTTGCCACGCATCGCCGCTCGAATGGCAGCTTACGCATCCGCCTCTATTGATTCCGCCCAGTGCCCATTCCTTAGGAACAACGCCATGGGTTACGTCGAAGCGGGCGGCCTGGTAGATCCTCATATACTGACCTGCGCCGTTACCGTACAGGGTGTCTATCCTAGGCTTTGTATCGACGGCCCATGAGTCTGCAAGGGGGAAGCCGTCAAACAATGGCACAAGGTTTGCGCCGTTGATCTCGTTCTTCCTGATAGTACATGTTCCGCCGCCGGTGCAATCCGCACTAGCTGAACAGCTTGCTCCGTCGTTTGTGCATGCTCCAACAGAGCCTCTGCGGAGTTGGCCCGTTGCTTCAGCAGCAAGCGCCGCAATACTGGTGTCTCTTGCCTTCACAGGCCCTGGGGTCATACCCATGCCCGGGTTGGCAACGAAGAACTGGTTGCCGCTCAGGTCAAGGCTAGTCCCAATACAAGTGCCGGTGCCGCAATCTGCTGCCTGTGTAGCAACAGAGCATGCATTGCCCGCATGAGCTGCGTCTGTGCTGTTACACGCACCGGTCTTGCCGGTAACTGCAGCATCGGAATTAAGTTCCGACATGGTGTTTGTATTGGCTACCTCCCATGCAGGGATCGTTGAAGGGAGCACGGGAACGATCTGAGTCTTGCCGTTCCTTGTGGCCCATACGTGGATCGGCGGAACGGGCTTGGCGGACCAGTGGATGAAGTCCCAGTTCCAGTCAAGCATGTTCCTCCAGCCGCCGCTGGCGTCAGAACCTTTCTTGAAATAGCCCAATGAATAGTCCCTGTATTTCAGCCTGCCGGGGGCCGCATAGACCTCGGGGATGTGGCAGGTGGTACAGGAGATCTTCGCCAAGTGAATTGCAGGGAAGAAGGAGTGTGCCGGCGTCGGAGGGAAAGGTGTCACTCCCGCCCTAGGCGTCCCAGTTGCATCAAAATATCTCGGATGGGTCCTGTCGATGTGGCAGCTTTCGCATGAGACCGTGCCGTTGATGTTCGGCATGCTGTTGGTGTCTTCCATCGTGCCCATCTTGGCGAACTGGTGGTCGATGCCTTTATACGTCTTCGAAGGGAAGGCTATCGTGCCGGAGCTTAGAGGCAGGACGTCGGTATAGGTGGTTGCGGGAATTGTTTGCGTGCCGGTCACGCCGATCCCGAGGGCTTTAGACCCGAGAGTGTAATGGCATGATGCGCACTGCAAGCCGCCCGCATCATGTACGTCCTGGTCGGGAATTCTCGCCTGCTGTGTGATTTTCCCGCCTGCAAACGGCCCTGACGTGATAGCAATAGGAGGTAAGCTATTCGGGAACTGGGTGCCGTCACCGCCTGGAGAGGAGACATTAGTCCCTCCTGAGGACGGAATCAGGGTGCCGGCAGGATACGCGGTGTCGAGGCCGTACATGGTCCTGACCATACTATTGTTCCATTTGTCATTGGGACCTGCGCCTATCCTGTGGCCCCTCTTGCCCATGCCTGTCTTACAGCCGAGCTCGAGCCAGCGCTCGGTATTCGTCTTACCATTATACGTCCCAGCGGGGTTTTCGCTGTCATAGCCGGTGCCTTGGCCGATAATCAGTTCATAGCCTCCATAGCCCTTCCTCATATGGAACATGCCGACTAATCCGGGCGTGTTGTCATCGCGGGCGTGACAGACAGAGCAGTTCTGGCTGTTCGGAGTCCCCTGGATGTTCGCAGCCGGAATTATCGTAGGCATGCCTGAAACACCTGTGATGGTCGGTTCGCCGTTAGCATCAATTGCATAACCGGTTGCTATAGCCCCCAAACCGAGGGAAGCAGCATATTGGTATTGCTTTGCCTTGATCGCTATGTTTCTGTTGTAGTGATCGTATTTCGCGCCTGCCCATACTGGGTTCCACTTGGCCCCTGTTAACCCGTATATGGAAAAAGGAGCCGAATCATCGGGTACGGTTGCACAAGTCGGATCGTTCTTCGGCCCGATGGGATTGCCTGCGCCGCAGCCTTCCGACTGCAGGGCCGCAAGACCGTTTCCGGATATGTTCGAATTGTCGTGCAAGTGACAAAGGAGACAGTCTATCTCGGCCTTGTTCGTTGAGCTCAACCAGCCAGGCACGACCCCGCCTGCTCCAGCACGACTGGGGAGCTGATACCTGTAGTAGTCACCGGCAGGTGATGAAGAAGAATAAGCATTCTGGTTTCTGTCATATTCCATCTGTCCGCCGCCTGGGTGACAGGCGCCGCAGGTCATGTCCCAATCCTGAGAGCCGGCCTCTATTGATTGCGGAACCGGTACGCCACCCACGCTAGGAAGATTCTTTGCCGCCAACTGGCGGTTGGAGGGTGGTCAATACTTGCCATACATGCCCGGAGAGCTCGTGAAGAACGGGTCATTGTATGTCTTTCTGCTGACGTTGGTATAAGTCTCGTTGCGTCCCTGGTTCATATGATATGAAACAGAAACACCGGTGGCAAATGACTTCACCTGGTCAGCCTGCCAGGTAAGATTATTGCCTGAGTCAAGAACACCCTGTACGTGTGTTGAATAATCAGTGCCCGAGCCGTAATCGTGGCATCCGCCACAAGTCGCCTTCGGGCTGTACGGCGTTGTGCTTGTTACCGTAGCGCCGGTTGAGTCCTTCAGCGTTACAGGCCCGCCCGTATGGGCAGCGAACGCCATTGAAGAAAAAACAAGCATTACCATAACGGCAAGGACCGCTATAGATAATCTTAACTTTTTATTCATAACTTCCTCCTAGAGATTTAATCTGGTTAATTTTCTAAAATAAACAATACTTTTGAGACATAACTCCTGTCGTGCTACCTCTTTACTTCCTACTCCACCTCCTTCGTGTCTGCCATTTTTTAATTTGGGGGTACAAGAGCATTAGCAAAAAGCATGCTATTGTTGCAATAGTTCTGAAATATTAAACTCAACATTTATAAGCTAGAATATTTATTTTTTAAGCATATGTAATTTATGGATTCTTTGCCTCTTGGCCTTTCAGAGAATCTGACGACAACGACGCACGGGTCCGCCAGTGCCGATGAGCAGACTAAAAAATCCGGTTATTTGCCCACCAGTATCTGGTTATTTCACCAAGCAGGGGACCTAATAATTTCAATAATCAAGTCCGCTTTGTCCAAGTCATTCCCTGGCTTGACCCGGGATCAAGAACAAATTGAAAAAATGGATTCTCGCCCCGGCGAGTCGATGAGGAGACCCGCCTTAGACTTGCGGGAATGACGAACAGAAAAAGAGAGCTCATGGGCAGACACTAATTCATTTATTATGCAATAATATATATTCATAATAATAAGGCATATAAATTGCTTATGATTATTATCGCTTTTTATGCCCAAAGTAAGATTGTCATCCTCGGGCTTGACCCGGGGATCCAGGGCTTTATCAACAAATTTTGACTAAAAGAGGTAGCATAATGGAGCTGGAGATTAAGGACGAAGAAAAGACCAAGGAACAACTAATCAGCGAGTTAGAAGACCTGCGCCGTCGAATAGCCGGAATCGGCGGGGTCCCTCGTATGGCCGAGCCGCGCAGGAAAAACGGCCGATTCAAAGAAGAAAAGATAAGGGCTGATGACGAGAGGGCAAGGACCGAGGGAATTATCGCTGCAATAGGAGACGGGCTGAGGATCATCAACCCCGATTTCAGGATCGTGTATGAAAATCAGCGGCATAAGGAACTTCTGGGAGACCACGCGGGCGAATACTGTTACAGGGCATACCGGCAGAGGGACCAGGAATGTGAAATGTGCCCCCTGGTGGTCACCTTTGAGGAGGGCCTGGTGCATAGGACGGAACGGGTGCTGCAGCACGCAACAGAAACACGGCATCTTGGAATTACTGCTTCCCCTCTTAGGGACGCCTCGGGAAAGATTGTCTCTGCAGTGGTGGTGGTGACGGATATCACTGCACGCAAACGGATCGAGGCGGAGAGGGAGCAACTTATACACGATCTGCAGGAGTCTTTCGCAAAGATCAAGACATTGACCGGACTGATACCCACCTGCGCATGGTGCAGAAAAGTCCGGGATGGCGGGGGGCACTGGCATAAACTGGAAAAATATATTAGTGAAAATTCGGATGCCAGTTTCACCCATGGCATCTGTCCGGAATGCCTGAAGAAAACCTGGCCTGAAATATACGACGACATAGCAGAGGAAAACGGGAGACAGTAATTTTTCCGGCTCATCTCATAATAGATGCGTACATTTTGCGGGGCTTTCGCAGAGGACGAACAGCCCTGACTGAGCCGGAAATAGTCTCACGGAGATACGCCGACTTGCTAAAATAATAAATAGCATCCTATAATCCCAGCATTGGCGGCGGTAAGCATTTATGCCGGGACCTTCAAAAGGCCGGCTGCTATTAAAAATTCTGTTCGCAGACAGGAAGGAGAACTTCAAAAAGTATGGGACAAGTATTAGCAAAGGGAGTGAACTTTCTCTATTCGAAACAGTTCATAGAGGCCCAATACGGAGGGGCAGTATGGGTAAGGGTCATGAAATCGCTTTCACCGGAATCTTCCGCTGTCTGGAGCGGAGCGCTTCTGGCCCATCAGGAATATCCCTTTTCGGCTTTCAAAGAGATGACTACGAAACTCATTGGGGAGATACAAGCGGCCCAGGATTCCGAGACCGCCCGTATTTACGAGTATATTGCGGACCAGAGTCTCAACAGGATGTACAAGATTTTTTTTGCGTTCTCAAACCCTTCATTTGTGATAAAAAACTATCCCAAACTCTGGGCCAAGTTTTTCAACTCAGGCAAGGTGGAGGTGCCGGTAAGCGAGAAGGGCCATGCGGTGCTGAAGTTTACTGTGCCGGAAATCTTTCTGGATTGGCTGCCTCCGGCGTGTCTGGGATATTCGAAAAAGGCCGTTGAAATGGCCGGCGGCAGAAATTTAACAATGAAGGCGCTGACAAAGTCTCCGGCGTCCGCAGGCACGTGGGAGATTACATACGAACTCCGGTGGCAGGAATGACCGGTGAAATATCACGCAAAATCATGCAAATGAATATTGAGTAAATAACAAAAATCGGAGGAATTATGAAAAAAACACTTATTGCTTTAACGGTTGCGGTCATCATGATCGCGCAGGGTTTGCCGGGCCATTCACGGGCCGGTGAGAACATTGCGCCGAAAGGCGCGGCCGCGACAGAGCCGACAGGCGCTTCGAAAAAATCCGTGGCGGATGAAAAGAAGGACGAAGAGGCTGCAAAGGCGGCTGCCGAAGAGGCTAAGAAGGCGGCGGAGCTAGAGAAGAAGGCCGCCGAAGAGGCGAAAAAGATCATCGTTGCAAAGGTAAACGGCGTCGGGATCAACATGTTTATGCTTACTCGCGCCATGAACAGAGTCGCCCCGCAATATGTAAAGGCGGGAGAGGACGTGACGCCTGAAACAACGGCTAAGATAAAGAGCGAGGCGCTCGACAATCTGATAATCGAGGAACTGGCTGTTCAGCAGGCGATAAAACAGGGAATAAATCCTCGCCCCGAGGCGATCGATAAAGTAATAGCCCAAGTCAGGAAGAACCTCGCGACCGAGCAGGCATACAACGAATATCTCGATAGAAACAACCTCACCGAAGACGCGCTGAGGAAAATGATTGAAAGAAGCCAGCGTTTGGAGCTGATCACCGCAAAAGAGGTCTACAAGAAGGTAAAGGTTGACGAGAAGTTACTCAAGGACGAGTATGAAAAGGAGAAAAGCAAATATATTCTTCCCGAAAATTTCGTTGTCGAAGATGTCTGGTTTATAAAAGGAAAAAAAGATGAGGCGGCGAGGAAACACGCCGAAGATATCTTAAAGATGATCAGGAGTGAAGGCAACGATCCCAATAAACTGATCCTGGACGGCACTTTTATTGTAAGAAATGCAGCGATCGTAAAGCAGAGATATCCTGAGATATATAAGGCCATGACCGACATGAAGGTCGGCGACCTTAGCGGCATTATCGATGAGAAGGACGGTCTTCACATTATAAAAGTAAACAAGAAGGAGCCTTCCCGCCAGGCCACGTTCGAAGAGGCCAGACCCTCAATCGAGCCGAAATTAGTTTACCCCGTTCAGGAACAGAGACGGCAGCAGTGGGAAAAGGAGCTGAGGGAGAACGCAAAGATAGAGATATTGACGGATGAAAGCGAAAAGAAATGAAGAAAACAAGCGTGGTGATTGCCGGGGCGCTGATGGCGTTTGCGATGGTCTTTATGTCCTCTTCCTGCACTAAAAAGGAGGATGCTTCAAAGAGTACGGCAAAGAAGGAAGCGCCGAAGATAACTCAGGAACAGGCGAAACGGATCGAGGAGATCAAGCAGGAGGTCAAGGAATCTAAAAAAATCGTTGTCGCCAGGGTTAATGGCGCCGATATAACCATGCATTCTCTTGTAAAAGAGATGAACCTTGTCGCCCCGAAGATCATCCCTGCAGGAAAGCTCGCAACTCCGGAAATAACGAACAAGGTCAAGGAAAAGGCCTTGAACAACCTGATATTCAGGGAACTGGCTGTCCAGGAAGCAATAAAGGAGGGCATAACTGTCAAGGCCGAAGCAGTAGATGCCGTAATCGCCAAGGTAAAGGCGCAGGGCGGTTCGGATGAGGCATATAAACAGTATCTTCAGGAACGGGGCCTGACTGAAGAGGCTCTGCGTAAGGTCATCGAAAGGGACCATCTTTTTGAGATGATAACAGCCAAGGAGATATATCAAAAAATACCAATAGACGATCAGGCGCTCAGGGCCGAATATGAAAAAGACAAGTCTTTACTCGTAACAAAAGACAATCCCCCCAGACAGTTGTCTTTCGAAGAGGCAAAATATTTTCTCGTGCGGAAAATAAAATCCGAAAGAAGTGGAAAAAGGATTGCCGAATGGGACAAGGAACTGAGGAAAAAGGCAAAAATAGAGGTGATCCCCTCTAAGACTTGATTATCAGAACACGATGTCCGTTTCAAGGGGAGACCAGTGATTCATACTTTATTCTCTTTTCGATCTCAAAAACAATATCATTAGCAACCGCTTCTAATACTGCCTGATCGCTGTTCAGTTTAACTGAAGACAGCCCTCCCACAGAGAGGGTCTTGGATGTCACAATTTCACCCAAGACTCTCTGCGTTGATTTGTCAACGAATTTGATCTCGACTGTGCATTGAGTCCTTGCGCTTCTCGTTTCAAATGAGGTCACACTGCTCTTTATAAGAATTGCATTATCCAAGGTGTCGGTGACACTCAATCCTTTTTCTTTTAATTTGGAGCTTATTAGAGCGGCAAGCCGGGAGGTTAGATCAAAATCAAATGTCTTGCCTGTTGCATTTATTACGGGAGCAACCTCAAATGCTTTATGTTCGGCCAAAGAGAAGCCTTTATCCATTGGCGAAGTAGCACAGCCAATGAGTAAAACAAAAAGCAAAAAAACAATGACGATTTTCTTTCTCATGAGATCACATTTAATCTGCTGAAAAAATAGAGATAAGAATAATCTCCTTCGTTAGTTTGTTATCACCCATCAGATTAACCGAGTCTCGGTCTTTCCTTACCCCAGGGAACGGCTTTGTCGGAAAAAGTAATTACTATAATTACAGGCGCCCAGCGCTTTACTTTATTGCCGGAGCGCCCGTCAGAAAACGCCTCTTCTTAATTTTCACCGCCATTTTTTGAACTCTGCGGTGAGCGCCCCTACGGGGCGATGTACATCTGTATTTGACCGTTGATCTTGCGGCAGAACAACATAAGCAATTGATCTTTAATTAAACCGTCCGCCCCTGGTGTCAGTATTCCATCAGCCGGAAAATTTAGAGCGACATCTATCGGGTCAAAATGGATGTAAACACCATAATTATAATCCACGCTGCCCCCAACCATCGGCGACTCCGGCAGTACGTCAAGCACCTGTTTCGGGGCTATGAGTACAGTAACGCTGCCGCTTTGTCCGGCAATAAGATGGGGCGGAGGGGGCAGAGCCGTAAGGTAAGGTTTGTAAACGTGGGGAAGAGACAACCAGGAATTGCCCCAGTTAGAGACAACTTTCCATACCGGCTTTCCTGATGCATTAGGGGTTGCGTAGTAGACAGGGGTGGTCCCGTTCGGCAAGTTGGCAATGGCGAATAAATATGCCTCTACTCCGTCGATAAATGCAGGCGTTCCTGCATTATGCCATTCCGTCTGTACGTCAAGTGGAGCAAAGCTGAAGTTTACCGTTGCCCAAAGGTCTCCCTGGCCCGTAATGAATCCCGTCGCCGTCACTGTAAGCCGGTTCATTGTGATGGCCTGTTCCATAATTGAGGCAGCCCAAAGGTCTCCCTGGCCGGCGATGAAAGGCGCAGTCGCAACTGCCTGATCAACCGCAGCGGCTTGTCCTGCCATTAACGCCACCATGATCGTTACTATCAACGTCAAAATGTTCCTCATACTTTTCCTCCTGTGATGCATTACATGATACTGAGTAAATTATTATAGCGTTTTTCCATCAAGTGGTGTCAAGAGGCTAAAGTTCGAGGCTATAACGTCCGATTATATAAGCGGGAGTGCAGGGATTGAGGTCTCTGTAACAGATCGGAGGCAATATGCGGAAAACTAAGATCTTCATGGCGCTACTCGCCCTGGCTTTTGCCTCGGCGATAATATTCAAATTTTTCTATCCGTCCGACAACACAAGATCAGTTCGCACGACCAAACCTGAAAGGGGTCTGGGTTATCACCGGCCTGACGAAGCCTATTCGCCCGGGTCTGGTATTAAGAATTCTCCTCATGATTTAAGTGCGAACTCGACCTATCCCGGATCAAAACGCTATAACCCTGAGGGAGAAACTAATATCTGCATATTCTGTCACCTGCCACGGGAGTCCAAGAAGGCTTCCGACATAGCTGTTGTCCCTCTCTGGAATCATGCATCTTCTGCCGTAACTCATTTTAATCCTTACGAAAGCGGACCCGACGGGCCTGCGGGTTCCAATCGGCGGCTGAGCGCCGGCGTCTCACAGGGGCCCGGAGAAACATCACTTTTTTGTCTGGGTTGCCACGACGGCACAGTTGCAGTAAATCGATATGGATCGCTCAACGGCGATGTCCTTATTAGTGAGTCACATAAGGTTGGATCCAACGGAGTCCTCTCCAATCATCACCCTATTGGGTTCGAATATGCGGCAGTCAGGGGCAAGGAAATTGATGCATTCGCAACTTTGGGCACCCATCCAATAGATGGCCTGCTCTCGAAAGGGCGTATGGAGTGTACGACCTGCCATGACGTCCACAACAAGGGTAACAGCGGTGAAAAGTTATTATGGGTGTCCGACAGAAACAGCGATCTTTGCTGCAGCTGCCATCTGAAATGCAGCACCAAATGACAAACGTGAGCCCCGGCGATCAAAGGGCGCGGCTGGGACTTGACCTTCCCTTTATGTAAAATATTATAATTACAGTGTGAGAGTCTCTATTGTTGCCTGGTGCATAGGCATTACTCTTCTGGCAGGATGCAACGACAAGAAAGCGGTGACCGCTAAAAGGCAGCCTCCCGAGAAAACCTTGATAATAGGGCTCATCCCTGAACAGAATATCTTCAAGCAGATGGAACGTTATGAACCGCTTGCCAAATATCTGCAGGCCCATACAGGATACAAAATAAATCTGGTTGTTCTCCCCCGTTATGGGAACATCATTGATAACTTCGTTTCTAAAGGGATGGATGGCGCTTTCTTTGGGAGTTTCACGTACACTCTTGCACACGAGAAACTCGGGGTGGAGGTGATCGCACGTCCCGAAAATCTTGAGGGAATATCGACTTACTGCGGGCTGATTCTTGTGCGCAGGGACGGCGGCATTAAAACGGCCGCAGACATGCGGGGGAAGATATTCGCCTTCGTGGACAAGGCGACAACGGCCGGATACCTTTTGCCTCTGGACTACTTCCATAAGAACGGTATTACAAATGTGCGTGCTTTTTTCAGGGAGACATATTTCGCCGGGACCCACGAAGATGTGATTTACGACGTGCTGAATGGGAGGGCCGATATCGGTGCGGCAAAGAATACTATTTTTGAGAGGCTTGCGAAGGCTGATAACAGAATAGGAGAGAATTTGGTTATACTTCAGAGGTCGCCTGAGGTGCCGGAGAACAGTCTGGCGCTGAGAAGAGACATCGGCGACGTAATCAAAGGGAGATTGAAGGAGGCGCTGCTGACCATGCACGACGACCCTGCAGGGAAAACCGTCCTGAATAATTTCGGGGCGCAAAGATTTATACCTACAACTGACGCCGACTTTGCACCCGTGCTCCGGTATGCAAAAGAAATCCATCTGGATCTTTCTTCCTACGACTACACAAATTAAATGAAAAGAACGATCATCCTCGGACTGGGTATTTTTTCGCTGATGTTTGTCATCGGCGTGTTCTATATTATTTTTTCTATCGAACGGTCAACGGCGTCTCTGGACGAGCTGATCGTGCTGCATCAGGTAGAGATACTGCGGGAGCATCTCCTGATCCAGATCAAACGGGTCCAGTCCGACCTCAGTCTTAAAAATACGCGCTATGCAAGGGGCCTCGATGTCGTTGTCAAAGACGTCAGTAACCTGCAGCGCGTAGCTGACGCCTGTTTGTCCTGTCATCATAACGAGACCGTGACGGGTAAGATCAATACCATAAGGGGCCTCATAGATGAGTACAAGAATTCATTGAGCAGGGCCTTTACCATACGCGCCGACGTAAAGAGGCTGGGAGAAGAAGAAGATGCTGCTTTTTCTATAGGGCAGGACCTGATGACCAAGGTTGATGACATGGTCGCTCTCACGACGAGGAGGCTCGAACAACGGACACAGTCGACCCTGACTAAGATATCCGGCACAAAGGTCATCCTTTATGTGCTCCTGGTTCTGGGGCCGCTTCTTATCTTCGGGTTGTCTTATTTCTTTATCAGGACGTTTACGCGCCCGATGAACAAACTCCTCTATGCCACGAGACGGTTGAAAGAGGGCGACCTCGATTACCGGGTAGAAGGATTGAAGCAGGAATTTGGAGAGGTGGCGAATTCGATCAACGAAATGGCGGGCTCCTTGAAAGAGCATTTCACGAAGATGCAACGGATCGAGCAGGGCATCGTGCTCGGCGAAGTGGCGGCGGGATTGGCCCATGAGATCAAAAACCCCCTTGCCGGCGTAAGGGGCGCAATAGAGCTTATTTCTCAGGAATCGAATGTCGCGCCGCAGGACAGGGCTCTCCTTCTGAGGGCGGTCGAAGACGTGATCCGGATTGAATCGCTGATGAAAGACCTGCTGAACTTCGCAAAGCCGCCGAAGCCGCAGTATGTGGATGTCGATATCAACAGCGTCCTCTCTATGATTGTTTCCTTCGCCCTGAAGCATCCTTCTTTTTCTTTGCGTAACGGAACGTCGATCATGGTCGTCAAAGATTTCGACGAACATATCCCTAACGTGTCGGCGGACCCCATGCAGCTCCGGCAGATATTCCTCAATCTCCTGCTCAACGCG
>OBEQ010591341.1_pt1 | contig 13477 bp, 7 predicted proteins | sample 1670901 | NCBI WGS metagenome assembly OBEQ01 (sample SAMEA104232315, study PRJEB22302) | groundwater metagenome | biome: forest; feature: aquifer; material: groundwater | place: USA | collected 2011-08-07 | depth 5.4 m
ACGATCTTACATACGCCATTTGGACTTGTGGCTTTCCAAGTGATAGATGTCGATCCTCCGCGCTTGATTGTCTTCGGATTGGCCACAAGTGTGACATCCGATGGAGAACCATTTGCTGCACAACTGCCAGATACCGTTTGAACAGTACTTGCGATCTTGTAGGTTGGATAGTTACCATTGATACACATAATCTGATAATTGCCCGGTGAAGTAGGGGTCCATGTCATCACTCCAGAATAAGTAGTAGTTCCTGCAGCAAAAGGAGCGTTGGTTACTTGCGTGCCTGTCGTGGTATTAAGTACGCCGGCACTGAGGAAATTTCCTCCGCTACAAGTGATACTAAAGGTTGGATAACAACTTGCTGCGGCTGGGTTAGTGATACAGCATCCAGTAGTACATTTTAGACCAAATGGTGTTCCGTCCGCGATATCACAAGACTCTTGTCCTTCTTTTATACCGTTACCACACACCGGTGTCACACATTTACCTCCTGTGTATGTTTGCCCATTAGGACATTGATTACATGCAGGAGCTGAAGAAGCTGAAGACTGCTTTGCTCCATTAGTACAGAATGCTGCTGCTCCACAACCAGGAGCTTGCAGATTGTTGAGACAAGAAATAGTACAAGTATTTGAACATTGTTGCTTCGTAGGATCAGAAAGACTTCCAACCCCGTCACATTCTTCTCCCACTTGCACAGTTCCATCTCCACAGACCGCGCCTGTGTATCCGATTCCTGTTTGTCCAGTAGGGCCATTGGTTATGGTTCCATTGACACACATGGTTCCTTTACCGCTTACAGAATCCCAACCGATTGGCACACATCTCACTCCATCATAAATAGTTCCTGTGTTACATACATCGCATGTTGGAGGATTATTTGAGCCATTGCTACATGTTCCACCAGGAGTAACTGATGGTGTAGCATATTGTGTGGTAACGTTCACTGTTTTTGTACCTAACACTTTACCAGGAAGTGCTGTTGTTCCTTGGTAACACGTGAGCGTGTACGTGTAGGTAGTATTTTCTATAAAGCCAGGGAAACTATCAGACGTTTCCGGAGGGCCAACTTTTGTAGTTGTTGCGTTTGCGGTGTAATCAGTCGTTGCTCCATGACTAAGTTTAAGTCCTATACTTTGTACATTTGTATTATCAGAACAATCATATGCGACCGTGGTTGCTCCTGCTCCTGAAGAACCAACTGCAGTTGCAGTTAAGCTATGCGTGCCGAAGGTACAGATTGATCCATTCCAATATGAACCTGGAGTACAGTTGCCTCGGTAAATTTGTTGAGCAACAAGAGGTAGACCCCATGAAGTATCTTTCCAAAGATTAAATACGCGACGATACGCAGGGTCTCCTGTCATAGTAAGATTATGTGGCCCAAGATCCGGGTCGGTATAGTCATAATCGTTCGCAGCAGGGGAACAAGCGGAAGAGCCATCAATACGACAGGAAGTAAGTCTCCACGTGGGGGTATTAGTAGTCCATGTAGTAGGAGTATTACAAGTAGGTTGTCCGTTAGGAACAACACAATCTCCAGCAGTTATTGATCCAGATACGGGGTTTACAGTAATAGTTTTTGATGCAGATACTCCCCAAGGTGCGATACCATCTGATGCTGCCCAAAGAACGGTGTATGTTCCGGCAACTGTTGGAGTGAACGTAAGCGCTTTTGCGCTACTATTTGTTGCACCGAAACTCCACGCTGGTCCCGCTGTAAATGTTCCTTCGCAGTTCCCACAGTTATAATTCCACTGTCCTCCTGGACCCATCCAATCAAACTTATGTTGTGTCATGTTGTTCTCAGCATCTGTAGCATTTGAAGAATAGGCAATACTTTGTCCCAAGGTAATCGTTTGATTACTTGCCGGAGTAATAGATACAACAGGAGACGTGTTTGCTCCCACACTCACTATAGTACTTTTTGCTGCTGATCCACCTGGACCAGTACAGGTAATGGTGTACGTAGTAGATGTAATGAGATTCCCTGTAGCTGTAGAACTATTGCTTGTGCTTACTGATCCTATACCATTATCAATAGAACATGTAGTTGAGTCAGTAACTCCTGTCCAAGAAAGAGTTGCACTCGTCCCATACATAATAGGGCCACTATTAGTAAATGTGGCAATGGTTGGAGCCGGGGTATTCACTGTCCATGTAAATCCTTGAGTATCGTCTCCTCCTAGTCCGTGTGCTGTTGCAATACAAGGAGTTACGCCGATCATTGAAGCGTTTGAGGTAACAGATTTATTGGAATTTCTCCCAAGTCCTACAGCGTTCCATGCAGTCTGTGCAGCAGCAGGACCTGAAGTACAGTTGATACTTACAGAAGTCGCATTGTTGGTTGTCCAGGTAAGCGTAGAAGCCGCACCGGAAATTACTGTTGTAGGAAGAAATGTAAAACCTGTAAAAGAAGCAACAGGCGGACCTCCTACGTTTACTGTTAGATTCTGTGAATCTGTTCCACCAGGACCACTACAAGAAAGGGTATATGTTGTATTTGTTATGAGATTGCTTGTGGTACGATTATCGTTTGCAAGTACAGGAATACCTCCTCCATATTCTCCTCCGCTTAGCGTACAAGAAGTAACAGTTCCGCCCACATTCCAAGAAAGAGTAGTAGGGTTGTTAAATGTAACTGGATTAGGTGTGGCAATGAATGTTGCACCGATAAATGGAGCTTGAGGGGTAACCGTAAGTACTGCAGTTGCAGTAACATCAGAACTAGGGATACCATTAGTGCATGTAAGGGTAAATGTTGTTGACGGTGCGGTTCTAGCGCCTGTGCTTAGACCTGCTCCATTACTTGTAGCTCCTCCTGTATTTGGGTTTGCTCCTGAACTTGCAGTGATAGAACAAGATGTTGCACCAGATGATGACCAGTATAGATTGGATGCAGTATTAAACGGAATTGGTGTCGGCATTACATAAAATCCGGCTGTGCCGTTTGCTCCACTAGGAGGTGCTCCACTAGGGATAGATGGTTTAGCTATACATATTGAACCATTAAAGTCTTGTGTTGCTGGAGAAGGACACGCGTCACACGTTGGAGGGTTAGTTGTTCCGTTATTACATTGATTAGGTGGAGCTGTAGTACCGCATCCGCCGTGTAAGCAGGTCTGACAGGTAGCTCCATTCCACGCAGTTGATCCAAGACATGTACCACTTACGGACTGACTATCAAGATTGCCTGGAAGAGTATCATTTAAAGTGAAAGTGGTGCTGTTTGTTCCGTAACCAACTACTCCAGTTCCTGATCCGGAGGCTGCAGAATAAATAGTGGATCCATTATTTTTTACCAGTGGAGAAACAGGATTGTTTACAACCCATGAAAAGCTTGATGTAGTACAAGTACTAAAACCGGCATTGATTACGCAGTCTGCTGGACGGGGACTAAACGACCCTGTTGGAGGAGTACCGCTGGTGACGGTAAGTGTTGCAGAGTCACTCAGTACTCCGTCTGTACAGGTAAAAGTGTACGTTCCGGCAGGAGCATTGATTGCAGGGAAAGTGTGGCTAGCAGTGCTGGCGTGATTAGTCTGCCACCAAGTCTGTACACCATCAGCAATGTTTGGATAGTCCGTTGTTCCGTTACAAGAGTCTGTCCCTCCTACTATGTTCCAGTTGATGGTCGCTGGATTTCCTTGAATCACAGATGTACCACTACCGGCAAATGCAAATTGAAATGAAAACGATAAGGTTATTATTAATAAAATTCTTTTGACAAACACGTTATGTAAACTCATACATCAAGTATATAAGTCAAATGCCAAAAAAAAAAGAGACCTGCCCACAGTTTCCTGTGTGCAGGCCGCTTACCTTCCTTTGCGAAAGGTGTTACTTCTTGAAGTTGTACGTGACCAAACGTACGAAGTTGCCCTCGGTGGCGAAGTTGCCGGCATAGAGCGTTGTCACCTTTCCGGCGTTGTCCTCGAAGAGGAGTTTCGACGTGTTGATGTTGGTTGTGTAGACCCAGCCATCGCTACGGTGTGTCTTTGCGCCCCAGTTCGGGTATGCCGGGTCGAACGGCTGAGAGTCCAACCAGACGATGTCCGCCGGCACAGTGCCACTGTATTCGTAGAGCTTGATTGCCACGAGATCCAAACGAACCACGTGTTCAGTCGAGTTGGTTTCGTAGCACTTCGCCAGAGCCACTCCGTCTGCTGTCGGCTTATCGGCCAGCAAGCAGTTCAAGAGTGTCACGAACGGTGTCATGTTTTCGAACCTCTGGATACCGTTCGGATGACCGTCGGCACCCACTGTCACCTTGAAGGGATACTTCAGTGTGAAGGTGGTGACGGTCTGGTCGGAGTAGTCTGCGACTTGCGCCGCACACTTCCCGTTCCAGGCTGTACCCGCGACACACGAACCGGTGACGGTCACCGTCTTGTCCGTTCCCCCGAAGGAGAACGTGAAGACATTCGCACCGAAGCTTACGCTTGCGGCTTGTGTACCATTCGCGCTCGTTGCAAGCGCGCCGCCATCAGGCTTCTTCACCGTGGGGTTCACGGCGTCCGTGCTTGCCCAGGTGAGGGGCACCTGGCAGGTGCTCACGTCTTGTTGAATGACACACGTTGCGGCCGAAGCCGAGAACGTGCCGGTCGGAGTGACCGGAGGAGGAGCTGTACCTCCACCACCCCCGCCGCATGCAGCGAGAGTCGCCACGATTGCAATTGCCACCCCGAAGAGGGCGGTTCGCATGACCTTGTTCATGATCTTGACCTTTCTCCACTTGAGGTGGAATGATTGAGCTTTCGCCCGGATTGATTTAAAAATGTACATACTTGCAGTTTCAAAATGTGAACGCTTATTCTTCATCTAAGAAGAGTTTCGCACGCATCTCATGTAGTTACAAGTAGGCCTATCTGCAATTATACAGGTTTTATTACTATTTGTCAAGCTTCTATCAAAAATTGTCCCATAGTTAAATTTTTATCATCATAAGGAATAATTGAATATCACTGCACAGATATACATTATTCTGTTATTATCTGGTGGAACAACCAGTAGTATTACAATCAAAATCGATACTTATGGACCTTGTTGCGGGCACGGGGTAGTTAGGGGAACTGCAAGTTAAAGAGAGAGTAAGAGTTCTTTCATAACTTGTTGGATAATAGGTTATTGAGCCTGAGAGTGGGCGTGTTCCTGACCAGTTATTCCCACCTGTACAAGTGCCTCCAAGATCAGAATAGTTCCATGTAACGACTGTATTTTTTCCTTTCGGAACATAATATCTGGTGGCTGATAGTGTAAAAGTAAGAGGAGGAATTGGGAAAGGATTTGCGTCGCCTGGTTTAGTGATAGCAAGTTTAACTTTAGCTGGCGTTACATTTAAAGTATCTGAAGAGGTAAGAGTAGAACCGTCTACAAGTGATGTACATCTAAAGGTGAATGTATATGTTGCCGGTGAAGCAGGAGCTATAGTATTTCCTGGAAACACCTGACTTCCATTTTCGGTGACTCCTCCAGTCCAAATAGAGCTGGTATAGTTTTCGCTTTTTGTACATGAACCAGGTACCACATTTTGGCTTGACCAAGTAATTTTTACAGGACTACTAGAGTACATAATATAAGCTTTAGCTCTATTTGTAGATACAAACAAAGATAAACTTACAAGAAGTAAAGTGCTAAAAAACAAAGATCTATTTTTGCGTATGAATGTAGTATGCATGCTAAGTAATATTAAATATAGATAGATTGTGTAGTACAACGACACTACTAACCCAAGTATACCTAATTCTTTCGGGATTACATTTTACTTATACACATAGTTTATAGATATATACTTTTATGCCATACTTTCCATTATAATGAAACTACTATCATTCGTAGACGAGTACTATTCTAGTTTTAGGCAGACACAAGATATTGAATATTGGGCAAAACAACACAGAAGTGGTTATTCTGAAATGGAATATATGTATGTCTCTTTAGACAGTTATAAAAGATATATACACATAGGTGGTGTGTTTTCTTTAGAAAACACACCACAAACAAGTAAAGAGAAAGAAATATCTATTGTGGTTTGTCGACCTGAAGGTTTTATTGCTGCATGTAACGAATTACATTCATTTGCAGACATAAAAAAGATTGCCTATGATTTTCAAAAATGGGTAAAGATCTTTTCTTCTCCTGTGGTAGAAGTGTGGGAATATAGCTACGAGCACCTGGTGCAACCTTTACGTTTTGGTGTGTCTTATGAAGAAAAAAAACTATTACTTTCTTTTGCTAGATTTTCTTTGGAGTCCGCTCTGCAAGAGAAGAACTCCTTTCAGAAAACAATAAAGCATTTCCAGGAACAAGGGTATGATCTAAGTCGTTTTTTTCAAAAAATAGACGTTGATGTAGCTTTTTGGATTGGTGGTGAATTGAGGGGGTCTCGTATTGTTGAAGGCTATTCATGTCTTGAGGCTATATATCATGCAACATTACTTGCTGCAGAAGATGTAAGATTCCGACCTCTTGATATGCAAGAAGTACCAGGTACTCGTATAGAGCTTACACTTTTTAGTGATTTGAGAATATCTTTATCTGAAGTAGAATTGCAAAAAAACGAGATGTATCCTGAAAAAGGATATTATATGAATGTAAATGGAGAAAAAGGGTGGTATGTTCCAGCAGTATTTAATTGTACTTCTTTTATTAATCTTGATCTTTTTTTAAAGTCACTTCTTAGTGAAAAAATAAACAAAAATAAACAAAGATCCCAAATAACTAGAAAAAGTGTCTATGTATTTGAAGTATTTGACTGTATTGAAGCGATTGATAAAAAAAATGTAATGAATCTTCATGGTCCCGTACTAGAAGTAAATGAAGACACACAAGAAAAAAATTTTTCTGTCGAAGAATATGAAATGTATGCCAAAAACGCTTTAGATTTTTTGACTAAGATTCAAGAAACTGATGGCAGTTATCCAGGAGTAATTTCTCCTTTTACTTCTAAGAGAAATAATATAGATTGGATTCGTAGTTGTCTTCTTGTCTGGTCTATTGCACTTTCCTTGCAAACATTTCCTTCTCTTAAACAAGAAAACCTCTATAAAAAGTGTCTTTTGGAAGGTTTTTCTTTCTTAAAAAAATATGTATATAACCACAGAACCATGAGTGCATACGTACGATGTTTAAGTCTTATTTACTATCACAAAATAGCACTATTGTTGGGTGACGAAGTAGAAGCACAGCGGAGTCACTCAGTTGTAATGAGTCTCATTGATTCTTTAGAGTACGAACCTATTCTATATGTGCAAATCGGGATACATATTTTGGAACACAAACATAGCACTGAAAGTGAAAGAAAAAAAGCATGTATGTTGGCAAAGGAAGTTCTTGAAGATTTCCAAGAAAAAAAATCTAAAAATGAACCAATATCGACTGCTTCTTATGCGGATCTTTGTAGTGCTGTACGTCTTATGGAAGAGTTTTTGGAAGATAAAGAGTTGCTTGCTGTACATGGTGAAATTATAGAGTGGTATAAGAAACAACAAAATGAAGATGGTTCCTTTTCGTCTGCTACAGCATCGCATTATAGGTATACACGAGGAACATCAAAAATTCTTGAAGCTTTAGGTAAAGAAAAATCCTTGTTTAAGGATAAGGAGTTTTCTCGAGGTATTGCGTGGTTACATAGTATGCAATATAAGAAAGAAGGAGTATATTTTGTACTTGAACCATTACAACAAATAGTGGTTGGCGGGTTCCGGCATGACTACCAAAATGCATCTTTGTGGATAGACTCTTCTGCTCACTATCTAATAGCACTGTGTTACAGATTTTCTTCTTATAAAAAAATCTAATTCTAGGGATTTATGGTGCAGAGAAAGTCACTGCAACTCCGGCGGATGTAGGGCTCGGGTATATAATAGCGTCGCATGAGCTAGATGAGCAATCTCCGCTACCATCATTTGCACTTGATCTTTCAATCGAAAATATAGGGGCTTCAAGAACTAAATCCATAGGGCTTGCAGTGCCTCCTTTTGCTCCACTCAAGAGAAAACCAAACAAACTAGAGATAATGATCGAAGCAGTGAAAGCAACTTTCTTATTTATTTTTCTAATCATAGAGTTTAGTATATCATTAGTCTATTCTAGTCAATGTGTGTTTTCTCTTGAATGTGTGGATTAACTCCTTTGGGTAGGTAAGTGCTTGTATATGTGCTGCCACATATACACAAAACTATGAAACTATATGGATGCAAAAAAGAAATTTCTAAAGTCAGTTATTGAAAAGGAAGTATTTATTAGATCTTCAGAGAGAAAGATTATATCTCCAAATCATACAGAGCAAGAATGGATCTTTGATTTTAGAAAATCGATACTTAAGCCATCGGTATTAAATGCGTACGCGGATCTTTTTTTTGAACTTTATGCACCCTCTTATCCTTTCCAAGTGTGCGGACTTGAAGTTGCCGCTATTCCTCTTGTTTCAGCAATTGTCATGAAGTCGGTAGAAAAAGGAATACCTGTTAATGGCTTTTTTATACGGAAATCGCGCAAAAAAACAGGATTACTTAATATGATAGAAGGCGAAGTAGATGGTACTCCTATTATTTTGGTTGACGATATGATAAATTCTGGTGGAAGTTTTGTACGGCAAATAGAAGTCTTGGAAGAAGCTAAAAGAAAAGGGGATATTAGTTGCTCAGTTAAAGAGGTTTTCTCGATTCTCAGGTTTAGAGATTTAGAAAACTATTCTTATTTCTCTGATAAAGGAATCAAAATCAACTCTTTGTTTGCATTAGACGATTTCCAACAAGAACTATCTGTCTCAAATCTAATCTCAAAGCAGAACACTCCAAAAATAAATGTGTTTGATATTCTGTGGGCTTGGAAGGGTGCAGCACCAAATCTTTGGCAGGTAAGACCTAAATCTGCTCCAGTTCTCTATAATGATAAAGTTTTTTTCGGAACGGATTCTGGATATTTTGTCTGTTTGGATGCTGAAACTGGAAAAGAAGTGTGGAGTTATCTAGTGTCGATTGGTAAAAAGAATATTGAAATTTTCTCATCACCTTGTATAGGTAAGAATGTTGTCGTGTTTGGAAGTTATGATGGAAATGTGTACGCGCTTGATATACAGACAGGGAAAAGAAGATGGGTGTATATGGATGCGGATTGGGTAAAAGGATCTTCTGTATACTCATCTACCTTAGGATATGTTTTTGTGCCTCTCACATTTGGACTTTTAAAAAAACATGGGAAAGTTGTAGCCATCGAGGAACAAACCGGTAAAAAGAGTTGGGAATTTTCTACTGACGGTTTTATCGAGGGAGGGATAGCATACTCAGATATACATAAAATGATTTTTTTCGGAACAGAAACCATGATTATATATGGAGTAGATGCAAAAACAGGTGATTGTATATGGGAGAAAAAAGTACATATAAAAATACAAGGAACTCCCCGTATAGACGAAGCTTCAAGGACTATTATTTTTGGAGGAGTTTCAGAAGCAAAAGAAGAAGGAAATAGAAGTTATATATATGTATGTGATATGAAGACAGGTAAAGATATTTCTATCTTTAAAGAATTATCTTTTGGTATATATGGGACACCCATTGTGTACCATCAGCATGTATTTGCAGCGTCGCTTGATAAAATGGTTTATTGCTTTGACCTGGTCAGCGGTCGTCTTATTTGGAAAACAAATATGGATGCACGATGTTTTGCTTCTCCTGTACTAATTTCAACAGATGGTAATGTGAGGTTGTATATTGGCGCGAATAATGGCAGACTTCATGAAATTAATATAGAAACAGGCGAAATAATAAGCATTGCTTACTTTACAGAGAGAATAGTAGATGCGGTAGTTTTTGACGAAGTAAGAAACACTTTACTTGTTCCTACTTTTGCTAATGAACTCTATGCGGTAAGAAGAAAAAACTTAGAATAAGAAGTTATACACAGCATAGACTCTTTATTGTTATGTTCATGCTGTCTTGGTGTTGTACACTTACATGTATATGTCAACATACTTCGACTCAATGAGCGATTCAAAGAAAAAAATAGTAACTTTGTTTACTGTAGTAGCGGTAGTCTTAGTTATTATTATTGGTTATCTTTTTTATAAAAAGAATAATGTTCCTCCTGTTATAAATAGTCCAGTAACTCAAAGTGAGTTTAGATCAACTCTTCAAGATAGTGTTGGTGGAAAGGATCCAAAGCCTCTTCAGGAATTTTTTGTTAAGAAAATTAAAAGTGGTGTAAATGATAATGAAACCAAATCTGCAATTTATTGGATAACACACAGATATTTTGATAACGGGGGAGATATTTACGAAATATACAATTTTGTTAATAGTCATCCTGAAGTTGCTTTCTTGAAAGAAGCTGAGAAAATATATCCGACATCGTTTGAGAAAATCAAAACCTCTAAAGTTGAACCTTTTAGTGCTGACTCTGTTTTGGCGCTGCTTGCATACTACGAAGCTATAGATAGTCACGGATATGCAAGTCTTGCAGTGTGGGGTATTGCGGCAAATAAATATTCTGAGTTCGCCTATATGGCGAATAAGGCTTATTTAAAGAATCCTACAAAGCAATATGCTGAAGGAGAAGTAAGTCTACGTAGATCTAGAGGAGAAATGATTGAAAAGGCAATGTTTTTTATAAATAAAGCCCAGGAGTATCTTATTGTGTACACACCAGAAACTCATACCTTGGCAGATCTCAATAAAGTAAATATTATACCGGACGATTTACTGGTTGGTTTAAATCAATATGCAAGTGCTGTAGAAAATCTTAAGAGTGTAGGAATGAACATTTATACTCCATTTGAACCAGCTGCTATTTACGAGTTTAATACTACTCTTGCGTCAACAAAAGTGCCACGGCTCTATTTCTTCACAAATTATCTTTATGCTACATCGCTTGTATATGCTGGAGAAGCAACTAAGGAAAATGTAAAAGTTCCTCTTTCAAGAGCTCTTGAATATGTAGCAAAGACAGCGCCAACTAATAGAAGTAAGAGTGTTTCTCGAGTGATTATGTCAAAAGTAAACAAAGAAACAAGTTTGTATAATTACGAAGTGACGAAAAAACTTGCTTCTCTCAACGGAGATTTTAAGTATTGGCTGCAGCAGAATGGGTGGTCAGATGCTGATTTCTAGTAGAATATACAGCTACAGTTTCACAATTTTGGTATGATATGGTTAATGTAACTGTATGAGAGTAATTTCTTCCAAGATTGGGTATATAGAATCTCATAAAATAGACCAGGTTCAAAAAAAGCTCCTCTTTAAAGAAGTGTTCCATGGAGATATTTGGTCAAAAGTATCTAATCTACTTTTAAAGTGGCTATTGAATATGCACGAAGGTGTTGTTTATACATTTTCTTTCTCAGACAAAATACTAAGCCAGAGAATTCTATTGGAAGAACTTAAACAAAAAGGGTTTATTGAACATTATGGAGAAGGTATTGTTCATTGTGATTATCCTAGACTTAATTTTTTTGGAGTTTATCTTTTTATTGAAAAAGAAACACTCTTAATAAGATCATGGGGAGGAACATTGCCATTTGAAGATAAAAATGTAGCGCTTGGTAAAGCTTTAGGAGAAGGGCTCGAAAGACAGACTTCGTATTACTTTAAGAATTCTACGTCTATACAGTATCCCAAATTTTGGAAAGGGGATGCTTCTTTTTTGTATGATTTAATTCCAAGGATTGCGCCTCAAACTAACTTAGAAAGTTCTATGTATGTCAGAAGTAAGAATGATATGAAAGACGTTTTAGGATTTATGGCACCAACCCTTACGCAAGGTTCAAAAAAATTCCTACCCTTAGGATGTTTTTATTGGGGGGAGAAAGGTGATGATGCAGAAAAATCTTTTCAAGAACATACCACAAGCGGTAGCGGTGGAGGATATACACAAGAAGCTGCAACACTATCTGGGTTGTGTGAATTAATAGAAAGAGATTTATTTCTTTTGTACTGGTATTCAAAAGTTAAACCAGCAATAATTGCTATTGAAAATCAAACTGGTGAGTTTTTTGATTATATTAAAGATGCCAAAGAAAGATTTAATTTGGAGATATATTTTTTAAATACCAAATACGATATTGATATGCCGTCCTGCGTTTGCGTTGTTGTTGATCCAGTACTTCATTTAGTTTCTGTTGGAGCAAAGGTTGCCTTAGATCCAGAACTTGCTTTACGAGGTGCTTTTTTAGAGGCGCTAGCCACACTTAATTCTATTAGAAATAGAAAAGATCATGTTTCTGAAGAAACTTTAAGAAAGATTCTACAAGAACGGCCTCAAAGTCATGTTGAAATAAATAAAGCGTTACGAGTAGTGTTGTATTGTTCCCCGTATGGAATTTCTTTAATAAAAGATCTGTGGATCAAGAACAACAATAATAACATTACATTTGAAACCTTTAGTGAAGATGGCAAGAACTTCCCCAGCAAAAAAGAAGAGTTGAAATATGTAGTAGATTTTTTTAAAAAACTTGTTAAAGAGAAAGGGGAAGGGTACCATGCGTACATACACATGTTCTCTTCTGTATGGACTAAATTGTGTAAGTATTATGTGGTCCACGTATTTGTCCCATCGTTATTGAAACTTCATCTAAACGAGGTTTATTCAACAAAATCTTCTGCGAGACTCACAGAATTCTGCACAAATAAAGGTGTAAAAATGGAAACTGAAAATAGTATTAATCCTTTACCTCATTTTTTCCCCTAGACTCTTGTATGTATATATTTCAGCTGTATCATCAAATTTCAAAACAAAAAGCGCTGAGTGCTAAACGCGAACGTCCAGCGGTGGTGATTCCAGACGAGTGGAAAACAACTTACATCAAGTTCTACGAGCGATTTCCGCTTATTGCTTTCCCTGCAGCGACCAATAACGATAAAGCGCCACTATTCTCCACTATTCTTAATAGGCGATCAGGTAGAGTATTTGGCAATACACTAGACAAACAACTTCTTTCAAATCTTTTTTACTTTTCAATAGGGGAAACAGATAACAAAAAAGGTGATGGTATTGGACGTCGTGTTTATCCAAGCGCAGGGACGCGGTATCCGCTTGAATTTTATGTAGTTGTATTTAAAGATATAGAAAATATTACACAAGGAATATATCATTATGACATTCAAGCACATGGATTAAGGAAAATAAGAGAGTATGTATTTGATAGTGCATATGTTGCTCAAAAACTTGGATATTCATTCGTAGAACATGCTACTTTTGGTGTTATTTTTACGGCATGTTTTACGCGGTCGAGTCAAAAGTATGGAGAGAAGGCGTATAAATATATTTTGCTTGAAGCAGGTGCTGCTATGCAAAATTTTTCGCTAGTATCAGAATCATTATCTATTAATTCAGTAAGTTTAGGATCTTTAGGGGAAGATTTTTTTGAACCACTGCTTGATATAGATGGTAGTGAAGAGTCAATGGTTCACTTAATGTTTTTTGGATAAAAGAGATTTTAATTTTCAAGTCTAGATACAGAAAGTAAAACCCCCTTCCG
>OBEQ012903962.1_pt1 | contig 13477 bp, 13 predicted proteins | sample 1670901 | NCBI WGS metagenome assembly OBEQ01 (sample SAMEA104232315, study PRJEB22302) | groundwater metagenome | biome: forest; feature: aquifer; material: groundwater | place: USA | collected 2011-08-07 | depth 5.4 m
GCTATGCGACCAGAGTTAGTATTAGCATATGTGAACGGAACGCTCTAACCAACTGAGTCCCGACGTCAGGCGCGGCCTGAGTCGGGATCCCGACTCTCGCTACTGCGAGACGTCGGGGCTATGCGACCAGAGTTAGTATTAGCATATGTGAACGGAACGCTCTAACCAACTGAGTCCCGACGTCAGGCGCGGCCTGAGTCGGGATCCCGACTCTCGCTACTGCGAGACGTCGGGGCTATGCGACCATTGGTGGGGTCGAGTCGGGACTATGCGACCCAAGTCGGGCAGGTGTGAATTAAACCCTGTAATGATTACCTCAAACGCGCAGAATAGGCACAGGATACCACATTTTTTCGATCATTGCAAGGGGACTGGTAGAGAACGCTATAATGATTAATTCGGTGGAACCCTGCTGTACATTCCAAAACCGCACATCTCCAGGCTAGGATACCCTACCCTACCCTTTTTATTCTCAAACTGTTACTGACCACACTGACACTGGAAAGCGCCATGGCACCAGAGGCAATAATTGGGCTCAAGAGCCCAAATCCAGCTATTGGCACGGTAATCAGATTATAGATAAAAGCCCAAAAAAGATTCTGTTGGATAATGGTAAAGGTGCGCCGTGCTAAACGAAGCGCTTCAACAACTTTCAAAGGGTTTCCTTGCACCAGCACAACGTGTCCCGCTTCGATAGCGATATCTGTCCCGGTACCCATCGCAATCCCAAGGTCTGACTGCGCTAAGGCCGGCGCATCATTAATCCCATCTCCCACAAAAGCTACTTTCTTGCCATTCGACTGCAGTTTCTTCACTTCATTCGCTTTTTGGTCCGGCATAACGTGAGCAATGACCTGTTCAATACCAATCTGGTTAGCAATTGCCTGAGCAGTTTGTTGATTATCCCCGGTGATCATCGCCACCTGGAGACCTTCTGACTTGAGTTTTTCCACGGCGACTTTAGCGTCAGGTTTGGCGGTATCAGCCACCGCAATCAGACCGAGGATGGTTTGGTTTCTGGCGACCACCATGACCGTTTTGGCCTCACTTTGGAGCTGGATAATTCTTTCTTGCACGGAATCAAGCGACATCTTCTGCTCACTAATAAAGGCCGGGCTTCCGACCAGAACCATTTCTTCGCCAACTTTTCCTATCACTCCTCGTCCGGCAACGATTGAAAAGTCAGTCACCGTTTGTGCTGGCCACTCTTTTTCTTGAGCGGCTTTAACGATCGCGGTAGCCAGCGGATGCTCAGACAATGTTTCCAAGCTGGCCGCCAGTTTGACGACATCATCTTGCGTCGCCCCGGTACTTGGAACAATATCAGTCACTTTCGGTTTGCCCTCAGTCAGCGTACCTGTTTTATCAAAAACCACGACATCGATCTTTCGGGCTCTCTCCAGAGCCTCGCCATTCTTAATCAGAATCCCTCGTTGTGCTCCGAGGCCAGTTCCAACCATGATGGCGGTCGGTGTAGCTAACCCCAATGCACACGGACAGGCCACCACCAGAATCGCCACGGCTGGCACGTTGCTGTCGGCAAATGAATGTCCGGTCAACATCCAGGTAATCAAGGTGACGGCACTTATGGCCAGGACGATCGGCACAAAAATACCGGATATTTTATCCGCCAGTTTCTGAATTGGAGCTTTCTGCATTTGGGCATCGCCAACCATTTTCACGATCTGGGCGAGCATGGTGTCAGCCCCAATACCGGTGGCCTTCATTTCCAGCGCACTGTTGGTATTCAGCGTGGCCGCAAAAATAGTGTCGCCTGGACGTTTTGTTGAGGGAATACTTTCGCCGGTCAACATCGATTCATCAACCGCCGCTTCTCCCTGCTGAATTATTCCATCGACCGGGATTTTCTCGCCCGGTTTGACCAGCAATCGATCTCCCACCTTGACTTCATCGATAGACACCTCGCGCCACTCTCCATTGACCTGAACGCGTGCCTGCTTGGCTCCTAGTTGTAGTAACTTCTCAATGGCCGCGCCAGCTTGGCCGCGGCTTTTCGCTTCCAGCCAGCGCCCTAAAAGGATAAACGATGTAATCACTGCGCCGGTCTCAAAGTACGCTGACTCCTGGCCCTGGATCAACAACCACCAGCTGAACAATAACGCAGCCAGCGTGCCAAAGGAAATGAGCGTATCCATGCCCGGCGCCCGGTTCCGCCATTCCTGAATCATGCCGCGGTGAAACTCCCAACCGTACCAGAGAATGACGATGCTGCCGATGATGGCTTGGAGGACGAGCCACAGCGATCTCCCGACCACCATGATGAGCGGCAAGGGTATCATGGCCATCAGCAAGACTGGCACCGCTAAAACAAGACTGGCAACTGCCCGTTGTTTCGCGGGCTGAACGTCGCTGCCGTGCATATGTTCATTGCCGGTGGCTACCTGATACCCGTTCTTGGTCACGGCTGTATGGAGCATGTGTTCGTCGGCTTTCTGCTCGTCGTACGTGACCGTGGCTTGCTGCATGCCGTAGTTAACCGAGGCTTCGGACACCCCTGGAATTCTTTTCAAGCTCCGTTCATTGAGCGTCACGCACGAAGCGCAATGCATGCCGATAATTTTGAAGGTGGTGGTGTTCATGAGTATAGTTTAACTTGGCAGTTGCGCCTTACCAATAGCCTGTTTGTTGACCGCCTGCCGAGTAATTTCTAAGTTACAGCTATGGTGTGCTTTGCACCAGGCGGCGCATTTTTTTGCCCACGCGCGATCTGCGTACGTCAGTTGGCACTCGGGGCATGTGAACAGAGGCGCCGATTTTTTCAAATCGTACCTATTCATACTGAATCTCCATCCGGTCTTTATCGCGCATGATGTACTGATCAAACTCCGCATTGGGTTTACCGTTGACCGTCATCTTCATTTGCCCCTGTGAGCCGTTACACGAGTCAAAAATGCACTGGCTGGTGAATGTCTTGCTCCAGATTTTGAAGAAGTGTCCGAGCCGAATGTCATCCTTGGTCACTTGGCCTTGAAACTCAAGGTGAAGCGTGCCGGTTGCGTCATGCGTATGAATCGGTTGTTCGGCACCGCTCAGACCAATGTTCGTGGGAATTACTTGATCTTTTCCTTGGATAGTAATCGTCAGCTGCGGATGCCAGTGGATTCCATTTTGGGAAATAACATCCCCTGCTGGTAATGGAGGCTGCGTAGCGGCACTCCAAACAAGCCAGCCAATTCCACCGCCAACGAGGAGGACGACTACTGCCCAGATGCTAACTTTTTTGAAACGCTTAGCGCTTTTGTTTCGACTCTGGGTCGACTCTTTTTCTTGTTGCCGAAGTAACCAGCGTTCATGTTTGGTTGATTGAGTGTCTGACGGTGGCATTTCCATACTGTTATGTCACTACTTGTTCAACCGGGTACCCTTCGACGTCAAGTGCCTTTTTGAGAGTTTCGGCCTGAACCGAATCTTCATGTTCAACAGTCAAAACACGTTTGCGAGAATTCACTTCGGCCTTAGTCACGCCGGGCGTGTCTTCGCAAATACCCTCCATCACTATCGAGCAAGAATGGCAATCAAGACGTAGTACTTTGAACGTAGTTTTCATGGCTAGACGGCGTTAATCGTTCCGGTGAACATGCCCATACTACAGCTAAACGTGTAGGTTCCGGCCGGGAACGTCGCGGCTAGGGTGGTTGTCGCATTCGACGCCACTCGCTGTTCAATGCCAAGTTTTGGCACCCGGAAAATACTGGTACACCCTAACTGTCCTTTGGCGACGAGAAGCAGTTGGACGGGTTGGCCGGCTGGCACCGTCACCATGTTTGGAATATAGCCGGTCGTGGTTACTTCGATGGTCGGACGTGTTTCAGCAACCGCCGTGGTGGTTGTGGTTTCACCGCCGTTACCACCAAAGGCTCGCGCCCAAGCCGCCCGCTCGTTTTGCCACGAGTAGATAGAATCCGTCGCCACCAACACCCCGTTGAATGTATAAAATCCCAGGAAAATCACGATGGCAGCCGTGACGTAGGTCAGCCGTTTCTGCAGGAGCGTCGTGCCCTTGGCCAGGAAGCCGACCAGGAAGAATAATGGCGCCGTGCCTACAACAAAAGCAAACATAATGCTCGCACCTTGCCAGGCACTGCCAGTGGTAATCGCCGCTATTTCCATTGCTTGCGTTGTGCCGCACGGAATGAAGATGGTCAATAAACCAAGGATGGCCGGAGCGAGCAACGCCTCGCTCTTGGCACTTTTTCGAACGAGTCGTCGTAGACTAGCTGGGGGTGAAAGTTGGAACCAAGGCAACCAGTTCGGCTTGATCAGACGGATACCGACGATGACCATGAACAGTGCGGAAAATGACTGTAGCCAAATCCTAGCCGTCGTCGTCAGGTTAACCTTTTCACCAAGCAACCCCAAGCCAAAACCAAGTAGAGTGTGGATCAGCAATTTGGCGAGCAGAAAGGCTACGACCGGCAAGATCAAACGTTGCCAGCGGGATAGGGCCTGGTCTTCCTTTTGACGAAGCGCCAGCAGACCAAGCAGTAGTCCGCCCTGAACCGCCAAGCACGTCAGGCCGCCGGTAGTCAGTCCGGTGAGAAATGCTGTCAGTGGATTCATAGTCGATATAAAGGATAAATAATCATGAGTTCATTCACGGTTTTTAGCAATCTTTACCCGGCGCCATATACCCGAGGTATGATCAGGATTGCTCCAACCATCACACTGATCACGAACCCAGTTATCAGGCCGAAGAGAAAAGTTAGCTTTGGCGATGCACCGGTAAACATGCTTGATTGTTGTTCCATACCTGGAGAAAAAATGCGTCATGCAAAAGAATCGCTGACCCATGATCATGGGCGTGAGCGAAAAAAACTAGACGGCGTACGTTTGTGGCTCAACAATAACCGCAACGTATTGACGCAGCGGAGAAAACTGCCGGTAGAGTGTATCAAAAAATACATGCTGAAACATTCGCCAGCGGGAACCAATTGGCGGACCGACTGCCACTGCGTCTTGTAGTACTCCATTCTCCCGACGACGAGAAAAGTAATGAATCAGGATGAAAGTAAATAGGGCCAGACCAATCATCCCGGACAGCGTGGCCGTAGGAGTCAGACTGGCCAGGTTCAGATGCATGGCTTGGCAGGTGGTATTGCCACTCATCATCTGCTGTTCACCAGCCGCCATCGTTGATCCCGCCAGACACAAGAAAACGCCCGCCAAGAGGGAAATGGCCGCTATTTTGCCTGCCTGTGTATGTATCCCATGCGTCATTACTACATAGTGTAGTAGGTATGGAAAAATACGTCAAGTGCTCGTACAGTTAACACCTAGGGGTGATCTATGAACTGATAGTCCTAAGATACAATTCTCTATCTGCCCGACGAAGAACTGTTAATTTTCTTTGGATACAGTTTTTTTACTTGACTAATTACTTCACTGGACGCCCAATCAGGGGCATCGGCAAAGCTATTGAGATTCTTTCCATCCGGCGTGTACGTCGATACGACTTGTTTTGCCCCTGCTCCGATACCTCCGGCCTTCACGATAGCCCCTGTGGTTTTTAAAGATTCCTTGGCGGCGATTGTCGTAGCTGGATTATCGCTACCGCCGTCAGCTGAAACTAGCACTAAGCGCAACCGCTCTTTTTCTTCTGTGTGTTCACGTGCATCCTCCTGAATGATTCGCTCGACGGTTTGCAATCCCAGATGATCCGGGGTACCCCCACCAACATTCTGCTGTAAGGATTTCCAAACTCTCGCTTGTTCTTTTGGACTCCACGAGTTTCCGAGTGGCAGTTCAACTTTTCCCGATCCACCTTGGAAGCTCACCAACGCTACTCGTAAGTCGAGCGGCGAGATGAGTTTCACCTTCTGTCGTTTAAACTCTTGAGCCGCTCCATACATGGAATCCATCATAAGAAAAACAAATGTTTGCTGGTCTTCCCACTTTGGCCGATTGCTCGTTGGATCCGTTTCAGACATCGATCCGCTCTTATCGACGACCAAGAAGGCATCGAATCCTCCATAGATCTGCTCTCGTTCCACCCGTCGTTCGTACTTTGAAAATCCGCCTGGATCTTGTTCACCAGCTTTCATATCCAAGATAGCTTCGACTGGATCATCGAGATCTTGACCGCGAGACATACGGATCGGTGATGTATATCTTTTTCGGTTAACCAGGTTGTCTTGAATGACCTTCTGCCATTCACCTAGGAGTCGAGATCGAATATTGCGTCCTTGGTTATCCCGCTTCTCCCGTGCCTCAGTAATTTTTCTCATGATAATCTTCGCCTCTTCCGGACTACATTCTGCTTCTTCAGCAAAACGGAGCGCCGCTAGTTCCTCGGGGGCCCGTTCTTTGGCCTCCAAAGCTCGCTCCGCATTGGTCATGAGTTCTTCTAACTGCTCGTCACTCAGTACCTGCGCTTCCTGTTCTCCAAAGTCGCCCTCAAAAACGTCATCGGACTTTTCCTCGTCCATTTCTTGGTCATCCATATTTGGATCCCCAGGAGGCGTTGCATCATGTCTTTGCCAAGTCTCGCCATCCCACGCTTCTGCCCACGCATGTGCTGTACCTGACGACATTACTGCCGTACCCTGTTTATCTTTAACTTTTACGTAGTGGCCCGTAACCAGGCGTGAGGGAATTCCGGCTTTGCGAAGTAACGTTACAAAATAGGTATTGGCCACGTCACAATCTGCTTGCTTGTGTTGCTCAATGCGAGAAAAGTATTCCCCCGGATCCCCAGATCGATACACCGCATTGAAGCTGGAATCATTCGAATATTGCAACGTGCTGCGCACGTACGTCTTCAAGGCTCGAGCCTTATCTAGTGCGGAAAAATTTGACCCCGCCACCTCTTGCATTTTTCGCTCAGTCGCAGCAGAAAATGTTTCCGTGACCGGTCGTAAAGCGGTAGGGGTAGCTTCAGCTGATGGCACAACATTCTTCCCGATGTCTGCCGAAAAAGAAACCAGGCCCTCATGTCCATCTGCGTCAATGACATAGCTTCCATGGCCATCGCTTTGGATCAGTAGCTCTTCACCGGTCGATGTCCTGACAGTCGCTGCATCAGGAGCAAAACCGTAAGGCATAGGTAGAACAGTTTTCTGACCACCGTGAATCGTACCAGCTATAGCTTTTCTGCTCTTTAGGTCAAGAACAGATTCCTTAGCATCAACGAGGTTACGGCTGGTTTTTTCCCACTGCATGTCTCGCTCATTCCATGTGTCAAAATCATCACCTCGGTAATACCCACCGTAAAAAGGTCGAACGGAAAAATATGCGCCTGGTTCATTCTCCTTCGACCGTTCCATTTCATCCATACTGGGCGTCATGGTGTCCTCTTGCGGCGGTGGAACAAAAACATCCGGCTGTTCCTGTTTCTGCTCCATGATCTCCGGTGGTGGGGGCTCCTGTGCTTTCTTTCGAGCTTCTTCTATATCTCTAGATTCCAGCCAATCCAAGGCTCCGGCTAGTCGAGACTCAAACCATTGATGTTTGCTGCCGTAACTGATGTTACCTGAAGCCATGAGTTCTGGAACGTCGACTTCTCCTTCGGTTGATTGGCTCTTTATAATGCGCGAGAAAACTCGCTCGACCTCTGGTCGGACAGTCGGCATAGGCTGGCCGAGTTGCCTAGCACGAAAGCAAGCAAGGAACTCATCGACACGGGCCGTTCCCTTAAATTCCGTTTGGGCCAACACCTCAGCTTGCAATGCTTCAGTATTCTCTGGAGATGTTCGGACTGATCTATCGTAGGCACCTAGTGTTTCAAAGAGATGCTTGGCTGAGCGTGTAGCCTTACCCTCTTTGCCAAGCGATTGCCATGAACGCAAACCTTCAATCCCTTCTCTACTTTGCAAGGCTTGATTTACCGCTGAAAGCCTAGCTTCCCGCAAAGCGCCGTGTGCATCAAAAGCTTCAGCCTCAGGGCTATCAAACGGTGTAGTTCCGCCATCGTGAGGGCTGAATTCTCTATTCATCATAAGCTCATCCCAGTATTTATGCTCAGACGAAGCTTTCCTCGAAGGTTGAAACTAGCGGTATGCGAAAGGAGACCAATATACGATGTCAATTGCCTTCCCACAAAACTTTGGTATCCTTGTCGGTTCGCTTCCTTCTTAACCGCCTCCGCTGCTCGGCGTAGTCTCCGGCGCGGTACTAACCCATACGGAAAGGCGACAGCACCTAAGATGTCTACTCCTTGGCGCAAACTGCGAATGAGAATTTTCTGATTCGGCAAGGACAAATGAAGTCTGGTACTCAGAAACTCTTTCGCTTTTGCTGAGGTATCAATCAAGTGTTGCTTATCCGCACTCACCATGTAAAAGTCATCATTATATCTAGCATAGAACCGAACACCGCATACCTGTTTCATAAAGTAATCAAACTCATGCATGTAAATATTCGCAAATACCTGAGAAGTCAGATTGCCAAGCGGGATACCGCGCCCTCCACCAACATCTCCGCCCGAGGCGGATCCGCCTTGGGCGGAAAAGCTGTTAATAATACTGCGACACAGTCCAATATACTGTGGATCTTTTACACGGCGGTGAATCAAGCTCAACAGGACTTGATGGTCAACACTGCCGAAAAAGTTATCAACATCACCGTGAAAAATAAATACTTCGCGAGAAAAGTTCGCACTTTCATGCCGCAAAAAATCCCAGATCCGGCCGACCGCGGCCTGCGTTCCTTTATTCAGACGGCATGAGTATGAATCAAAAAAGAATTGTCGGTCAAACAGAGGATATAAGGCCGAATACAGGGCTTGATGGACAACTCGATCCCGAACCGTAGCTTTGTGAATCGAACGGAACTTAGGGTCGCGGACAAAGAAACAGTGGTAGTCCTGATGTTGGTAATACCCCGCACTAAGCGTGGCCGACAACTCCATCAGCTCAGACTCTAAGTAACGTTCAAACGTAACGACATCGGGCCGCTGTCGTTTCCCACGACGAAAGCGTCTCCATGCAAGATAGAGATTATTGAAACTTATCAAATCATTAAATGGTTGCAAACTATATGGCACAAGATTCTTTCGACCCACCGATTGTTATCAAGATTTATAAGACCTACCAACTATTTACTCCCTTGCTGGTAAATTTTCCGAAGCCACAGCGCTATACGATGGGCCAGACCCTCGATCAATCGCTCCTGGCCATGCTGGAGTACATCTTTGAAGCGAATGCCATGCCGTTGCCGCTTCGTGAATCATTACTCCTTCGAGCGATGGCGAAATGTGAATTAACCAAGCTACTTATTCGACTCGCCTGTGAGAGCGACATCCTCGACAACACCCAGTACTTTCAGCTCATGTCCAATCTTCAAGAAGTGAGCAAGATGCTGGGCGGCTGGATTAAATACATTCGCAATCTTCCCATGAAGCGGTAGCCCCGCCCTTTGACCTCATAGCAGGCTATACTTTAATCGCTTTTTGAGGTGTCCCCACGAACTACCGTACTGCTTTAACTTTTTCTCACGAATAACGGCATCCTTTATGTGAGTATACGCTTCATAATATACCAAGCGAAATGGTTTATATGGTTTAGTCGAACGAACAACGCCGTCATTATGCTGGCCGAATCGTTTGCGTAGATCGCGCGCCTGACCGATATATGTGAATGAGAGGCGGAGACTTTTTATTACGTATACGTAATGCATAAGACTGATAATGTTTCCGTTAATTATAGGGGCAACGCCCCACCCTTTGGGCACAATACAGTGATGAAACATTTTTAGTGCTTCCGGAATGTGAAAGATCCCTGCAAGCATACACCGAGACCAAAGGGCGGGGCAACGATCGCGGGGCGAGCGCCCAACTTCGGATTCGAATTGTCAGCATCGTTCCAGTTCACGTTGACCTGCCGATTCCTCGGATTCCAGTTGGCATTGGCGACCTTCGACGATCCCGCACCTTGCTAGCTAGGCGCGGGACGGCCACGCCCCGTTTTCCTTGATCCATCCGTACGCGCGGAACCTTCCGCAGAAAGCCCCTGACCGATATTCCCACAAGGAACGTCGTTGTGCATCACTCGCTCAACTCTTTTGAGAAGCTGAGGGTCGGCGAACTACTTCCCGCTCTTTCTCGAAGAAAGAGCGGGATAGTTTCATGAGCCGAAATGCCCCACTATTCGCAAAAAAAGTTTTGCGGTGAACTTGAACAACCTACGGTTTTTCAAACTTTTCCCTTCTAAAAACTAAATATCAATGAAAAATGTAAAGAGCAAAACCTAAAGTATTTCAACAACAACCGCGGGGCGAGCGCCCAACCCCGGACCCGAACCGCCAGCATCGCCCCAGCGCACGCTGACCCGCCGACCCCCCGGACTCCAGCGGGCATCGGCGACCCCCGACACGCGGCTATCCATCAGCCATGTCCATTGAGATTTTGATGCATCGTCATTGTAGGCATCGAAGCTGTGATTCTTTCGCTTTTCAAGTTCTTTACGCTGAAGCAGTAAGTATTCGGACACTGTCATACCGTTCCATTTTTCCTGCTGGAATAATGCTTCAAGTTCATCTGGTGATTTTCCTTTCGTCTCAGGTGGAACTTCTTTAGATTGATACATCAGCATGTATGCTTTCGGCGGACGATTTCGCGTTTGAGCTTGCTTGGCCGATTCGTCGACGTACGGATCATTATATTGTTCGGCTGCTGATAATCCGGTGTGTGGCTTCGTCGCCAACTGTTCGATGATGGCATTTAGTGAGCGCCCTTGAACTTCACTGGCAGGTAAGATCATGGCCTGATCGAAACCCATTTTGATAGCTTCACGGATACGACCCTCACCAGCCGTAGAGAATCGTACTTCCGGCGGTAAGTTAGCTTCCAATTCACGTAAATCATGTCCGTGATAAAATTCCTTAGACAGACGAAGCTCTTCAGCGACATCGATTTTAATTTCTCGTCCTTCAAAACGCTCGCTGAAAACGAGTGACGAAGTTTCATAGTTTTCAAGGAAATCTCGCTGGTCCATCACGATGGTATTCCCGCGACGTCCTTGGACAATAACTTTTCCTTCATGCGCGCCCTTCCCATGGCCCAAGAACGTAAAGCCTTGTTTGGTGCGGCTTGTATCTCCTTTCTTGGTAAACGATCTGCCACTTCTCTGTTCGTCTGGACTATACAGCGCCTCTGAACCATCATCTAAAATAGCACTGGATTCAACGGGCCTCGGTGCTTCTTTTAAAAGTTCGGTCTCTCGTGGAACACGTGGCGACAGTGCACCGATCTCTTGCGGTGTCAGCGCTTCGTGCCCGACCCGCATTGTCCCGACGTTCCGCCGAGCGGAAGTCGGGATCCCGATTCCCCGCATGGCGGGGACATCGGGAGAGTCGTCGGGAACTTCTAAATTATACTCACTAAAAAATTTACCTAGAAGTTTCCGATCTTCTTTCGGGTATATTTTCTTACCCGACCATGCTTGTAACTTCTCTCCTAGGAAACTCTGTAAGTCTATACCCTGGCGCTGGGCTGATTTTCTATACGCACCTAGCCAAGCAAGGACAAGCCCAGGATCTAGTACAGCGGCTCGCAAGTAAGAGGCATCGCGTTCGGTCGATGTGAGCGTATTGTCTTCGCCTTTGTAGCTACGTTGAACTTCAGCCACGAGATTAGCAAACCGCCACAGCGTTCCACCCGCCTTCGGTTCCGTCTTCAGTTTTTTGTGCTTTACGCCTATCCCCGTATCCGCCACGTCTTCATACTCTGGGGCCAGCTCTTCGGATGAAAGTCGAATGCGGCCATTCTGGTCCATCAGTCCAGCTAACATCATTTCATAGAGTTCCGGATTGGCCGCAGTTTGCGGTGGATAATCAATTTCAATTTCGCCTAGTTCTCGAGCAACTTCCACGGGCAGATCTGACCGATCGGGATGTTTTTCCGATGGCAGGTTGGCGGAACCTAAGAATCCAAACTCCGGTGTTAGTCTCTCTTTCTGACCGTACCAAGCGGCAAATGACATTTCTACACCCGGTCGGCGTCCGGAGATTTGTTTAATCAGCGAGCGTAGCGCATCCGGCGGGTAGCCGTTCATTTCATCCATGTAGAAGATTCCGCCTGGCCCGGATTCCTTATCCCGTGATGTTTCTTTGCCCGTCAGCGCCTGACCTAGCTGTCCGTACTGGATGTATGATTCTTGCTTATCTATAGCTTTCGAGCCCAGCAAGGGGCGGATATCCGTTTTTGCTTCTTCACCAACTTCAAACGGGTTGCGCCCGTTCGGATCGTCCTCAGATATTGTTAACCGCCTGGATACTGCACGAGCAAGTTCCGTTTTACCCGTGCCGGTTCCTCCAGACAGAAGCAGCGGACGATTCTGGTTAACAATGACGAGGTGGTCAACGATTCTTCGAAAGTACGCTTCGCGTGACGGCGTCCAGATGAATTCTTCCGTGCGAAGTTGCTGGTTGTACTCAACGATTCGTTCGAATGATAACCGGGCGGCAAATTCAGGAGTTTCTCGCTCCTTAACGTCTAACAGTTGGTCATATCCATCTATTTCAATTGCTAACTCTCCCAAGCGGATTTGGGTCAATTCGTCTGGGTCATGTTCGCGATGCTGGAAAACACCGCGATAGAGTTGTTCTTGCTCAGCTAAGTAAGAGTCCCTCGTATCCTGCAATTTTCGAAAATCAGCCAGTGGCTCAGCGAGCTTCATCCGTTCCTCATTCCATTGACGTAACTTCTCCATCAAAGCTGTTTGAGCTTCTGGCTTGTGCCAGCGTTGGGCAATTGCTAGCCGCAAATGTTCCATGGCATCTCGCTTTTCCTTAGGCAACTGCGCAGTTTGATCTTGCTCGTTTTTTCGAAAATCCCTTTGTTCTCCCAATAGTCGTCCATAATCTTCCCACAACGCAAACAGCTCTTCCGCAGAAGTTTCAGGTGATCCTTGCAGTTCTGCTTTAGCTTCGGCGTCGAGCGACCCTACCTCTTGCTCAATTCTTTCCGCCAGCGGATGAAAATCTCCTCGTTCAGGACTCATGATGATATATGATTAAAAACCAGCACCACGTTGGCTAAAATTCAATATTAATGGCTATAATAAACTTGTCTTTAACCTTGAAAAAAATTGATTGTGCATTTTTTGTCTCAACCAAGGCGGCGCTTGGTAAACGCGACATCTTATTCCATAATGATATTTTTGTCAACTACGACTATTTTTTCCTATTCCGATTGCTATTATAGCACAGATTAGAGGAAAAAGCAAATCAGAGATTGGTGAGATTTTCTTTGCCTGTAGTCATCCTGGAGACTTTCCACAACCTCCACGCTAACCCAATATCCTCGGCCGCGATGCGCCAGGAAAACTTTGACTGGCCACCTTGGCGCTCATGAAACACGAGTGGCACCTCACCTACTCGGCCATGCAAACGTCGTGCTAACCAGGTCATCTCCATCAACCAGGCATACCCAACCCCCTGCATCGGCTCTGCCATAACTCGCTGTAAAAAATCGGCTCGCCAAGCCTTGAAGCCGGTACTCCAGTCATGAACTCCCCAACCC
>OBEQ010119398.1_pt1 | contig 13476 bp, 15 predicted proteins | sample 1670901 | NCBI WGS metagenome assembly OBEQ01 (sample SAMEA104232315, study PRJEB22302) | groundwater metagenome | biome: forest; feature: aquifer; material: groundwater | place: USA | collected 2011-08-07 | depth 5.4 m
GTCCTGATAAGACAGAGGTCGAAGGTTCGATTCCTTCCGCGCCCACCAAAATATATGGAAAATAAACATATAAAAAATATACAAAATATTTTCCTAAGACAGAGGTCGAAGGTTCGATTCCTTCCGCGCCCATCATAGTACTTGGAAAATTCACAATTTTAAGATATTAAAAAACAATATGCAAAATATTTTTTCTAAAATAGATAAGAAAATTTTGATAATCATTGGTGTTATTTTAATTATAGTTTTAATTGCCGCGTTTTTTGTTTATAAATATTCAAAAGATGTGGGAAAAACAGTACAAAATAAAGAAGGGGAAGTAGAAATAAAAACTTCGGGTGAGCAAATAATAACTCCTAGTGAAAATACGCAAAATCAAAATCAGCCAAAAGGAACTTTAACTGTTTGCGCAGATAAATGTGGCGATGGTATTTGCCAGCCAGCTGGTACTATTTGCGAGGATAACCTAAACTGCGTTTGCGCTGAAACTAAAATAAATTGCTCGCAAGATTGTAATTAGATTCGCAGATAAAGTTGTTAATATGATATAATTAAGTAAAAAAATATGGTAAGTTTTATAATAAAAAAAGATGGTACAAAGGAACCTTTTAATATACAAAAAATAAAAAGCGCCGTTGCTGCAGCCGCAATAGATGCAGGTCTCAAAGAAAAAGAGGGAGCTAAAATAGCAGAAGAGGTTTCAAACACAATAGTCCAATCTTTTGCAAATTTAAGCGAAGTTTTTGGAGTTGAGGTTAGAGCAAGAGCCCTTTCTCAATTAGATGCAATTGCTCCAACGGTCGCAGATGCTTGGAGAAAATACGATAAAGAAAATAATAAATGAAAAAATATATTTCTAAAAATACACAAAAAAGTAAATTAGATTATAATTTTCCAAGAACCAAAGCCGTTAATAGGTTTTGGGGCAATGCCGCAAGGTTAGAACACACTAATGTAAGGAATAAAAATAAAGGTAAAAAAAGATAATTAATACATATGGTTGTTAAAAAATTATTTTTACCCTCGTTTACGAGGAACTTGTTCCTTTTTTCAGTTTGTTTGTTTTTAGGATTTGCCCAAGGAGTTTTTGCTCACTTACCAAGAATTATTTATAACCAATCAGGCGACATACAAGTAAAAGAACCTGAAACTTCTCAAGTATTTTATGACGAACTTGGCGGAAACCCCAGAAATTATTTAGTTCGCTCTGATGTAGATTTTAATTTATATATTAATCTTTTGGTGCCGGTATATTCAAATTCCACAGGAAAATACTCAGCAAAAATATTTTTAATAAAAAAACCTTCGGCAGGCTCAGAGGGGGTCGAAGATGAGGAAGTTACTTTTATTGACGGCCAGACAAACTTTTTGTGGAAAGAATTTTATGAGCCATTTAGCAGAGATTATTATTTTAAAGGCCCAGAATTTGAAAAAACTTTGGCTGCCGGCAATTATAAAATTACTATTTTTAGTTATGAAAACAAAGGCAAGTATGTTTTAGCTGTTGGCAAGGACGAAAAATTTCCTTTAATGGAAATTTTAAATATATATTGGGTTATGCCACTATTAAAGATGGAGTTTTTTAAAACATCTGTTTTAGAATTTTTTCTTACACCGTTTGGTTTAGTGATTGTGGGGTTAGTTTCCTTTTTATTATTAATTATAGCTTGTGGTGTGTTTATTGGTTTTATTAATGAAATGATAAAAGGTACAAAACCAAAAATGTTACTTTTAACTTCGTCTGGAATGGCAGGAACCAAAGAAGAAATATTATCGGTGCTTTCAAAGCCTCCAGATAAAGTGAGAGTTGCTCATATTATTACAGCTTCAAAGGTTGAAAAAGATACTTCTTTTGTGGACAAAGATAGAGAACTAATGAAAGAGGCCGGTTTTAATGTGGAAGATATTGATATTGAAGGTAAAAACAAAAAACAATTAATGAAAATATTGGAAGCTGTAGATATTATTTATGTTCAAGGCGGAAATACTTTTTATTTACTTTTGCAAATGCGTAAAAGCGGTTTTAATAAAATAATCAAAAAATTACTTAAAAGAGGTATCGTGTATGTAGGAGTTTCGGCTGGTTCTGTTGTTGCTGGCAAAACAATTGAAACGGCCAGTTGGGGAAGTAATCCAGATGAAAAAGTAGTTAAGTTGATGAGTTTGAAAGGTTTGAAACTTATTAAATCAAATATATTTGCGCGCTATAAACCAGAGGATGAGGAAATGATAAAACAGAAATCTAAAAGAATTAAAAAGGAACTTCGTGTTTTAACAGACGAACAGGCTTTGTTTGTTTTTGGTAAAAAAATTATATTAGTCGGCGAAGGCAAAGCAATAGATCCATTGACTCTTTAAACAAATTCTAATATAAAGGACTTAGTAGTTCTGCCTACGTTGGTAGAAATCGGTTCTTTGACAACTATTAGGAGGTTTATATGCAACCGCATGAAAGGATCATTTTACCTTTGGATGTTTCAGATATTAAAAAAGTCGAGAACTTAGTAGACACTCTTTCTATGCACGTTGGAGTGTTTAAGATTGGGTTTGAATCAATTTATTCTACGATGGTTGATTTGCTTTTAGCACCTGACGACCGAGCAATAAGTTTGCTTTATAGAGTTCGTTTTTTAGCTAGAAGAATAAGTCCTCAAAAAGCGTTTTTTGATGTGAAACTGGCTGATATTCCCAATACTGTTGAAAATGCAGTGAAGGCTTTGTCGCGATTGGGAGTAAAAATAATTAATATCCATGCTTCGGCTGGCGAGAAAGTTATTAAAGCAGCAGTTGTTAATAAGGGTGATTCTCAACTCTTTGGTGTTACGGTTTTAACGTCAATGGAAGGGGACGAATGTCTCTCAATTTTTGGCGCAGATTTGGAACAAAAAGTTGTCCAATTTGCAAATATGCTGGTTGATAATGGCGCTGATGGAGTGATTTGCGCGCCAAAAGAAGGCCTTAGACTAAGGAAAATTCCGCGTTTTGACAGGCTGATTATAGCTTGTCCGAATATTCGTCCAGAATGGGCGGCAAGGGTCAAAGACGATCAAAATGTTGAACGTCAAATGACGCCAGCAGAAGCAATCAAAGCAGGAATTGATATGTTGGTTATCGGCAGGCCGATTACTAAGCCGCCTTTTGAAATCGGAGGACCAGTTGAAGCTGCGAAGAAAATCGCAGAAGAAATTGCCCAAGCCCAAAAGGAGGTGTGATATGTTGTTGAGCCAGCAGGAAATAAAAGATATTTTTGCCAAAGCAAATGCAATTATCACTGATGACCATTTTGTCTATGCTAAAAAAGAGACAGGGTGGTTTCATGGGTCGGATTACGTTAATAAAGACGCGATTTATCCTTATACAAGACTTGTAAGTACATTGTGCAAAGAAATAGCTGATAACTTTTGGCATGTTGGGCCAAAAATAGTGATTGGTCCTACTGTTGGCGCTGTGATTTTGTCACAGTGGACAGCCCATTGGTTGGCTCCGTATGAGCATCAGCTAGAAGTTTTGGCTGTTTACGCCGATAAAGATGTTTTTGAAATGGGAGAAAAGGTGGGTCCCCGGCGCGTTATCAGGCGCGGATATGATAAACACGTTAAAGGCAAAAAATGCCTAATTGTGGAGGATGTTATTAATTCTGGTGCCACTGTTGCCAAAACGCGATATGCTATTTTAGAAGCGGGTGGAGAAATAATCGGAGTTGGCGCGCTTTGCAACCGTAGCGGTGGGAAAGTAACCGCCGAAACTCTTAAAGTTCCTGAATTATTTTCTCTAATTAATTTGGATATGAAAATGTTTCCAGAAGACGAATGCCCGATTTGTAAAGAACGCGGGCCTAAATCAGTTCGTACAGACCTTGGCAAAGGCAAGGACTTTTTAGTCCGAAAAGGACTATAAGCACTTGCCATAGTAAGAACATAGGCTGTTGAGGAAAACTCAACGGCTCTTTTTTTGACAAATTGTATTAAATAAGTACACTTAATCTAATGACAGCTAAGAGATATAAAAAGGGATTAAAAGGAACAAGTTCCTCAAAAGCGTTGAGGGCAAAAACTAAAAAGGCAATAAAGAAAAAAATAGCAGTGAAGAAAAAAATTAAAAAGGTAAAAAAGACCAAGAAGATTTTAGTTAAAACAAAAAACAAAAAGAGAAAATCTATTAAAAAGCTAACTAAACTATCTATTAAATTGAGAAGGGGAAAGAAAGTAATTATAAAAAAACGTAAAATTATTAAAAAAGAAAATATATCTGTTTTCCCCACAGAAACTCTATTTAGGGCTAAAATTAAAGTGATTGGAATTGGCGGAGGAGGTGGATCAATTGTTTCTGAAATTGGCAGATCATTAAACAAAGCAACTTTTGTTATTGCAGATACGGATATTAGGGCTTTAAAAAAGAAGTCAGGTATTAAATATTTTTGGTTTGGCAAAGAATTTACTCATGGATTAGGAACCGGGGTGAATCCAGAAATAGCTAAAACAGCGGCAGAGTCTGAAAAAGAAAAAATTGCAGAGCTTTTTAAAAATCAAGATATTGTAATTTTAATTGCTTCATTGGGTGGGGGATTAGGTTCTGGAGCTACTCAAATTTTTGCAAAATCTGCAAAATCGTTTGGTGGAATTACATTTGGAATATTTACGCTTCCATTTAGATTTGAAGGGAGAAATAAATCAAAAATAGCTCAAAAAGCACTAAAAGAATTAAAGAACTCCTTGAATGTTTCAATCACTATTCCAAACGAAAGAATTTTCAAAATTATTAATAGTAACACCTCTATAACAGATGCATTTTCTACTGTTAATAAAAACCTCATAGAATCATTGGAAAGTTTAATTGATTTAATTTATAACCCAGGATTAATAAATATTGATTTTGCCGATCTTCGTACCGTTTTAAACGGTGACGGAGATTCTGCCTTTTTAAATACAGTCCAGGCTTCGGGTAAAGATAGGGTTAAAGAGACAGTTGAAAAAATTCTTATCAATCCTTTGTACCAAAAAAACAATTTTATAGCAGAAAAGATTTTATTTAATATTTCTGGAGGAACTAATTTAAATATGTTTGAAGTGGAAAAAATAAGTGAATCTATTGCCGAATTAAATCCAAAAGCAAAGATAATCTTTGGTATTTCAAAAAATGTAAAAGCAAAAAATAAAATTAAAACAACTATTTTAATAACAGGACCATCAAAAACAACAAAGTTGAAAAAAGAAGTTTACCCTGAGCGAAGCCGAAGGGTTGCTAAAAAAGGACAAAAAAAGGAACAAGTTCCTCAAAAGAGTTCAGAGCAAAAAACAAAAATTATCCAAAAATCACCTTCAGAAATATTATCTGATAGCAATCTTGTCCCAATTTTTAATAAAGACCAGTTTCCAGCACAAACATCTAGTAAGTTGATTGCTGTAGAACCAGTAAATATTAAAATCAAAAAAACTATAAGAAGAAATGCTTTAGAAATTAAAAAAGCTGAAGCATTAGAACAAGATAAAAGACTTTTGCAGGAAGAAGAATGGGAAGTGCCGGCTTTTTTAAGGAGAGTAAAATCTAAATCATAACCGAAAGCGACATACTAATTTACGAATTTACGCTTTCGGATACTAATATTAGTATATTAGTAAAAATTAGTAATTTGGTAGTAATTATGGAAATTAAAAAAGTTATTATACCTGTGGCAGGACTTGGCACAAGATTTTTACCTCTTTCAAAAGCAGTGCCAAAAGAATTTCTTCCTTTAGTTGATAGACCTATTATTCAATATATTGTAGAAGAAGTTAAAAAGTCTGGCATCACAGAAATAGTTTTTGTTGTTAGTCCTAAAGAAAAAATTATTTTGAATTATTTTAAAAAGGCTCCAGAGATAGAAAAGATTTTAGTAAAGATGAAAAAAGAACAACCCCTAAAAGAACTCAAAGACTTCGAAAAAAGTTTTGAAGGAATCTCTTTTTCCTTTGTTATCCAAAAAAATCCAAATGGCGATGGCCATGCTTTATTACAAGCCGCGAAAATTGCTAAAAAAGAACCGGTGGCCGTTTCTTTTGGAGACGATATAATTGATTCAGAAGAGCCAGCTTTATTACAATTAATAAATATATTTAAAACTTGTGGCTCACCGGTTATTGCTTTAAAATCACTGCCTCAAGAAAAACTTTCTTCTTATGGTATAGTTTCTGTTGAAAAAATAGCCAATAATCTTTTTAAAATTAAAAAAATAATAGAGAAACCAAATATTCAAGATGCCCCTTCAAATTTAGCTATTGTAGGAAAATACATTTTAACACCAGAAGTTTTTGATTATCTTAAGAAAGCTGTTCCTTCACAAAAAGGTGAAATAATTTTGGCTGAAGTTTTTGATAAAATGCTTTCAGATGGAAAAGTAATTTATGGATATGAATTAAAAGGTGATTGGTTAGAATGTGGAGATAAATTAAAGTGGCTCAAATCATTTTTTTACTTATCTTTGAAAGACCCGAGATATAAAGAAGAATTAAAACAATATCTAAAAACAATAAAATAATATGATATACGACTTAATTATTATTGGCGCAGGGCCAGCTGGTGTTTCGGCGGCTGTTTATGCTGGCAGGCAACAATTAAAAATGTTGATTATTTCTAAAGATATTGGAGGTCAAGTAGCTAAAAAAGCGGTTGATATTGAAAATTACCCCGGTTTTAGTAAAATTTCAGGACCTGATTTAGTTGATTTATATAGCAAGCAACTAAAAGATAATAATCTTGCAGTAATGCACGATGAAGTACTTGGTATTGAAAAAGAAGATAGTAAATTTTTAGTTAAAACAAAATCTGGTAAAATTTACGAAACAATTTCTGTGATTGTAACTTCCGGAGCAGAATCAAAACTGATTGGAGTGCCAGGAGAAGAAGAATTTGGCGGAAAGGGGGTGAGTTATTGTTCTTTATGTGATGGGCCCATATTCAAGAATAAAATAGTTGCTGTTGTGGGTGGAGGTAATAATGGTTTTGAATCAGCATTATTTTTATCAAATTATGTTAAAAAAATTTATATTTTAGAATATTCTTCGCAAGTTAAAGCAGACAAAGAAAATCAGGATTTAATTTTAAAACATAAAAGTATTGAGGTCATAACAAATGCAAAAATTTTAAGGATTGAGGGAAAAACTTTTGTAAATTCAATTAGTTATGAGGATTTGGTTGGAAACAAAGAAAATACTTTACAAGTAGATGGTGTTTTTGTTGAAATTGGATATACACCTTCAACTTTGTTTGTAAAAGATTTAGTTGATTTAAATGAGAAAGATGAAATAATTTTTGACCCCAAAACTTTAGAAACAAAAACCCCGGGTCTTTTTTCTGCCGGAGATTGCAATGTAAGTAAATACAAACAAATTGTAATGGCTTCAGGTGAAGGAGCAAAAGCGGCTCTGTCGGCATACGAGTATATAAAAAGAAATAAATAATTTTTATATTTTATTTACTCCCATGCACGGGTGTATGGGAGTGTAAACATGGGAACATTTCATTTGAACGATTTACCAAAACAAAAGAGAATCCAGATGATAGGGGAATTTTACGATGTAATCGATTCTTTAAAAGACAGAACCGAAGTTCGTTTATTTTTTAAAAGTTTATTGACTGCCGATGAGATCGCGACTTTAATGAGAAGAATTGAGACAGCAGTTCTTTTATCTGCTAACCTAAAATACGAGAAAATAATAGAGCTTTTGGGGGTAAGTAATAATAAAATTTCCACTGTTCATAAAAATTTGTTGCAAGATGACAGTGGCTATAAAATAATCATAAAAAGACTTATTGAAAATCGGAAACAACGACTAAAAAAAATAAAAAAAGAAGGTAAAGGAAGTTTATCGCACTTTGAAATGGTGAAGAAAAAATATCCCAGATATTTTCTTTTACCAAACTTGTTAGATACAGTGATTGAAAAATTGGAAGAAGATGATAAATCTTTAGAAAAGGAAGCATTGCTTTTTACGCCGTCATCAACCTTTCAAAGAAAAAAGAAATAACTGTCTCACTCTCATACACGGGTGTATGGGAGCAAGAAATAATAATAACAAAAAACACTTAATATTTAGTCTATGCCAGAAAAGTTTCCAAGTAGCGAAGGGGGAGATTTTCTCAAAGAAAAGTATTCTGACCTACCTAACTCTCCAGAAGTAGAAAGCGCAGTAAAGCGCCACCAAGTTCGCACAAGTGAAAAGCCAAAAAATAAAGAAGAAAAAATAGAAGTATATTTAGACAGATTACAAGAAATATTTGAACATCCAGAAGAAGAAAAAAGAGAAAGGAGAGTAGATATTTTGAAAGATAAACTTCATGATAAGTTTGTAATAAAGCCAGAAGAAGTTCCAGAGAGTTATTTTAATTTACAAAAAAGAATAGCCAGAGAGCAAGGTCATGGAGATATTGAAATAACAGAGGAAATGAGAAAGCAAATGACTAACATTATTGTTGGCGATCAGGAAAAAAGTTTGGACGCATGGGTAGATTATTTTGGCTCTCAAGACGCCACTTATCCTAATTGGTTAAAGTATTTTGCTTTCAGAAGCGTTGTGGGGCTTTCTTCTTACGACAAAGAAAAAAAGCAATTTAAAAAGAGAACAAAAGGAACAACAGCCGTTTTTCCAGATATCAACAGAGAAGCGTTGGCATATGTTTTAGATACCTTAGAAAAAGAAAACGATAAAAAGAAAACGAATAAAAAAATAGAAAAAGCACAAGCAGAAACAACAGACCAAGAATGGTTAAAGCTAGCAGAAAGAGCCAACTTTGCCAAAATGTACGCCCATGCCATAGAAAAAATAACTCCCACTTCAGAAGAAGAAAAAGAACAAATCCAAGGCGAGTGGATAAAATATGACCAAGGAAGCGACCACAAGCCCTTATACGAATCTTTACAAGGTCATGGCACTGGCTGGTGCACCGCAGGCGAAGGCGTAGCCAAAGCTCAATTAGAAACAGGAGATTTTTATGTTTTTTACAGTAAAGATAAAAAAGCAAACAACACAATTCCTCGTGTTGCAATAAGGATGCAAGAAAGTGAAATCGAAGAAGTAAGAGGCATTAATCAAGACCAAAATATTGAATCATCAATGGTTGATGTTGCTAAAGAAAAAATAAAAGAATTACCTGGGGCTGAAAAATACGAAAAGAAAGTTAGCGATATGAAGAGATTAACTGAAATTGATAAGAAGTTTATTAACACTTTAAAAATTAAAAAAGAGATTGAAAATTTAAAAGATATTCTAACAATGTGTGAAGGCGATCAAGTTTTGTGGTGCAAAAATAAAATACAAGAAGCAGAAAATGAATTAGTGCAGAAGCAAGCTGAAAATCAACAAGTAGACCTAATAAAAGAAGAATTAAGTTTTCTTTACGAGATAAAAGGTCAAATAGATGGCTTTGGTTACCAAAAAGACCCGAGAATCAAGGAATTACAAGATACAAGAAATAAAAGAAAAGATTATTCTGTTATTTTTGATTGTAAAGAAGAACAAGTTGCTTTAATTATAGAAGAACTTAACGATCAATCATTAATATTTGTAGGAGATTTAAACTTTAAAGACATAATAAATATACCACAAAATCTTAAACATATAGGAGGTGATGCAGACTTTAAAAATTCCCTAATAAAGAAACTCGACCAACTGCAAACCATCGGAGGTAATGCATATTTTAGAGAATCAAAAGTAGAATTTTTGGACCAACTGAAAAGCATCGGAGGTTGTGCAAAATTTGAAAATTCCCAAATAAAGGAACTCGGCCAACTGCAAACCATCGGAGGTTTTGCAGACTTTGGAGATTCCCAAATAAAAGAACTCGGCCAACTTCAAACCATCGGAGGTGATGCAGACTTTGAAAATTCCCAGATAAAGGAACTCGGCCAACTGCAAACCATCGGAGGTGATGTATACTTTAGAGGATCAAAAGTAGAATCTCTTGGCCAACTTCAAACTATCGAAGGTATAGTACATATTTATAGTAGTTCAAAATTGGATTTTAGTAAAATAAAACACGGTAAAGTACATAGAGAACATGAGTAAAATTAAAAATATAACAGCCAGAGAAATTATGGATTCAAGAGGGAATCCAACTGTTGAAGTTGAATTGAAAACAGAGAAAAGGAGTTTTTTTGCATCTGTTCCATCGGGAGCTTCTACTGGTAAAAACGAAGCATTAGAGTTGAGAGACAAAGACGGCAAAGGAGTCTTTGATGCAATTTTGAATGTAAATAAAATTATTGCTCCAAAATTAAAAAATTATAATGTAACAGAGCAGGCAAAAATTGATAAGTTTTTGATAGAGTTTGACGGAACTGAAAATAAGTCAAAATTGGGAGCTAATGCAATTTTGGCGGTTTCAATGGCTGTTTGCCGCGCCGGAGCTTTGGCCACAAAAATTCCCTTGTATCAACATATCGCTGTTTTAGCTGGCGTTTTGGGTCCACTAAAACTGCCATTGGCTGGTTTTAATATTTTAGAAGGCGGGGTCCATGCTAACAACGGTTTGGATATACAAGAGTTTATGATTGTTCCCCAAAAAAAAACTTTTGCAGAAAACTTGATGACTGGAAATAAAGTTTACCAAAATTTAAAAAAAATTCTAATAAAAAATTATGGAGATAAAGCTATTATAATGGGGGACGAGGGCGGATTTGCTCCCCCGATTTCCAGTACTCAACAAGCGCTTTTTTTATTAAAAAGTGCAAGTGAAAACCAAGATGTAAAAATTGCCATAGATTGCGCCGCTTCTCAATTTTATAAAAATGGTAAATATTTATTAGAAAGCAAAGAACTTACAAGGTCTGGACTTTTGTATTTTTATAAAGAGATAATAAATAGCTTTCCTATTGTTTTTATTGAAGATCCTTTCGCAGAAGAAGATTGGGAGGGGTTTCGCGAAATTACAAAAGAATTTTCTTCCAAAATTAGTATAATAGGAGATGACCTAACAACCACAAATATTAAAAGAATAAAAGAGGCCCACAATAAATCGGCCTGTAATGGAGTTATTTTAAAATTAAATCAAATTGGCACGGTTTCAGAAACAATAGAGGCGGCAAAATTAGCAAAATCATTTGGTTGGAAAACCGTAGTAAGCCATAGGTCTGGTGAAACATTAGATGATTTTATAGCTGACTTGGCGGTAGGCGTCAGGGCTGATTTTATAAAATCTGGGTCTCCCACAAAAGAAGAAAGAATGGTAAAATATAATAGGTTGTTACAAATTGAAAGTGAATTACGAAAATAAAGATATTTTTTGCTTTTAACACCCGGTGTTTACGCCGTTTAACACCGGGTGTTGGGCAAAAAATATGCTTATTTTCGACATTTAAAATATAATAAAAATATGTCTAAACTAATTTTACTCCGGCATTTAAAGTCACAGTGGAATTTAGATAATAAATTTGCCGGATGGGTTGATAATCCATTATCAAAAGAGGGAATTTTGGCGGCAAAAGAAATTGCCCAAAAATTAGTTGCCGAAAAAATTGATGTTGTTTATACTTCTCCTTTGATAAGAAACGAAGAAACTATTTTGAGAATTTTTGAACATTTTAAAGGTAAATATCCATTATTTATTCATTTAGACGGTGGCAAGATGCAAAAGTGGGGTAATTTTGTAGATGTAAATAAAAATGATATGCCTGTATATGTTTCTGAAAATTTAAATGAAAGATATTATGGGAAATTACAAGGATTAAATAAAGAAGAAATAACAAAGCAGTATGGTCAAGAAAAAGTACACTTGTGGAGAAGGGGATATAATGAAAAGCCACCTGGAGGAGAATCTTTAAAGGATGTATATAATAGGGCAGTGCCTTTTTACAAAAAATATGTTGAGAAAGATTTAAAGAAAGGAAGAAATGTTTTACTTGTGGCAAGCCACAATAGCTTAAGAGCATTAATAAAATATATTGAAAATATTTCTGATAATGATATTTCAGACGTTGAACTGCCATTTGGAGCTTTACTTGAATATGAGTTTGATAGTGATAAGGTCAATTATCCACAGTTGCATAAAAATAATATTATAATATAATCGATATTATAATACTAAGAAAAATTAAAAAATGTTAGAATTTAATTTTACTAAATTTTTTAAAAGTTTAGATAGAAATACTTTGTTTGTGGGCATAGCAATTGTTGCCGTTTGTATTGTTGTAGCTTTGATTTTAACCAACGGAAGCTCTGGGCAATTTTTAGATAAAATAAAAAGTTTTACATTCGGTATGTCAAAAGACAATTTAGCTAAAAAAGGAATTGACTATATTAACAATAATGTGTTGTCTGGTCAGAAAGCTGTTTTAATTAGTACTTCAGAAGAAAGCGGTTTGATAAAAATAAAAATTAGTATAGGCGGTAAAGAATTCGATTCGTATATGAGCAAAGATGGAGAGCTGTTATTCCCAGAGGCTATTAAGTTAGAAACCGGCAAAAAATAAATAAAAATATGATAAAATTATATACAACGCCAACTTGCGTGTATTGTGTTACTTTAAAGGAATATTTTAAGAATCATAATATTGATTTTGAGGAAATTGATGTTTCAAAAAATGAGCAAGAGTTGCAGGAAATGATAAAAATTTCAAATCAAATGGGAGTGCCAGTAGTTGATATTGATGGAGAAATTGTAATTGGGTTTGACAAAGTAAAAATAGACAAGTTGTTAAAAATAAAATGACAAAAATTGCAATAAATGGTTTTGGTAGAATAGGTCGTCAGACCTTTAGGAGAATAATAGAAAATCATTCTGATTTGGAAGTTGTGGCAATCAACGATTTAACCGATAATAAAACCACGGCTCACCTTTTAAAGTATGATTCTATTTACGGCCAATTAAATAAAAAGGTAAGCTTTACCAATGAATCTATTTTGGTAGATGGCAAAGAGTATTTAATTTTGTCAGAGAAAGAACCAGAAAAATTGCCATGGAAAAAATTAAAAGTTGATATAGTTTTAGAATGTACGGGTCTTTTTACAAACTTAGAAGGGGCAAAAAAGCACATTATGGCCGGAGCCAAAAAAGTTATAGTTTCAGCTCCGTCAAAAGATAAAGAAATTCCGGGTTTTGTCTTGGGAGTTAATGCAGATAATTTTGACGCAAAAAAAGTTGAGGTTATGGATATGGGTTCTTGCACAACAAATTGTTTGGCTCCAATAGTAAAAGTTTTGAATGATAATTTCAAAATTATCAAAGGATTTATGACAACTGTGCACAGCTATACAAACGACCAGAAAATTTTAGATTTACCTCATCGTGATTTAAGAAGAGCCAGAGCAGCTGCAATAAATATGATTCCAACAAGTACTGGGGCAGCCATTTCCATTGGAAAAATTATTCCTGAATTAAATGGTAAATTAGATGGTATTTCAATAAGGGTGCCAACGCCGATTGTCTCAGTATTGGATTTAGTTGTAGAGGTTGAAAAATCAACAACAAAAGAAGAAGTCGAAAAAAGCGAAGGCGCGCGTCAAA
>OBEQ010164280.1_pt1 | contig 13476 bp, 10 predicted proteins | sample 1670901 | NCBI WGS metagenome assembly OBEQ01 (sample SAMEA104232315, study PRJEB22302) | groundwater metagenome | biome: forest; feature: aquifer; material: groundwater | place: USA | collected 2011-08-07 | depth 5.4 m
ATCGGATATTCGCGCGGCGATCGGCCCATCGATCGGGCCGTGTTGCTACGAAGTTCGCGACGACGTGACCCAGCCATTCCACCAACGGCATCGGTACGCGGAGCAATACATGTACCAACGCCATGGGAAGACGTATCTCGACTTATGGGGAGTGAACAAGAGGCAACTCATCGAATCGGGCGTGACGGTCGACCACATCGACCTGGCCTCGCTCTGCACGCGCTGTCATCCCGAATGGTTTTATTCCCACCGCCGCGACGGCCCCCGCACCGGCCGCGTCTCCGCCGTGATCATGATGTGACGGTCGGGCCGGCGACCGCGGCTGCCCGCGAGGAAACGCTGAGTTTGTTCAGAATGTTCGAGAGATGACGGTGGATCGTGTGGTCGCTGACGAACAATCGCTGCGCGATCGCCTGGTTGTTGAGACCATCGGCGACAAGACGAAGGACTTCGATTTCCCGCCTGGTCAGGCCGGCAACCGATCGCCGGGTCGTCTCGCCCGCTGAAACGACCGACGATATCGAGCCGAGCAGGTCGCGCGCACGCGCGAGCTCGAGTTCCGCTTTCAGCTCTGACAGGAGATCGACCGCGCGCTGCGCCTCCTCGGTGGCGGCCTCGCGGCGCTCGAGCATCACGAGGGCGCGTGCCAGCTCGATGCGCGCCCGCGCCACTTCGAACGGCGCGCCGCTCTTGAGAAATCCGTCGACCGCATCCTCGAAGTGGCGCCGCGCGTCATCTCCGCTGCCGCTGCCCAATGCGACCCACCCCGTGGCCAGGTGCGCCACCGCCTGGAGTGGTGCCGTCGCCACGATCGTCGCAATGGCCGTGAGCTCGATGAGCGCGTCCCGGGCGCCGTCGAAATCGCGAAGCGAGACGTCGGCGCGCACCAGGAGCTCCAGTCCCGAGGCTCGATCGGTGCGGTTGTGCATTGGCACGCGGCGCAGATAGCGCGCCGCCTGCTCCGCGGCCGCCCTCCAGTCGCCCCGGTCGTAGGCGATCTCCGCGCGTCCGAGCAGGGCGAGTCCGTGCGGCTCAACTTGATCGAGCAGGGCCGTGGCTTCGGTGAGCCTGCCCTGACGCCGCCGCAACTCTGCCAGCCGGACGACGGCGTCGGCAGTCATCGCCGGCCGGCTCGCCGCGAGCTCGTCGCGCGCGGAGATCAATTCTGCTTCGGCTTCGAGCCACGTGCCGCGCCACATGCAAATGGAGGCGTACTGTGTGCGGCAGACGGCAAACAGCGGGCGCAATCCCCACGTCGCGCAGAACGCTTTGAGGCGGGTGCACCATTGAACGGCGCGGTCGTAATCCCGGACGCGATCGCAGGCGGCGATCATGTAGCAGCACGACAGTCCGATCGCCACCAGGTCCTTCAACTCCCCGGCAACCACGGCGGCGTTGACTTCGTCCAGGCCACGCATCCCTTCGGCCACGGCGCCGGATGCGACGAGCGCGAGGCCTTGAATAGCACGCCCCAGCATCTCGAGATCGTTGTTGCCGACCGCACGCGCCACCCGCATCCCCTCGGCCGCCATCGCATGCGCGCGATCGGGATCGCCCTCTTCGAACAGACAGAGCGACCCTTCGCGCAGCTCGAGCCAGGCACGCTCGCTGCATTCCGGCTCGCCCTCGAGCAGGCGGCGGGCACGCTGCAGCCAGCCGTTAGCGACCACGTTTTCGCCGCGGAAGGCCCAGCAATCCCACGCGAGCCAGACGGCGATGCGGGCGGCGGCGGGCCGTTCGCCGCGTTCGAGGTACAGGCGGTACGCGCGTTCGCGTGTGTCGAAGACAACGTCGGCCGAATCGAGCCACCACGCGGCAAGGCCCAGCCCCTCGAGCGCCTCCGGGGTTTCGTGGGTGCGGAGCGCCGCAGTGAATGCATCGCGCGCCTCGACCCAGGCCCCACGGCTGAGGGCTTCGTCACCGGCGACACAACCCGCAGGTCTGGAGAGGGACATGGCTAGCGGAAGCGCATTATACGGTTGTCAGCGCCGCAGCCGCCGCGACGCGTTCGTACGAGCGCCGGCGCTCGTCGCGATCCCCGATCAATCCCGACAGCATCAACTCGTCGGCATGCGTGCCGGCCGCAAGGCGCTCCAGTCCGTCGACGACGCGCCCGGGTCCTCCGATGATGGCGCCCATTAGAAATTCGTCGGCGATCGCCTGTTCTTCGGCCGAGAACCGGTAGGCGAGTGCGTCCTCGACGTCCGCGATGGGTGCGCGCCGGCCGGTGCGATTCCTCACGACCGCGAGCCGGATAGGCGCCGCGATCCGCTGCGCATGTTGATCATCTTCACCGCACACGACCGTCACGGCGAGCGCTGCGTACGGCTGCGCGAGCTGGGCGGACGGCTTGAACTGATCGCGGTACCATGCGATGGCGGCCCGGGCGTGTCGCATCGCGAAATGGCCGGCGAACGCGTACCGCACGCCGAGCGACGCCGCGATCGACGCGCCGGCCAGCGTCGAGCCGAGCATCCAGATCGGAGGCAGCCGGACGTCCGATGGCATCGGGACGATCGCCCGGAACGGATGCGACTCCGGAAACGACCCTCCTTCGAAGGCGATCAGCTCCGCCAACCGTTCGTTCGGATCGTCGGGCGGTGCTCCACGCCGCAGCGCGACCGCCGCGATTGGATCCGTGCCAGGCGCACGCCCGAGCCCGAGATCGATGCGGCCGGGATAGAGTACCTCCAGTGTGCGGAAGATCTCGACGACGCGCACGGGGTTGTGGTTGGGGAGCATGATGCCACCCGCGCCCACGCGAATGCGGGTCGTAACAGCGGCGATGTGAGCGATCAGCACCTCCGGCGCCGAGGTCGCGATGTTCGGCATGTTGTGATGCTCGGCCACCCAGTAGCGGGTGTAGCCGAGGTTGTCACACAGTCGAGCCAGCGCAACCGAATCGAGAATCGCCTGGCTGGGCGTCGATGCGGCGGCGACTGGTGAGAGATCCAGAACAGATAACGGAAATGAGATCGGCATTGCGCACAAATAGCGTACTGGATGCAATTCCCGCGCAACCGCCGTTGAAACGCATCAGGGTGATCCGGTAGGCTGCGGTCTCTTTCATCCCTGGAGGAAATCATGACCGAAAGCCGCGCGCGTCTGTGCATGTTGTTGGTCGCGACGATTGCTGTTGCGGCCTCTACGATTCACCTCGCGGGTGCTCAACAGCCGAATTCCGGCAAGCGACGCTTCATCGTCGTTGCAAAGAGCGCCGCGGACGTCGACGCGCTGCGGGCTGACGTCGCGAGTGCAGGTGGCACGGTGGTTCGCGAGATGACGCAGATCGACGCGTTTGTCGTCTCCGGGCCCGCCACCCTTCGGTCCAGGCTGCAGCAGAGCGCGTTTGCATCAGGTGTTGCCGCGGACGGCATCAAGAGAATCATTCAGGGACGGCAGGCGAGGGAGATGTTGAATCAAGGCAGCTCACCTCACGCGCCGCTCGGCGACCGGCCGGGCCGGCGGGCGGTGACGGGAGACCCGGCGTTCGGGCTTTCAGGCCTGATGTGGAACCTGAATCGCATCGACGCGCCGAACGCGTGGAGGACCACACTCGGCTCTGGAGCCGTCACGGTCGGCGTCGCTGACACTGGCCTGGACTTCACGCATTCCGAGCTTGCCGGCCGCATCGTGGACGTCGTTGATTTCACGACGACCGAAGATCCACCGATCTGCTCGACGTTCTTCGGCGCCAGCGACGCGGATTTAGCGGCGGCATATGGCGGTCCGGAGAAGACAGATTGGAACGGGCACGGGTCGTGGATTGGCGGCACGATTGCCGCGGAGCTCGATCGCCTGGGCACGAACGGCATCGCGCCGAAAGTGAAGCTGGTGGCACTGAAAATCTCTCAGTGGTGCGGCGCAGCGTACGATTCCGAGCTCATCGACGCGTTTCTCTATGCAGCGGACCACAACATTGACGTGGTCAACATTTCGTTCGGTGGATATACCGATCGCGCTGATCCCGATCAGGAAGTGATCTACCAGCAGTATGTCGCGTCAGTGCGGTATGCGCGGCGACACGGGACGGTGATTGTCGCGGCCAGCGGGAACGAACATGTTCGCATCGGAGACGGCGGCCGGGTGCTCAGCCACGGTAGTTTGACGCTGCCCGGTGATCCCCTCAGCGACCTGTTCGGGCTGTATGAGACCCCCGGGGGGATCCCGGGCGTGATCGATGTCGCGGCGACGAACAACATCGTGAACGGCTCATCGACATTCTGCGCCCCTGGCACGTTCGAGAACGCGACAGCTGTGTGCAAGCCAGCCAGCGATGCGCATCAGGCAAAGGGCGTCGGCCTTCAGAACCAACTTTCGTACTACAGCAACTATGGTCCGCGAATCGACGTGGCGGCGCCAGGCGGCGCCCGCAAGTTCAACCTGCCGAATTTCGATCGCGGCGGCACGCCGGGGTGGCCCTACACCGACGCAGACGGCTTCAACGTGTGGGAGGCATTCAGTATCACCTCGAACTGGGCATTCGAGATTCCCTGCTTTCTCATTGGCGGCGATGGATTTCCCGATCCGCCTCAGTGCTATTCGAGCATTCAAGGTACATCGATGGCGGCACCCCATGTCGTTGGCGTGCTCGCGCTGATCGCAAGCGCGAATCGCGATCTGCGTCACAGGCCGCGGGAGCTGGTCGAAGAGCTCCTCGAATCGGCAACGCCGGCGCACAACAAGACGCAGCCGCTGAGCGCGACCGACACGTCGCCTGGCGATCTCACCGGTGTGGCGTGCGCAACCGGCTACTGCCACCTCGGCGGCCTCGCCATCGACGACGGCGACGCTTACGGCGCCGGCGTGATCAATGCCGCCAACGCTGTGAGCAACAACCACGATCACTAGGCGGTTGGCAGTTGGCGATTTGTGATTCGCGATTAGCGGTTTGTGAGTAGCGATCAGTGATTGGTAAATTGGTGATTCAGCCTAGGTCACGAATCACTCATCGCCAATCACTAATCGCAAGTTCAGGGTCACTCGGAGAGTCGTCTCATCTTACCCGCGGGCTCAGCCGTTCCCGGCTACGCCTTGACAGCCCGGCCGCATCAGCCTACAAATCGCTATTCCGCCTTCGCCAAAGGCATCGGCGAGGCCGCAGATGAATTGAGGACAGACGTGCGATTGAACCGCAAGGAATTCCTGGAGCTCGTCGGCTGCGGTGCGGCCGCATCGGTGGCCGCGGCATGCGCAGCGGACGCCCCTGACGCCAGCGCGCAGGCAGCACCTGCAGTCACGCCGAAGAAAGAGGTGCAGCGCAACGCGATCAAGGGCACGACTGACGCCGTTCGCCGGTTCATCGCGACCTCGAGCCTGCGGGAAATGCCCGCGGACGTCGTCGCGCAGGGCAAGCGGTGCCTCATCGACAACTTTGGCGTGCTGCTCGCCGGCTCCACCGCTGAAGGCAGTCATATCCTCCGGCAGTACGCGCAGAAAGTCAGCGGAGTCAAGGAAGCCACCGTGCTCGGCCGCGAGCCGCTGGTCGTCTCCGCCGCGCATGCTGCCCTGGCCAACGCTGGCAGCGGGCACGCGCTCGATTACGACGACACACAGCTGTCGACGACGCCCGACCGCACATTTGGACTGTTGACACACCCGACCACACCGACGTTGTCCGCGGCGCTTGCGATCGCCGAGCGAACGGGCGCGTCAGGCGCCGCGTTGCTCGAGGCCTATGTCACCGGCGTCGAGGTCGCATGCAAGATGGCGGAGGTGATCGATCCCAATCACTACGAGCGCGGCTTCCACAGTACGGGAACGCTCGGCGCATTCGGCGCCGCGGCTGCCGCGGGCAAGTTGATGAAGTTGAATGAGGCACAGCTGGCGCACATGCTGGCGATCACCTCGAGCCTGTCCGCGGGCATCCGCGTGAACTTCGGATCGATGAGCAAGCCGCTCAACGCGGCGCGGGCGAGCGAAAACGGCGTATTCGCCGCGGAGCTTGCGTCGCACGGCTTTACCGGCGGCGACGTCGGCCTCGACGGACAGTGGGGATTCTTCCAGGTGCTCGGCAACGGCGCCGATCTCGATCGCCTGATCGGCAAGCTCGGGAACCCCTGGGCCATCGTCAGCCCCGGCGTGTCGTTCAAGCCGTATCCGTGCGGTTCGCTGAGCCACCCGAGCATGGACGCCATGCTCAAGGTCGTCGTCGATCACGACCTGAAGCCCGAACAGATCAAAGCCGTGCGCCTGCGCGCCGGCAACAACATCCTCGAGCCGCTGCGCTATACCACGGCGAAGACCGAGCTCGAGGCAAAGTTCTCGGTGCCGTTCCTGATGTCGGCGATCATTCTCCGTCGACGCGCGGGGATGCGCGAGTTCACCGACGAATTCGTGTCGAGCGCCCCCGTGCAGCAGATGATGCCCCGGGTGACCGGCGTGCACGACGACGCGATCGAGAAGCAGGGCTTCGACAAGATCCGCAGTGTCGTCGAGGTCGATCTTCTGGACGGGCGGAAGCTGGTGCAACCGTCTGACGACCGGTATCGCGGCGGACCCGAGAATCCGTTCACGCGTGAGGATCTGCGTGCCAAGTTCGAGGACTGCGCCCAGCTCGTGTTGTCGTCCGCGCAGATTCAACGGGCGTTTACGACGATCGAGTCGGTCGACACGCTCGGCAACGTTCGACAGCTGATTCAGGCCCTGTCGCCGCACGCGTAATATGCACATCCCAAATCCCGAATCCCAAGCTCCAAATCCCAAATCACGTGTTCTTGCGTTGGGGTTTGGGATTTGGGTTTTCGGATTTGGGATGTGCGTTCCGCCTCCGGCATTGGCGCAATCACCGTATGTCGCCGGCGCGATCGGCGCCGACGTGTCTCGTTCCAGTCACGCCGATTCGAGTCTCTATCCGTCCCCGTCAAATGGTGCAGAGGCGCTCAGCGGCGCACTCCGCGTGGGCACGTCGATCAACCACCTCTGGGGTGTGGAGCTGGAATACGTTCGATCAGGCCGCAGCTCCGAGGAAACGCTCAATTTCAATCCGCTGGCTCAGGCAGGGAGCACCTCCGTCAACCTCGCGCAGCTCTTACCCGGCGTTGCGCAGAGCATTCCGATCCCGTTTCCCTTTGAATACCGGTCCGAGATCAGGCGGCGGCACACGAGCATGAATGCCGTCGTGTGGGGGCGCCAGCCGGTGGGAGGCGCCGTCGACCTCGTGTACCTTGCCGGAATCGCCTTCACGCGCGAACGCTCGGACGTGACGCAGAACATCATTCCGGCTCTCAGGACAATCGTCCCGCCCACCCCGATTCGAAGCACGTTCACCGAGTACGCGACGCGCCCGATGGTCGGAATGGAAGCGCGCATTGGACTCACCTCGCGGCTCCGCCTGGTTCCGGGACTTCGAGTGCAGGGACTTGGCGACGGCTGGCTTGTACGGCCGAACGTCGCACTCGGCTGGTTCTTTTAGGGCGGGAGCTAGTCGACGGCGAGAAGGCCAGGCACTTCAGGAACGACGTAGCGCTTCACCAGTGCCAGGAGGTTGTCGAATCGGAATGGCTTCTCGAGCCATCCGTCGACGTGCAGGCCTGCGCGCTCTTCGACGCCGACGTCGCTGGCGGTGATGACGATTGTTGGAATGGTGGCGAGTTGGGGGTCCGAGAGTTGACGCGAGCGGAACTCATTCCCGTTCAATGCACCCGGCAGCTGCAGGTCGAGGACGATCAGGGCGAATCCGTGGGGCTGTGCAGCGAGTTCACGCAGTCCGTGCCGGGCATCCGGCTCCTCGGTCACCATGTATCCGTGCAGCTCGAGCAACTGCGTGAGCCCCTCTCGTACGTCATCCCGATCCTCGATGAGGAGAATCTCGCCGCGGCGAGGTGAGGGGTACGCCAGCGGAGGTTCGGCACGTGGAGTGATCACGTCGACGCCAAGTCGGGAGAGGTTCGCTACCTGAGCCATAGAAGACTTACGAGGGCCGTAGTCCACAATATGTGCCACGCGACGCCGTTCTGAGCACATTGGGGTCAGACCCCGGTGATGCCTCGTTCCAGGGTCAGACCCCGGTGTGGGGCGACTCAAGGTTGGCCGGAACCGCTACACGAGGGGACGGAAAAAACTACCCTGTTCGCGCGCCGAACGCGGCGCGCGCCGTTGCGGGCTCGATCAGCAGGAAGGCCACCGCCGCACCGATGCCGACGGCGATCTGCACGACCGCCAGCTCCGGGCGCGAATCACCTGTCAACACCCCACCAGTCACGAGCGTTCCCGTAAAGGCGCAGTCCGCGACGGCGATCCACACCGCGGCGCGTCCGCGCGCCCATCCAAGCTCGGCTGGATAGAACCGCGACGTGAACCAGAGATGGAGGCGTAGCGTGACCGCGATGATTGCCGCTGCGAGCACGGCGACGAACACGGCATTGCCCTCTTTGCCGCCGATGACGCCTCGCGTGATCCAGGCAGGCCACGTCATCACGCCATAGACCAGCGCCGCGGCAGCCTGGTGAAACTCCCACCACCACCGTGCCGACTGCGAGCGAATCGCAGACGCCGGATGTCCCTCCGCGCCGTGGTGCGATGGATGCGCGATCTCGCGTTCGAGCGCGGCAAGCAATTCGCGCGCGGACTGATAACGCTCGCCCGGATCGGTCCGGATGCATCGCCATGCGATGTCGGATGCCGACACCGGCATTGGACGTCGCCCCGGCGTGAGCGGATGGAGTCCCGTGAGCATCTCCGTCAGCACGACCCCGAACGCGTAGATATCGGCACGCAGGTCGGTAGTCGCGCCGAGCAGCTGTTCGGGCGGCATGTAGGCAGGCGTACCCACCGCGGCGCCGGGACGCGTCAGGCGCGTCGACGTGACGCCCTCCATGTGCGCGATGCCGAAATCGACGACCTTCACCGCGCCCCCCGCAGTGATCAGCACGTTCTCGGGCTTGAGATCGCGGTGCACGACGCCGGCGTCATGCGCGGCGCACAGCGCTCGCGCGATGTCGGCCGCGACGGCCAGCGCGCGCGACTGTTCGAGCGGCGCCAGCTCGATTTCACTGCGCAGCGTGTGCCCATCGACGAACTCGGAAGCGATGAACAGCTGGCCGTCGATCTCTTCGAGCGCGTAGACGGTCGCCACCGACGGATGCGAGATGGTCGCGGCGGCGCGCGCCTCGCGCCGCAGGCGCTCGCGTTGCGCCGCGTTGTCATCATGAAGATGAGGGAGCGCCTTCAGCGCCACGCGCCGATCGAGCCGCAGGTCGCGCGCGGAGTAGACGATGCCCATGCCGCCCCGACCGATTTCGCGCTCGATCTCGTACGAGCCGATCCGCGTGCCGGGCTCGAGGAACTCGGGCGCGGCCATGTCCATGGGATCGATGACGACCGGCGCTTCGAGAAATCCTTCAGCCGTGTCGTGCGCGGCGATGAGCGCCGCCGCTTCGCGTGCCAGCATCTCGTCGCTGCCGGCTTCGCGCATCAGCCAGTCGAGCCTTGTCTCGGGCGGCTGCTCGAGCGCGCCGTGGAACAGCGTCTTGAGACGCTCCCATTGATCGCGCGTCACGCGCGACCTTCCGGGGCGCTCCCGCCCTGCTCTCCCTCCAGCGCGCGTTTCAGCCACGCACGCGCCATCGCCCATTGCCGCTTCACCGTGGCGGGCGACACGCCGACGGCGTCCGCGGTTTCCTCGACAGTCAGGCCGCCGAAGTACCGCAGTTCCACGATGTGCGCTTGTTCAGGATCGATGACGGCGAGCCGCGTCAGGACCTCATCGAGCGCGAGCACGTCTATCGATGCGCCCTCGTTCGCCTTGAGCCCTTCATCGAGCGTGACACGCGCCGGCGCGCCACCCCGCTTGGCCGCCGCCCTGGCGCGAGCGCGCTGCACGAGGATCTGGCGCATCGACAACGCGGCAATCGCGAGGAAATGTGTGCGGTTGGCGAAAGTACGCGCCCGTTCCGCCGCGAGCCGCACGAACGCTTCGTTCACCAGCGCCGTGGCCTGGAGGGTCTGCCCGGGACGCTCGCGGCTGATGTAGCGCGCGGCGATGCGCCGGAGCTCGTCGTAGACGAGCGGCATCAGGTCCGCAGGCCGGCTGTCCGAGGGCTGTGATGTCAGCGTAGTTCTATCGTGACGGTCTCGATGACGATGTCCTTGAGCGGGCGATCCCGATCGGCGGTCGGTGTCTTCCCGATCTTGCCGATCACGTCCATCCCCTCGATGACTTCGCCAAATACCGTATGTCGATCGTCGAGATGTGGCGTCGGCGCCAGCGTGATGAAGAACTGCCCGCCGTTGGTGTTCGGCCCCCGGTTCGCCATCGAAAGTGTGCCTGCCTTGTTGTGCCGCAGCTTCGGATGAAATTCATCCGCAAAGTTGTAGCCGGGACCTCCGATTCCTTGCCCGAGCGGATCGCCGCCTTGAATCATGAATCCGTCGATGACGCGATGGAAGATGGTGCCGTCGTAATATGGTTTCTGCACTTTTTGATTGGAGCGCGGATCGCTCCACTGCTTGGTTCCCTCCGCAAGCCCGACAAAATTCTCGACCGTTTTCGGCGCCTCCTGATCGAACAGATGAATCGTGAAGTTTCCTTCAGTGGTGACAAACCGCGCATAGGTTCCCGGCAAACCTGGCTCCTTGTGTGATCCGTGGGCGAAGAAGAGCTATGAAACACAAAGGATATCACTCCCCCGCGATACAATTCCGACCATGACCGGTGCGATCCGGACCGTAGAGGAGGACGCGCTCGACGCCGTCGCGGCGGGACGTGCCGACGATCCGTTCGCCATGCTTGGCCCCCACGCGTCCACACACAAGGGCCGACCGGCGCTCGTCATCCGGACGATGCAGCCGTCGGCGAGCGCCCTGGAACTGGTGACTGCGGATCGCGTCATCGCCATGGAGAGGCGGCATCCGGACGGGCTGTTCGAGGCGACTCTCGATCCGGGCGGCGTTGCTGTCAGCGAGGTGGCCTACCGCTTCCGCATCCACGAAGCGGGAGAAACCCGCGAGACGGTCGATCCCTACCGGTTCGGACAGGTGTTGAGCGAGTTCGACCTGCATCTGTTCAACGAGGGCACGCATTACCGCGCGTGGGAGAAATTCGGCAGTCATCGCCTGACGATCGACGGGGTTGACGGCGTGCATTTCTCCGTGTGGGCGCCGAACGCCCAGCGTGTCAGTGTGATCGGCGACTTCAACCGGTGGGACGGCCGCGTCCATCCCATGCGGAAACTCCTGCCGTCTGGCGTGTGGGAGATTTTTGTTCCCGATCTTGGGGAGCGCGCCTGCTACAAGTTCGAAATCCGGACCACGGCTGGTCATCTGCTCCACAAAGCCGACCCGTTCGGGCGGCACTTCGAGGTGCCGCCGAACACGGCGACGGTCGTTGTGGAAGAGCAATACGAGTGGCGGGATGACGACTGGATGCGGGACCGCCCGTCGTACGACGCGTGGCGAGAGCGGCCCGTGTCGATCTACGAAGTGCATGCCGGGTCGTGGCGTCGTATCCCCGAGGACGGCAACAGGTTCCCGACGTACCGCGAGCTTGCCGCGACGCTTGTTCCCTACGTGCGCGAAATGGGTTACACGCACATCGAGCTGATGCCGGTGATGGAGCATCCGTTTTCCGGCTCGTGGGGATACCAAGTCATCGGATTCTTCGCGCCGACGAGCCGCCACGGGTCACCAGACGATTTCCGCTATTTCGTCGACGAATGTCACCGGCACGGGCTCGGCGTCATCCTCGACTGGGTGCCAGGCCATTTCCCCAAGGATCGCCACGGCCTCGCGGAATTCGACGGCACTGCGCTGTACGAGCACGCCGATCCACGCAAAGGCGAGCACCAGGACTGGGGCACGCTGATTTTCAATTACGCGCGCAACGAAGTGCGCACGTTCCTCCTGAGCAACGCGCTGTTCTGGCTCGAGGAGTTCCACGTCGACGGCCTGCGCGTCGACGCGGTGGCGTCGATGCTCTATCTCGACTATTCGCGCGAGGGAGGGCAATGGATTCCGAACCAGTTCGGCGGCCGCGAGAACCTCGAAGCGGTCGATTTCCTCAAACAGCTCAACACGCTGACGCACGGGCGGGTCCAGGGGACGATCACCGTCGCCGAGGAATCGACCGCGTGGCCGGCCGTGAGCAAGCCGGTGTACGTGGGCGGGCTCGGGTTCAGCTACAAGTGGAACATGGGCTGGATGCACGACATCCTCGAGTACATCAAGGAGGATCCGGTGCACCGGCGTTGGCATCACAACCAGATCACCTTCTCGATGCTCTACGCGTTCACCGAGAATTTCGTCCTGCCGTTCTCGCATGACGAGGTCGTGCACGGCAAGCGCTCGATGCTGGACAAGATGCCCGGGGATCTGTGGCAGAAGCACGCGACGCTCCGCGCGCTCTACGGCTACATGTTCGCCCATCCGGGCAAGAAGCTGATGTTCATGGGGTGCGAGTTCGGCCAGTGGCGCGAGTGGAACTTCGACACCAGCCTTGACTGGCACCTGCTGCAGTACCCTGAACACGCCGGGCTCCGCCGATGGATCCAGGACCTCAATCACACGTACCAGCACGAGTCGTCGCTGCACGAGATCGACTTCGACCCCGCGGGATTCAGCTGGATCGACTGCTGCGACAACGAGAACAGCGTGATGTCCATGGTCCGCCGCGCTCGTAAACCGGAGGACTTCACCGTCATCGTGACGAACTTCACTCCGGTGCCGCGCCTGAACTATCGCATCGGCGTGCCGGAGGCCGGTTTCTACCGGGAGCTGCTCAACAGCGACAGCGCGCGCTACAGCGGAAGCAATATGGGGAACGCGGGCGGTGTCCATGCCGACGCGCGTCCGATGCACGGGTTCGACTACTCGATGTCTTTGACGGTCCCGCCGTTAGGGTTCGTGCTGTTCAAACGATAGCCACGAGGGCCACAAAGACGCTTACCCTTGTGTTCTTAGTGTGCTTTGTGGCTAATCCGTCTTTGTGGCCTTCGTGGCGAACGCAGTAACGTCCGCGAGCGTAGGCACGCTGCTCATTGCTCCCACCTTCGTACAACTCAGCGCCGCGGCGGCGTTTGCGAAGCGCAAGATGTCTCGCGGCGCATCGCCGCGCAGCAGTGCGTGAATGAACGCGCCCCGAAAGACATCGCCCGCGCCCGTCGTATCGACGGTCTTCACGTGCACGCCGGGCTCGTGATGCAGGTGTTCCCCCTCGAGGAGCATCGCTCCGCGCGCGCCGAGCGTGACGACCACCATGGAGTGATGCGAGACGCGGAGCGCTGTGAGCGCGCGCGCCATGTCAGTTTCCCCGGTCAGCGCCGCCGGGACGTGCTCGGCAAAGATCGGCACGGTGACGGCGTCTATGAGCGTGCGCACGCCTTTGGAGGCCCGCTCGATGTCGCTTGTCACCGGTAATCCGCGTTCGCGTGCGATTCGCGCCGCCTCGACGCTCGCATCCAGATCCACATCGTCGACGTGCAGGAGCCGCGCGGCCCTGATCACATCGCCGTCGATGTCGTGCGCGTCGAGCGCGACCCG
>OBEQ011535457.1_pt1 | contig 13474 bp, 16 predicted proteins | sample 1670901 | NCBI WGS metagenome assembly OBEQ01 (sample SAMEA104232315, study PRJEB22302) | groundwater metagenome | biome: forest; feature: aquifer; material: groundwater | place: USA | collected 2011-08-07 | depth 5.4 m
GCCTTTGAGCGGCAAGGCTATCAACTCGTGCACATGGTGGAGCTGGGCGAGCCGCTGGGCCTCATGCGGGTGATGGTGAAGGATGGTCTGAAAGCGGCGCTGTTGTGCATCGGGGACGGAGTCTTTTTTGAGAAGACGACCATCGAGCAGTTCATCCAGTCCATGCGCAAGGCCCATGTGGAACAGGGCTTCCTGATCGCGCCGGGCTCCTTCACCGTCCCGGCCCAGCGATGCGCCAAGGAACATGGCGTGACGCTCATCGCCCGGGATCAACTCACGCAGCTGTTGAGCGAGGGGGCGGTGAGCGAATACTACACCAAGCAACTCCAACGGCTCCACAAGCAACTGGAAGACGCCCAGGAGACCCTGAACGAGTACGCGCGGCAGCTGGATGCGATCCGGAAGCAGCGCAACGGAGCGAGTTGGTTCTTGGGTGAGGAGCGCGCCAAGACCGCTCAATTGGAGTCCAACGTCAACGAGTTGACCCAGCAGCTTGCCGAGTCGCAGGCGCAGGCCTCGCACTGGCAGGAGACCGCCCAGGCCTCCCACAAACAATGGGAAGAGAGCCAATGGTATCTGGGGGAAGCGCAGGTCGCCGCGCGCCATCTTGACGACCAGCTGCGCAGCCTCCATGAAGCCCATGGACAACTCGATGAGCGCGCTCGAGCCCTCACCCAGCAATTGCAGGCGCTGGAGCAGCAGCGGGATGAGGCGAACTGGTATCTGGGCGAAGCGCGCGCCGCGCAGGAAGCGGTGCGTCACCAACTCCAGGCGTTCGAGGAACGTGAACGCCAGCTCGAGGCCGCGCGAGAAGCCCGGCAGCTCGCGGAGGAAGAACTGCACGCGCTGCGCGCCTTTGGCGAGCGCCGGCGAGCCCCCCGCTCGTATCGGCCGGCGATCACGATCGACGTGGATCGTCCGGATGGGTCCTCCCTCTTTCAGGGGATTCCTCGCAACATCTCGCGCAGCGGCTTTGCCTTTCCTACCGACCAGCCCTTCCAGGAAGTGCCGGATCATCTCCGGATTCGACTGCACCTGCCAGGATTGGAGCCGGTCAACGCGACAGGCCGTGTCGTCTGGCAACGCCAGGAGACCACGGACAGATTGCATCCGACTGGCTGCGAATTTCTGGACATCCCACCGGAGGCTCGGAACAGTTTTGAGGAGTGGTTGTCCACTCCCAGTTAGCCCTCGGTGCGGCCTCTTCATGGGAGGGTGGGATCATGCGTGAGCGGCGTACGACAGTTCGCGTCAACTGCTTCCTGCCGACCCAGTACCGCCTCGTCGACAGCCCCGCCATGTCATCTGGACGGGTGACGAACCTCAGCGTGGAGGGATTGCGCCTCTTCGCGACCAGCCCCCTGCATGACGACGAGCATCTCCGCTTCAGTTTCGCTCTTCCCAACGAGCAGGAAGCTGCCGTGGCTGTCAAGGGGATCGTCCGTTGGCGTCAGCCGGATGCCGCCACGGAGGAGGGGCATCCGGTTGGGGTGGAGTTTGAAGGCCTGGATGAGACGACGCGGTTTTGTCTCCAATCATTTATCGCCGGGCAGGCCCAGTGCGAGACGCACACCAACGGGCTCAGACAGCGGACGCGCCGGCTGCGGACGAGCTCCCTCATCCGAGTGCTGAAGATTGGCTGGCCGCTCGTGATCGGGTTGGTGGGGGCGGGGGGCTGTGTGTGGATTCTCCATCTGCAGCGACAGCAGGAACAACTGCGGGAGACCATCGCCGAGCGCGCGGCGATCATCACCCAGCTTGAGGCGCAACACCACGAGCTCCAGCAAGAGCTCGATCAGGCGCGGGCCGCCGCATCGTCAGCAGGGACGGAGGTGACGCAGCTCCAGGCTCAACGCACCCAGTTTGAAACCCAGGTGACCGCGCTGACGCAGAATCTTGGAGAGCTGCAGCAGGCGTACCAGCAGCTCAGAGCGGAGCGGGATGCGCTCAAGCAATGGGTGCAGGCGCTTGAGCATCAGCAGCAGGCCTTGGAGCAGCGGCTGACGTCCGTTCCGGAGCTGCGCAAGGCCCTTCGGCAGGCCCATCGCGTCCGGGCGAACGAGCGTCTTGAGCGCTGGCGGCAGTGGCTCACTCGGCTGCACCGGGCACCTTCCGATACGCGCGCTGAAGGCAACGGCGGCTATCTCATCCGCGGTGGACAACCGACGACACCCTCCAATCACCTCTCCATTCGGGTGCTTGACCCCACCGCCGACCCCTCTCCCTAACGTCCGGATTGTCACTCCCAACCCGCCCTCTCTTACAGGGTCTTGCGCTGGTCCTTCACGTAGAGGCTCTTGTCAAACCGCTTGGCGTAACTTTTCAGTTCCGCCCCGATGGCCGCGATCTGGCCCAGATGCGTCAGGGGGCGTTCGGCATTGGTCACCACCGCAATGGAGATGGTGAGGAAGCCGACTTTGAGCGGATTGCCTTGCCGGTCGGTGTGGAGCAAAAATCCCTTGGCCCGGTCTTCCTCGTCATAGAGCTTCAGGATCGTCGCATCAAATTGCCGGATGATTTCCTGACAGAGCGCCTCGGCGCGCTCGGGGGTGGTGACGACGATGAAATCATCCCCGCCGATGTGGCCGATGAAATCACTCCGCTGGCCGCAGCGTTTGACGGCTTCCAGGAGGACCTGGGCGGTGCGCTTGATGGCCTGGTCACCCCGCTCAAACCCATAGTGGTCGTTGAAGGCTTTGAAGCGGTCCAGGTCCGCATAGCAGACGGCGATGGGCTCCTTGGCGGCCAGGCGGCTTTCAATCTCCTTCTCGATCGAGACGTTGCCGGGCAGGGTGGTGAGGGGATTGGCTTCCAGTTCCTGCACGGTTCTGCGCAGGACCATGCGCACGCGCGCCAAGAGTTCCTGCGGCTCGAACGGCTTGACCAGGTAATCATCGGCTCCGGCGTCGATGCCCGCGACCTTATCCTGGACTTCGCCGCGGCCCGTGAGCATGATCACCGGGATGTGGCGCAGGAGCAGGTCCTGTTTGAGCGTCCGGCACACCGAGGGGCCGTCGAGGCGCGGCATGGAGTAGTCCAGGATCAGCAGATCCGGACGGTGGGTTCGAATCGCCTCCAGGGCCGCCTCGCCGTCACCGGCCTCGAAGACGTGAAACCCTTGCGGCTCCAGGATGGAGCGCAGGATGTCGCGCAAATCCGGATCGTCGTCCGTCACCAAGACGGTCGGGATTTTTTTCATGCGGAGGTCCCTTCGGGCGTCCCTCGTACCTCGGGACTCCTTCGCCCCGTTTCGCGGGGCTCAGTCGCCGGCAGCGAAAAGGAGAACGTGCTGCCTTTGCCGGGCTCGGACTCCACCCAGATCTGGCCGTGATGCGCTTCCACAATCCGCTTCACCAGGGCCAGTCCCAAGCCGGTCCCGCGCACCTGTTCGTTGACGGGGGTGCCGGCGCGATAGAATTCCTGGAAGAGCTTGGGCAGTTCCTGCGGCGCGATGCCGCAGCCGGTATCCTGGATCTTCGCCAGGATCTGTGAGCCGTCACGGTGGAGACTGACCGTGATCGAGCCTCCCTCCGGGGTGTACTTGATCGCGTTGGACAAGAGATTCATGAACACCCGCGGCATGTGGGTGGGGTCGCCGAGGAGTTCGGTGACGCCATCCGTGCGGGTCCTGAGATGGATGCGCTTGGCGTCAAGCTGCGGTTTGACCATCTCGCTCACCGTCTCGAGCAGCTCATTGACGGGGATGGGTCGCGATTCCATCGTCACCCGGCCTGATTCGATCCTGGCGATGTCGAGCAGGTTATTGATGAGCTGGGCCAGCAGGTCCGTGTGCTTTTCGATCTTCGTGAGCCGCTCCGTCTGGGCGCTGGCCACCGGCCCGAATTGACCCCCGCGCAGCAGCGCGGCATACCCCTTGATCGCCGCCAGCGGGGTGCGCAATTCGTGGGAGACGGCGGAGACGAAGTCGCTCTTGGCCTTGTTGAGACGCACCAGTTGGTTGTTGATCTGCGCCAGCTCCCGCGTGCGCTCCTGGATGCGGTTCTCCAGCTCCTGGCGGGAGAGCCAAACCTCCTCATACAACATCGAGTTCTCGACGGCGATCGCCAGTTGCGTCGTGAGGATCGCCACGAGCTCCTCATCGCCCCGCCAGTCGCTGCTGACGCGCTCCTCGCGTCCTAACAAGAGACAGCCTGCGGGGCCGGCGTGCGGGACGACCCCGGCGATCACCAGGGCATTGGTGGCCAAAAGCTGGCAGAAACGCTCCATCGAGGGATCCGCCTCGGCGGTGGCCTTCAGGAGACGCGGAGCCGGCTTGGCCAGGAGTTCGCGTAACTGGCCGCTGCTCAGGAGGTGCCGGCGAATCTGCTCCGCGACGTCTTCCGGGACGCCGATGCGCGATCGCCAGGCGAGCTGCTCCGCCTCCGGGCAGAAGCCGACCAGGCCTTTCGAGAAGCCGAAGCTGGTGAGGAGTTGCGCGTTGAGCTTCCCGTAAATCTCATCAGGATGCAGACTGATGCGCAGTTGCTGTCCGAGTTCATGGAGCGCAAACAGCGAGGCGAGCTTGCGGTCCAGCTCCTCTTGGGTCCGATGCAGCTCCAGGTCGGTGCGGATGATGAGCTTGGCCTGCTGATCCAGCTGCTCGTAGCCGGCCCGCAGCCGGTTCAGCTCCTCGGTGTCGCGGGCCTGCGCCGCAAGCTGCCACGCCAGATACCCCAACACGCCAAGGACGATCACCAGCGCGAGCAGCTTCATGATCCAGGGCAGATGGAGGATCGTGGCGATGAGGCTTAAGGCCGCAGCGACGAGGAAGACGAGCGTGCGCGCGCTCATCGATCCTCCGGTCCGACGGTGATGACCAGGCAGGCTCCGGTCTGGACGGACGAGCGTCCATAGGTGTGGGGTGTCCCTAACGGCGCTTGTTCCCCGTACGTGTAGCAGCCGGCAATCGGCACGCCGGCCCCAAGCACCTGGCGGATGTTCTCGACTTCGCGCGTGGCCTCTTGGCCCAACAACCGCTTGCGCACCACCGAATCGAACACCAAGGCAAACCACACGGTGCGCAGCGACTGCGCGGCCTGGCGAGCCGCCGCCGTGGCCGCCTCAAGGGCGGATTCCTTGCTGCCGATCATCAACTGCACCCAGGTCCCTTCGCTGACTTCCCCCGTGCACACCAGGCTGCCATCAGCGCCGAAGGCCATGATGGTGCGCAAGAGAAATCGCCCGGTGGAATCCAACTGCACGCCCAAGGGATAGGCGATCAGCTGCCGGGTCAGGCTGATTTGCCGTACGCTCTTCATGAGCGAATCGCCAAAATACTCTTCATAGACGAGCGAGGCGGGTTTCCCGTCCAGTTCGTGGAGGATGTTCGCGCGCGCCCGCGTGACCCGGCGGGGTTTGCTGATCGGGGCAAAGCCGTGCTCCAGTCCCACGCCGATACTGCAGGCGCCCCCCACGAGCAAGCCTGCGACCCCCCGGCTGAACACGCGCTCCTGGGCATACTGATACGTCTTCGCAAGCCGCAGGTCGTCCCCCATGAGCCCGCCGGCGACCAAGGAACTGGTGCCCAGGACCTCGTGCACGCCGCGCAGGACTTCCGCATATCCCCTGGACAAGCCGTCGCCGAACAGCAGGAATCCGGTGCGTCTGGCTCCTTTGAACTGGCGCAACGCCTGCTGGGCGGCTTGATAACCCGCTAAGCGCGGGTCGCGCCCCAAGTCGGTCCCGACGCCGATGCTGCACTCGAAGGCTTCCTCGGCGATCGCCAGGACGACGCAGCTGTGGCTTTTGGGGCCCTCCGGGGTGATCTCACCGGCGGTACTGCCGCCGATGAGCGGACCTTGCACGATGCTGCGCACCCCGCGCAGGAGGGCGGCTTGGTCGAGCCAGGACGATCCCAGGACGATCGCGCAGCGCACCTGGCGCGTGGCCAACTGTTGCGTGGCGGTGCGAGCGGCGGCTTGTCCTGCCGCAAACGCATCGGGAGCGGCGCTCCAGCCAACGGCGACACGAGGCGTTTCGATCATCGGCTTCCTGGAACAGTATATCCGAATGAGGCCTTGCGTTGGTAGAGGCCGATGAGCTCGGCCTTCGCGAGGATGCGCCCGTCCATGGCGCGCTCGAGTTGCGCCTTCGTCGCCCTCGGAGGCAGGGTGAGCGCCGCATCGAGGGCGTACAGCTTGAAGACGTAGCGATGGGCGGAGCCGGGCGGAGGGCAGGGACCACCGTAGCCGAGACGTCGAAAATCATTGAGCCCCTGCCGGCTGCCATCAGCCAGGGGGTCGCTTGCGGGCAGGTGCTCAGCGAGGCTGCGGCTGGCGGCCGGGAGATTGTAGAGGACCCAGTGCACCCACATTCCGAGCGGCGCATCCGGATCATCGACGATCAACGCAAAGCTTTTGGTCCCGGCCGGCGGATCGGTCCAGGCCAGCGGCGGGGACATGTCGGCCCCGTCGCAGGTGCACGGCGAGGGCATGGCCGTCTCGTGGGCAAAGGCGCGACTGGTCAGCGTCAATGACATGGGGTCACCTCCGGTCTCGCTCATCGGCCACACCGCAAGCCCGCACGCGATCGCGCCGGCGATCGCCATCCCACGATTCAGCCATGGGGACGCGATCATGCGTGGCGTCGATTCAGAGGGCGGCTGAAGCGGCATGGACAGCGCGACGACGCAACGCGCGTCGCGACGCGTAGAGCGCTTTGTCGGCATGCTGGAGAATCTGTTCGGGGGACTGTTCACCATGCAGATATCCCACCCCGGCACTCAGGCGCACCGGTCCCACCTGCGGGTGGGTGGTCCAGGGGCCTTCGATCTGGACGCTGCGCAGCTTCTCGGCGACGGCCGTCGCCTGCGCGAGGCTCGTTTCGGGCAGGGCCACGATGAACTCATCGCCTCCAAAGCGCGCCAGGATGTCCGCCTGGCGCAGTTGCGTGCGCAGCTCCTGGGCCACGTGCTTGAGGACCGCATCTCCGGCATCGTGACCCAGAAAATCGTTCACTTGTTTAAACCCGTCCACGTCGATCATCAGACAGGACAGGTCCCGCTGGTAGCGTGTGGCCCGGTCGTACTCCCACTGCCAGCGCTCCAGGAAATACCGCCGGTTGTACAGGCCGGTGAGCTCGTCCGTGACGGCCAGCTGGCGCACCCGCACCAGGGTACGCCGCAGCGCCGCGGTGCGCCGCACGACCGCGCGCTGCAGGATCCACGTGCGCAGGACGAGCAGCCACATCAATCCAATCAGGGTCAGGCCGACGATGGCCCCGAAGATGATGAGCACGACGCCAAAGATCGAGATGGTTCTGGCCGCCCGTGTGGAGCCCGGCTGCATCTGGACCGTCCAGCTCAGCGCATCCAGGCGAATGGGCTGTTCCAGGATGAGCGGGCGCTTCTCGTCGCTGGGGATCTGCCAGCGCGCGGAGCGGTAGAGGACCTCCTCGCCGTCCAGGACCTGGCTCGGGTAGGGCTGTTGGAGGATCAGCTCGAAAAAGTCCGCCAGGAGCGGCTGGAGGTCGAAGACGCCGACGATCCAGCTGGCACGGTTGGCGTTGGCCCGCAACGGTTCGAGCATGACCAGGAGGGAACGCTCGACGTCCACGCTGAGGGTGCCGGGGACTCCCTTCGCTCGCCCTCGGCCTCGCAGCCGGATGTGCCGCGCGATGGTCCGATGCAGCCGCGCGCGCGTCCCCGCCGAGACCGACGCGGGCGTTTTCCACCACACCAGCGACGCGTCGCTGCGGATCAGGCCCACCCCAAGCAGATGTCGGGTGTGGGCGGCGGCGCTGTTGGCTAGGGCCTGCTGCTCGGTGTCGTGGAGGTTGGGGGCCTGATCGAGGGTGTCGCGCAGGAGGGTCAAGGTCCCTCGCCGGCTGTGGAGGGCTCGCAGGAGCTGATCCCCTGCCTGATTCAGGACGACGCGGGTGTCGCCCTGCACGGCATGAGACGCCTGCCAGCGCATGAGCACGACGGCTCCCACGACCACCGCGCTGATGCCCAGCGTCGCGACGCAGGCGCTGAGCAGCCGCCGTGCGCGCCGTGAGCGCAATCGGGGAAGAAACCTCGCGCGCCAATCGTCCATCGTTACCATTGTATCAAAACGCAAACGCCCGCGCAGACATCTGCGCGGGCGTCGCCAGAGGCACCGGCCGACGGGAGATCAGAATCCAGGCACTGACGTGCACCCGGTCGGCGGCTTGGAGGTCTTGATCTTGGCCAGCAACGCTTCAGCGTCTTTCAGAGCCTGGGCTTCCGTGGCTTGCTTGGTGGAGCCTTCAGCCTTCACCACCCAGGCGCCCGGGTCGGTATTTTCCACCGAGGTGTGATAAACCGTCCCCAGGCGGTAGGTCACGATGTTGACCGGCCATCCGGCCAGTTGCGTCTTGCGCTGCGAGTACTCTTCCACGTTCGGCATCAGCCCTCACGGTTTCTCAATCGGCGCCGCGACGAGATTGCCCCACTCGGTCCAGCTGCCGTCGTAGTTCTTGACGTTGGCGTAGCCCAGCAGATACTTCAGCACAAACCACGTGTGGCTGGAGCGCTCGCCGATGCGGCAGTAGGCGATGACCGGTTGCTCACCCGTGATGCCGGCTGCGCCGTAGAGTTGCCGCAGCTCCTCGACGCTCTTGAAGGTGCCGTCTTCATTGCACGCCTTGCCCCACGGGATGTTCTTGGCCCCGGGGATGTGCCCGCCGCGCTGGCAGGTTTCCGGCAGGCCCGGAGGCGCCAGGAGCTCGCCGGTGAACTCTTGGGGGCTGCGCACGTCCACCAACTGCGCCGCGCGTTGCTCGGAGGCTTTCGTCGCTTCCGGCAACAACGCCCGGATGGACCAATCCGGACTGCCGGCCTTGTACGAAGCGTTGGGCCAGCTCGGGGTTTCCTTGACGAGCTCGCGGCCTTCGGCGATCCACTTCTTGCGTCCGCCGTTCATCAGGCGCACGTCGCGGTGGCCATAGACTTTCAGCTGCCAGAACGCCCAGGCCGCGAACCAGTTGTTGTTGTCGCCGTACAACACCACCGCGGTGTCGTTGGCAATGCCCGATTGGCCCAGGAGCTGCTCGAGCTTCTCCTTGGGAATGATGTCCCGCCGCAGCGTGTCGCACAACTGCGTGTCCCAGGCCCAGCCCACCGCGCCGGGGACGTGGCCTTCGCTGTACGCCTTGGTATCCACATCCACCTCGACGGTGCGGACCTGGGAGTCCTTCAGATGCTCGGCGACCCAGTCGGTCGACACGAGGACCTGGGATGTGCTTGGAGCTTGAGTTTGCACGGCCATGACATACCTCCTTGTTACTGGTGAGGAGTATTGTCTAAAGCTCGACGGAGACTGTCAAGTAAAAAGTGCCTACAGGGGGTACTGCTTCGCGGTATCGAAGGCCAGCCACAGCGCAAGGAGCGCCAGGATCTCGGAATAGAGAAACGGCCAGGGATACCACCGGCCAACGGCCAGCACGACCCCATCCGCGCCGAGGTACGCGTAGGCCGCCATCAGCCCGGCCAGTGCCAGACGGATGGGTGTGGAGGGCAGCTTCTTCGCCAGCAGGAATCCAAGCCCGAGCATACCTAAGATGAACGCCGTGTGCGCGCACGCCAGCACCCCGACCGCCCACCCCACCAGCCGCGGCCGCATGCCGATCACCGCATGGGATTCCAGCTCGATGCGGCCCAGCAGGAGGACGAGGGCATACGCCAGCAGAAACGGCGAAAAACGGGAGAGCAGCTTCTTCGGGGTCATCGCCGGGTGGCGCACCAGTTGATCCAGCGCCACCACGCCGGGAAACGTGAGCCCGACGGCGCTCGCAAACCACAATCGTCGCAGGAGCCACCACATCGGCGGTTGCGCGCTGGTGGCAAGAATCGCCATCGTCAGATAGCGGCTCATCACCAACAGCCCACTCGTCCACAACAGCCACTTCAGCCATCGCGGCGAGACGAACCGATAGGCGCTCATGGCCAGCCCTGAGGCCCCTGTGGCCAGCCCAAGCCAGAACAGATACCAACCGGCAAGCGGATGGGTCATCACAAGACGTGGAAGAACACCGCGAAGCGAAGTTAGCGGACCTGAATCGGGCGGAGCGCTCGGCCGCGCGCGCTCGCCAGGGCGTACAGCCCAAACAGCCCGGTTGTCCACATCAGGTCTCCCGCGAAGGTGTTGCGCAGGAAGGGCAGGCCGGCCACGCAGCAGCCGACCAACCCATCAATGGTATGCGGGTACATCGTGCCCTGCTCGCCCACGAGCCACACGCCGAAATTCGTCACGAGGAAAAAGAGCATCGACCCTGTGCAGGAGGCCAGGAGAATCCGCTTGGGGCTTGGTTGCCGGCGGAGCCACCAGCCGAGCAGCCCGGCCAGCGCAAACGCGCCCCACGTGAAAGCGATCGTCTCATGGAGCCCGATCACCAGGTCGCTGAGCACCACCGCCAGCAGCGGCAAGCCAATGGCCCATCGTCTCGACAGATACGCCCCGCCGAACAGCGCCAGGGCCGTCAGCGGCGTCACATTCGGCGGATGCGGCACCCATCGCGCGACGACCCCCAGGCTGATCAACCCGATCACCAACCACTGCGAGATCGGCCGCTCCTGTGATGTCTCCATGACGTTCCCTCCGTTTGCGCTATCTTACCACAGGAGGGCAGCGAAATCATCTTGTGGGGGATGTTTTATACTATCCTTACAGTAATGGATCATTACTTGACGGATTCAAGGAGATATGCTACCCTTGTTGAGGGAGGTGAGAGGCATGTTGGCCAAACGGACCTACAAGAACCAGATCACCATTCCAAAAGCCGTGATGGACGCGTTTCCGGGCGTTGAGTACTTTGACGTCGAACGGCAGCAGCAGACCATCGTGTTGCGTCCGGTGGACGTGAAGCCTGCGGGAGCGGAGCTGGAGAAGATCCGGGCGAAAATCCGCGCGTTGGGACTCACGGATCACGATCTCGAGGAGGCCGTTCACTGGGCTCGCCGGAGCGCTACGTGATCCGGGCCGTGCTTGACACGAATGTCGTCGTCTCGGCCTTGATCTATAAGGCCACCGCCTTTCCAGTGGCGACCGCCTGGAAACAGCATCGGTTCCAACTGTTGGTGTCCCCGCCGCTGTTGGAAGAATACATTCGGGTCTTGCACTACCCCAAGTTTCGTCTCACGCAGCGCGAGATCGCCCACCTGCTCTATCAGGAATTGGTACCCTTCCTCACGCCGGTGAAAGCTACGCCGGCCCCTCGTGTGATCCATGCTGATCCATCGGACAATCACGTCCTCGCCTGCGCCGTAGCCGGAAAAGCCGGCGTCATCGTGTCCGGTGATCACCATCTGCTGAAGGTCGGACGATACCGCCGCGTGCCCATCGTCACGCTGGCCGACTTCCTTGCCCGCCTGGACCGCGCGTGACGGCGTACGGCTGCCCGGAGGGTATACCCGGAGCCGAGCAGCCGTTTCACCGCGTTGAGCGTGCGCAGATCCTCTGCGCTGAAGGAACGGAACCGCCGCCTCCCATGCGACTGGAGCCGGGGATGGACGATGTGCAGGACTTGAACCCAATAGTACAACTGCCGCAGGGAGATGCCGACGGCTTTCGCCGCGGCGATACTGCCAACACGTGACGTCTCGCGCAAGGCCATCGTCCGCCCTTCCATCGCGCCTGAGAGTATACCATACACACGCCTTGTAAGTCGTGTTTGAATATGCCGACTGCTCCTACAATGGAATCATGGCTCAGGGGATTCGTCTTCGGTTTGCCAGGCGTTTGCGGGCCTTGCGCAGACGGTGCGGCTGGACGCAGGAGGAGCTGGCCGAACGTGCCGAGCTGGCGTATCGTCACGTCCAGCGCCTGGAGAGCCTCAAGAATCCTCCCCCCGCCAAGATCGATACGCTCGAGAAGCTCGCGAGGGCTTTCAAGCTCTCACCGGAGCAATTGTTGGCGTTTGAGTCGCTCGCCGGCTCGCTCAGCGGCCATCCCCGCGAGCTGGCGTATCTGGCTGCGGAAGGCCGCCCCTGGTTCAAAGCTGGCAAGCGCCCGCCCCGTGCCCGCAAGCCCCGCCGACCCCGCCACGCCTGACCGCCCGCCGCCGCTCTTCAACGGCCGCGTGGACGCTGAACTGCGCTGCTTGCATAGCGACGGTATTGTACCGCTTAAGAGGCCCGCCTGGCTACCATTCCGCTCATCTGGAATGGAGCGAGAAAACCGGTGCCGTGCTAAACGGTACCTGATCTGGGCGATCCTAATTTAGGCTGGCTCCGATTTTCATCACATGCCCCGTTCCACTCCCGACTGCCCTTGGGGAACGTCTGGCGTTTCAGTTTGCTTGATGAGGCGGCGAGCAGCGAGGTAGTCAACCGTCGCTTTAACGGCTTTTTGAATGATGCGATCTTCGGCTTCTGAGGTGAGTTCGGTAGCAGTTTTCGCTCGCAAAGAGTATGCGGCGGAGGCCGATCCTATTGCACAACCAGAGAGAAACGGCAGCGAAAGAGCAAGAAGCACCCAACGCATTACCACCTCCTTGTTAGGGTAAGAACACTTCGGAATTCCGGGAACACAATGTGTCCCAGGAATTCACTCGCTGAATTTAGAATAAGGTGCTCGACCTAGCACATACTGAATCGATACGCAAACCCCTATCCTGAAATCTCTTTCTTGACTCGTTCCTCAACCAGTGGACTTGCGAGGACACCCTTCAGTAACCTTCCGAGGATTTCGCCCCCAACATGATCCCGTGGTTTAAGCCTTCCCTCCCTATTCACGAAACGAACAAGGTCTGCCACAGAAACTTCTTGGGGACTGTTACAATCAAAGACCGTCTCACACGTGAAATCGGGGTATTCCTGCGGGGTGGCTACTACCAGCGTTTCGTGCGGTTGAGCCCCTCGATACCGTCGCACCTTTTCAACCTTGCTAGTCCCAACGACGAAGACTAATTTTCTCTCAGAGGTAGGATGCTTGCTCAACAGCACGTAATTGTGTGGGTCAGTAGAGGGTATTGACGGATCAACGAAGTAGAAGACGTTTCCCTGCCGAAGGATGGCGGAGATCGCTTTGTCGAAAGGTATTTCCATCAAGCCAAAAGCTTGGTCTCATTTCGCCATTCTTCAAATGCTTCTCTCGCAAATTTGTTCCCGCACTGCTCAAAAGGATCGCCCATTGGGAAGAACTGCTTGAAGGTCGGGTCATCTGGATCGGGGTTCTCGAAGAAGTCGAAATAGCTCAACGGCACTCGATTCCCTGGCTTCAATGCTTCAGCCTCATGTTTCTTCCACTCCGGAAACACATGCGTCAGATCGGCAAGCTTCCATTGATCTAGCTGCCCGAAATTCCTAATGGCAAAGTCCAGGGCTTCTAGGTCGGACTTGGAAAAAGCGTCTCTATCGACCTCGCGCACCGACTTGTATTCGTACTCGTTCTCCGGACTGATGAATTCCCTAGCGTAGCTACGGGCCTCGTCTTCTAAGAATTCGTTGTCGCCGTCTACAAGGTCTTTCGCCAGCGTCCCAACAGGGCCGAGCTTCATCCCGTAATACGAATCTGAA
>OBEQ010552990.1_pt1 | contig 13471 bp, 10 predicted proteins | sample 1670901 | NCBI WGS metagenome assembly OBEQ01 (sample SAMEA104232315, study PRJEB22302) | groundwater metagenome | biome: forest; feature: aquifer; material: groundwater | place: USA | collected 2011-08-07 | depth 5.4 m
ATTCAGCATATCTCTAGATCACCCTTGTGGTGACTGAAATCATACGAGATCCTTCGTTCCGCGACACGCCGGGACTCTGGATGACGGAATAAGAATTGAGATGCGTAAGTCCCACACACATAATGATAAATAGAACCATGAGACGATTATTAAAGTTTTTGAATGAACTCCACGCGCTATGATATGAAAAAAGTTGATTTTTAGAGTATGAAGCGGTAGAGTATGGAGGCGATTCGCGGGCGTATTTTCATGCTCTCTTTGTTCATACCCGCCCGTAGCTCAATGGTAGAGCAATGGCCTTTTAAGCCAGTGGTTGGAGGTTCAAGTCCTCCCGGGCGGAATGTCAGTCGTCGGTGGTGGTGCGCGATAGCGGCAGAGTTGCACGTGCACCGCATCCCTGTTTTTTAACAATCCAGCCGCTTCGCCGTGGTTGTACGGCGGCGAAAAAAGGAACTGCATAATGAAGATTCTCATCGTTGACGACTCCGCCTCCGACCGAAAACAGATTAAAGATGCGCTGATTTCATCCGGTTATAACGGTTCAACGATTTTGCTTGCGGAAGATGCCTTGCGGGCGCGGGAAATTCTCATCCGCGAATCCCGCGAGATCCCTTGTGTGGTGGTTGATTATCACATGCCGGGTCTTTCGGGCGACAACTTCATCCGCTTTGTGCGAAAGTTTTATCCGGGCATCAAGACGATTCTTATCGGTACGGAAAAAGATGTCCTCGGAGCGGGCAATGCCGCGGGAGCGCACGCCGCGGTCCAAAAAATTTCCGAAAACGCCACCGCAATCGTAGACACCGTCAACCACCTCGTCGGTTTTCGCTCCACCACGATACATGCGTAAGGCAAGGAGAGACGATGACGGTACGAGTCGGGAGACACCGCCGCCCGCGCGACGCTTCCCGACTCTTGTTTTTTTCCCGGATCTTTCTTTTCTTTATCTCTCGTCACGCATACCATAACACAGATACTATAAGACCATTTCACGGGCCATTAGCTTAATGGTAGAGCACCCGGTTTGCATCCGGGAAATGGGGGTTCGATTCCCCCATGGTCCACCACACATAACAAAAAATCACCCTCTTCTAAGGAGGGTTTCTTGTTATGTGTATGAGGCGGTTCCTATTGACACGCGAGAGGGGTGCTGATACTGTGGTATCAATTCTTGTCAAAATTATTATTTGGCGTATGCTGGATTTAATTTTGACGGTTACGTTATGTTGTCATTTTTTCCCCACCCACTTATGACAATTTTCTCCCCACGGAAAGCGTGTAGACGAATCTCTGTTTTTGTTCAGTTTTTGGTTGTGGCGTCGTTGATAGTTCCCTCCCCCGCCTTGGTCTACGCGCAAAGCGCTCCTGTGATTGTCCCCGATGCCGCATCGTCCGCATCCGTACCAAATACGAATCCTTCAACGGCGGAAAAGGGAGCGGAAACGGTTAATCCGCCCGCCGATTCGTCCGCGTTAAAAAACGAAGCGCTGCAGACCGCGGTTCCCGCGGTTGCGAACTTTCCGGACACCTCTTCCGCACAAGCCGCACCATCCGGTCAGTCGGCGGCGGGGTCGGTCGGTAAAAAGTCCGATCCCCTGCTCTCTACTGCGGCGGTTGCCAATTATCCCGCGCGAACGGTTGATCCGGCATATAGAAAAACGGTTTTACCCGAAGCTGATCAAACCTCCGGAGCGCTTTCGTATGCATATCCGATCGTTACGCCGTCCGGAAGAGCCGGTATGGAGCCCTCACTCGCTCTCGTGTATAACTCGTTAACTACCGCCAATATCAATACCGCGGGGTACGGTTGGGATCTCTCTCTGCCGAGCATTGAGCGCATTAATCGCGATGGCGTTCACGTCATGTACAGCCAGAATAATTACACATCGTCGCTTTCGGGCGACGGTCAGCTGGCGTCAACCGCGCAGGCGGGGCAATATGTCGCGCGCGTTGATAAGGGGAATTTTATCCGCTATGCGTATAATACTGACGCAAGCGCATGGAAGGCGTACGACAAGCACGGTACCGTCTACTCGTTTGGTTCATCGCCAAACGCGCGGGATGGCGATTCGGAAAACCATGTCGCGCGATGGTTGGTGGACGAGATGCGCGATGCTAATGGGAATTATGTCTCCTATACGTATGTTCCAAACGACACATGGAACCCGCTTATCTCCGAAATTACCTATACCAATCATCAATCGGATGCGGGACAGATTACCGCCGGTATTTACAAATTGTCTTTTATTTATGAGCGGAGGGACGATACGGTTAATTCCTACCGATGGAGATTCACCTCTTCAAACTCCCATCGATTGAAGACCGTTGAAATACGCGCGCAGGATACGCTCATAAAAAAATACGACCTTGCCTACACGACGGGCGTGAACGGCGTGCGGTCGCTCCTCTCGTCCGTAACGGAGACCGGTTACGACGCGCAAGGAATTGCGATAGCACTGCCGTCGACCACGTTTGACTATACCAAAGGGCTTGAAAATCCTCCCCTGGACAGTCAGGGCATCGCACAGCCGACCGCGAACGGAGACTTTACCTTTGGGTTTGGCTCCTCCTACTACGGACCGCGAAAAAACGGCGAGGTATATGTGGATATTAACGGTGACGGATATATTGATTCGTTCTTGTCTGCTCCGGCACCTGATGGAGTTCCTGGTGTGTGGCATACCATAATCACGCTGAATTCATTGGGGAGTCAGCCGGGATTAGTTGGTTTTCCGAATCTGGAATTCGCAGGGCTTGGCTTCTCTCCGTCGTATCCTGTTGAGAAGGGAGCCCGAGCGGCCGACTTCAACGGCGACGGCTTTACGGATCTCTTCGGGATTCCATTCGTTACCTATAATCCCAATTGTACGCCGCAACCGCAATGTATTCCGCCGCCGGGAGTCAAAACGCTCTACACCAGCGCGGGCGCCGATGCCACCCCGGAAACCCTTGAGTTTATCAAAAAAACAACCGATCTCGGCGCGTTTCCGATTGACTACCCGCTGGCTCAAGGCATGACCCTATACGTCTCTGACATTTACGGGAGCGGCGTTCCCACACCGTATCTCACACCCTTTCACTTAAGCGCCCTTGATCTGAACCTTGACGGTCTTGATGATGCCATTGAAACACAGAATTCCAGCTATGCGATCAACAAAGGGATGGGTCCGTCAAACTTTAAAGAAAGCGTTCCTGTTGACGGCAGTCTGCCGGTACGCATGTCCGACATGTACGGTAACGACATGGGCGTGAGATTCATTGATATCAATGCGGACGGATTGGTTGATATCTTGCGGGGATGGAAGTTGCCGCATAACGGACCGCCGGGCTATTCCAACGGCTACACCGAGGGGGATTACAACGAGGTCTGGATCAATACCGGCAACGGTTTTGTCAAAAATACTACGCTCAAATCGCCGTATTTTATCAGTATTGAAAATGTAAATTCGCCTGGTTTTTTTGGTTATTCCGCGACGGATTACGTTGACACCAACGGCGACGGCATCGTGGATATTCCGAATTCCCTGACCACGCGCACAGATTTGCTCAAGACCATCGCCTATCCTACAGGCGGAAAAACGGCTGTTGAGTATAAGCCGACCAGCCGATTTTACAAACCCAACAGCTCGGCGCTCGCGAATCCCAAATTGCCGACGATACTCTGGGCGGTTTCCCGTATCAGCACAAGCGACGGGCTGGGTAATGCGCCGCACGTGGAGGACACCGTCTATGAAGGAGGCAGATGGTTTTTTAACAGCGCCAACGATAAAAAATTCGCCGGTTTTGAAAAAGTAACGAAAACCGATGACGCGTCGGTAACCGTGACGTATTTCCACCAGGGCAACGGCGACAACGCGGCAAACGGCGAGACAGGCGACCGCTATGGGAAAATAGGGCTCGCCTACAAGACGGAGGTTTTTGATAAGAATGCCGTTCTGCTTTCCCGCACACAAACCGTTTATGACCAGACGGCGCGCGCGGGAGCAAACTCGCCGGAGGGATTTCCTTCGTCCGATCCCGTATTCGTCTTTCCCTCAAAAAAAATTGAAGAGACCTACAATCCGGCGGACGGCACGCATCGCGACCGCGCGGTTGAATACGCTTATGACGCGACCAACGGCAATCTCATGTCCACCCGCGATGATGGCGAGGTGAGCTCGGGGTCATCCGCGGCACTTTCATCGCCCAGCTTCACCGATAACGGGAACGATGCCGTTGTTACCAGCATTGAATACGCATCGGGCGCCGGTGCGGGCGTATCGCAAACGCATTACGAAACGTCGCACCAAACCGTAACGGATCAGAATGGCATCAAGTTTACCGAAGTTAAATCTTATTATGACGGGTCGCCGCTCGGTTCGCTTGCCAAAGGTAATCAAACCAAACAGGAAAACTGGATTGCCGCTACGACGTATGCGACGAGTGCAAAATCATACGACGGCTTCGGTATGCCGCTCTCTGTAACGGATCCGAACGGCAATACTACATCGTATGCGTATGATACTGCCGATCTGTATCCGGCAAGCGTTGCCAATGCGCTCAATCAAAGCGCGCAGTATGGTTATAATTATGCGAACGGCAAGCCGATGCGCGTTACCGATCCCAACGGCGCGGTTCTGCAAACCTCGTACGACGGGCTCGGACGACCGGTGGATGAAAAAGTATCCGACCCGACCTTTGCCGGCGGTGCGGGGGGCGCGCCGCTTGTCCTTAAAACCCGCACGGCGTATACCGACACCCCGAACGCCGCATCGGTAGCGCAGACGCGTTATCTTGACGCGCAAACGTCCGGACAATCCATCACGTATGTTGACGGACTCGGTCGGACGATACAAACCCGTTCAAAAACAACTGATACCGCGAGCTGTGCCGCGTGCGTCATCGTGAATGATACAAGGTATAATGCGCTCGGGCAGATCGCGCAAACATCGCTCCCCTACGCCGATTCCGGCATTTCCAAAACCGCACCGACCGCCGACGCGGCGCTGTATACTGTCTATGCGTACGATGTGCTCGGACGGGTAACGCGCGCCACTGATGCGGTCGGCACGACGCGCAATGATTTCGGCATACCATGGACGCAGACGACGTACGACGCACTCTCAAACCGCAAGGATTATGTCAAAGACGCCTTTGGGCGATTAAGTTCGGTAAACGAGTACAACGGAACGGCGACGTATGCCACGAATTATGCGTATGATGGTGCGGGAAACCAGATAAAGATTACCGATGCGCAGGGAAATATTCGCGCCTTTCAATACGACGGACTCGGTGAGCGGGTATTTGCCGAAGACCTCCACGCGCCCGGCGATACGATATTCGGAACGTACCGATATACTTACGACTCGGCGGGTAATCTCACCAGGATAACCGACGTTGAAGCCAAAACGACGAGCTACGTCTATGACAAACTCAATCGCCGCGTGACTGAAGATTTTAACGGCACGCCGCTTATTGACGCCACGAATTTTTTTGATTTCTGCACGAACGGTATAGGTCGGCTCTGCACGGCTTCCAATGCATCGAGCACCGCCGCGTATGAGTACAACGCCCTCGGCGCCGTTGCCAAAGAAACCAAAACGATTGAAACCGGCGGGCAAAATAAATCATTTGTGACGAGCGTTAGCTATAATATCCTCGGCAATATTACCGCGATGACTCATCCCGACGGTTCGCTTATCGCAAACACTTATGACAGTTTGAGCCGTCTTACGCGCATTCAAGAAAAAGATGCTACATCTTCTCCGTTTTCAGATATTATAAAAAGTTTTGACTATGCACCGACGGGAGCGGTCGCGCATATTGAATATGCAAACGGCGTAGCAAGCGCCAATACCTACGACGCGGGTCATGACTACCGCCTCACGCAAACCAAAACCATCGCGCCGAATAATGCCACAAGCACATTTTCTTTCGGTGTCACGCCGCGCAACACCTCCTATACCTACGACGCCATTGGTAATATTACCGATACGGTTGACTCATCCGACACCAACACGGCAAATACCACCCACTACGCCTACGACGCGCTCTCCCGCCTGCTCACCGCCTCAAGCACGTACTCCCGCCCCGCCGCCCACTCCCTCGTCTCTTCATTCACCTACGATTCTCTCGGCAACATCCTTACCGCTACGCAAAACGGCATGACCGTTACGAATAGTTATCAGGGCAATCTCGGCGCCTCTTACGCAAATCCCCATGCGGTAACAAGCTCTGCTATTGGAAGCGTCGCTACATCCTTTGTCTACGACGCACACGGCAACCTTATCTCAAAAGGACAGGGAGCGAACCAGACGACCTACACATGGAATTACAACGACACCTTGGCAGGAATCAACTCCGCTTCTTCATCAACGAGTTATGCCTACGACGCGGCACTCGCTCGCGTTTCCGCACGTGTGAAGACAGGCGCCACTACCGTCACCACTCTCTATCCCACTGTCAGCTACAGCGACGACGGCACAACGCGTACCCTCCACATCCTCGCGCCTTACGGCCCTGTTGCCACACTCTCGCATACCACATCACCCCCCACTTCGCCTGCTCCCAACCCCCTCATCTCCTCCCGCTTCAAAATAACCAAAGACCTCTCTCTCGTCCTCTCCAGTGACCACTCCCGCTATACCCTCACCTCCGGCTCCACCTTCTACGGATTAAAGTTCACCGGAAACACCTTCACCTTTGATGTGCGAGAAGGCGCACTCATAACCCTTATCTCCCTCGATCGTAAAGACCTTCAAAACTCCCTCACTATCCCCACAACCTGCACCGCAACAAGCTCAACACTTACGATCTCCCTCCTCCCCAACGCCTCCTCCACCCCGCTGACGATTATGCCGATGGGCACGTGTCCGGCGGGATAATATTCCGCCAGTTTCTTTTCATGTCATGGAGGACGCGCATGACTAATCTAAGAGTTGACATAATTTGAAGACAGAGTATTCTTTAAGAAATTCAGGAGAAATATAACCCGCCTCATATTCATAAGACCCGTATCTCCGCTCCTTGGGCGGCACTACTGGTCGGGATAGAGAAGCGATCATTAAAATATGAATGCAAAGAAAGTAGCGCTCGGTTCGTTGGCAGTATTTGTTGCGGGTGTCGCTTTGTTCTCTCATGCTTTTTCCGCGGGTGCGACATCGCTGGTAACTTCACTGGGAGACGACTTTGATATTGTGGGAAGTTTGAGAACCGGCGGCAACATCGGCATTGGTACCGCTCCCTCTCCCACCGCCAAGCTTTATATCGTGAGCACCGGCGGCGCATTGTCCGGCGTTCTCACCGATTCAACTTCAGCCAACAGCTACGCCACGACTGACTTAAGAAACAACAGCGGCGATCTCCTGCAGGTGGCTATGACCGGCAGTACGTTTGCTAATGGCATTTTCAACAGTCGGTCGGCAAATTTCAGTACCAACGGGATTGGGGGGGTGAACCTTGCCGCGTATAACCCCAGCGGCGTTATCCGTTTTGCAACCGGCGGCTATGCTGCGTCAAATGAGCGTGTGCGTATCGACAGTGCCGGCAATGTGGGAATTGGGACGGCGAATCCGACGACTCAATTGGATATAAGCGGCAATAAAATCCGTCTTGAGACGCCAAAGACTCCCGCAAGCTCAAGCGAGGCGTGCAATAAAGGCGAGATTGCGTGGGATGCGAATGCTCTCTACGTCTGCGTTGCGACGAATACGTGGAAAAAATCCGCCCTCGTTTCTTTCTAACGCTCACGAATGAAGGTATCGCAAAGGATTAATCTTGCACGTTCATATTAGTGCTCGCTTAAATAAAAAATCCGGACAGGGAAACATGTCCCTATCCGGATTACGCCAAGTCTCATTGCGAGACTTTTTTGCAGAATGTTACCCGCTTATGTGCCCGGTTGCTTTTTTCGGTGTTTGAGTTTTGTACCCGTAAAAAAGCGCAAGAGCGACCAGTCCGGTCAGAAGCAGGACGATCGAGGATGGTTCGGGCACGGCGGCAACGTCTTGCGGTTGTTGCGCCGGTTCTCCATTGGCACCGAGTGCGGCGATGATCGTGGTCGTACCGTCGGCATTCAGGGTGAATACCCCGGCACTCAGGGGGGGATCGTCAAGAACGCCCGCCTGTCCCTGTCCCTTCCCGCCGCTTGCCGACCAGAATGCCGGTTGCGGACTATAAAAGCCGGAATTCGGCATCCCGGGAGTTTGAAACGTTAACTCAAACTCCGCCAAGAGATGATTAAGAGCGCTGTTCGGACTCGGTCCGAAGCCGACCGCGCCATCAAACTGCGCAAGGGTGACGTCGGGATCGCCCAAGGTGAGGCGCGTCCACAGGGGATCGTTTAGATTAAACGATCCGTCCCCGTTGAGAGATGCGGGCCCGCTTGCGGTGGGCTTCTCCAGAACAGCCATGATCTGGTTGCCCATAATATGGACGAGATAGTCGTCCGGGGCAACCTGGAAAAAGACATCAAAGAAACTGTCCATGGCGCCTCCTCCGGGGAGGGCATTAGGGCTGTTAAACCAGTCGTACATGAGGAAGAGTTTTCCCGTATCCTGTTCGGCATACAACACCGAACCTCCGGCGGAACCGACCACGGGAAAAAATACTCGTGCCACATTCGGTCCGCTCCATTCCGTCGTTTCACTCGTCGGCGAGCCGCCGTTATGGAGATTGAAAGCCCCGTCCGTCAGGTGTTTCGGGATCATCATCGATGCGGCATCCGCGTGCGATGCCAGCAAAAAAAACAGAACACCGATGAGACCTGCAACGGTTCGTACTATCGTCTTGCGTACCATCTTGCGCTTCTCCTTGATGGATGGTTGAAATTTTTCAACTCATGAACGTTCGGTCATCCTTTCTTGAGTAAATGGCAGTAAAGAACTGGCGTCAGTATAGGCGCACAAAAATGAAATTGTCAAGACCAACCATTCCGAAGCATATCCGTTCATTCTATAAAAAGGACTCCCTATAAATGGGGAGTCCTTGACGGGGTAGCGGTTTAGCGGGAAAAATTCCCGGATGTCTGCGGGTTTCTCTAATCCGTTGCTCATTAATCCAGATACTTCTGTGTCCACGAGCTATCTTCCATGAGTACCGCTTGCGCTATTTCGTTTTCGAGAAATATACGAATGTCATGAGGGGCGCTTCTGCGGATTTTTTGCAACTGGTGTACCGCTTGTGCAAAGTCCTCGAGAAGCTTCATAGGAGTTCTCTCGGTTCGCAACAAGTGCCACTCGTCCATGAAAAGATAGTCGGCGATAAGCACCTCTTCGCTTCCACGAGGAATCATTTTTGTAAGCTCCTGAAAAGCGGTTTCGAGTTGCTCATGGATCCAATCAAAAGAGACCTTTTCGCGCTCGCGGCGGAGCGGTTCCGGCGCGTGGGTGTTCGGTGGAGAAACAGGAGAATCTTCGGTGTTTCTTCGGATGGGTGCGGGGCGGTGGCGCCAAAATCTCCATGACATATTTATTCTTCCTCTCCGGATTGTAAAGACATAACTACCAAGGAGTATGGAGTAAAGAGAGCGGGAAAGCAAATTTTTTCAAGGTGGTTATTGTGTATCAATTGGCATATGCATCTTTCTATAAAAAACAGGACTCCTTGTAAGAAGGAATCCTGTGATTAAGGATGAAATTCTGAGGCGCATTGGCCCGTTCAGCGCCGAGGTCTGTGGAGGCGTTTGTCTCGCGATACTGATGGATTTTCAAAATACTGTGAGGCGAGAATCTTTTTGGGATTCTTCACTTCAAAAACCCGCACCGTGAGACCAATAACCCTACCGTGTTTATCGGTAGAAACCGTGACTGCAGTATCTGCATAAGAGGTGGAGAACGGCTCCGTCCATGTGCTTTGTTTGCGCATTGCCACATAGTCCGTTCCAAAAGCCAGCAGGGATCGAGCGTTTGATTCTTGCGTGGTCCACAATTTGACGACGGGGTTATCCTTATCCCAAATGGGGGACAATTCTATACCTATCCACTTCGCGCGCGTATGATACAAATTACTAATACCCCAGGTAGCATCTGTCTTTTTTCTTCCCCTCGTTGCGGGGACGGTGAGGACTAAGCCCTTTTGGAGATAGCGGTCGACTTCCCATGTTCCGTCGTGGAAATCAGGGATGCGAGGACTTTCCGCTCCTGTGCGCACCGTGAGCGTCAAACTTACGGCAACCAACAAAAAAACCACTATTCGACCCGATGGGCGCATGATCGTCCCTCCTTGATTGTGATAAGAACACATGAACTGATTTCTATGGTAGCATGGATATAAAAATAAGTCAAATTAATTGTTTTATGCGCCCCTCTCTTCATGGGTGTGCTCCAGAACGTATGCATGTTCCGGCCGGCGACTATTGATCAGGGAGACGGACTTCTTAATGAAGAATGAATTCTGTAGTATACTGGTGGCATGAGGAGGAGGAAGACGGTTATGCATCATATTTATCCGTCAAAGCGTCATGTCTTTACGACGCTTGCGTTTATCGTCGTGCCGTTTTTGTTTCTCTTGAGCTTTTCGCGTATCGCCCATATTTCGGGTGCGGAGCTTTTCGTGGACGTGTTCGTCTCTTTCGCGCGGTTGGTAACGGCTTACGTCGTCGCCGTTGCCCTCGCCTGGATTCTTGCGGTCTCGTTCTATCACGGTCGTCGGTCGATTGTCGCGCTCCCACTGTTTGATGTCCTGCAAAGCTTTCCCACCTTCGCCATCCTGCCGCTCATCAGTTATTTTTTTCATCCCGCCAATGGGACGATTATTTTTTTCCTCGTACTGACGATTCTGTGGCCTATTCTTTTTTCTATTATAGGTTCGCTCAAACTCATCAAACGCGAATGGGAGGAGGTGGTGGCGGTATCGGGTGTGGTGGGGGTGGATTATCTGCGCTTTTTTCTCTGGCCGGTAAGTTTACCCGGACTCATTACCGGCTCCATTATCGGTGTGGGCGATGGGTGGGGAGCGCTGGTCGCTACGGAAATTATTGTGAATGCGCGTCGCGGCTTGGGAGATTTTTTCGGTACGTTTTCGCATAATCCCGAGATTACGATTTTTGGAATTCTCGGTCTTCTCATCATCGTGTTCTGCATCAATACGCTTGTCTGGCTCCCATTGTTGGAGTACGGACATTTAAGTATGGAAGAATAGCTCTCCCCCGGCTATGGAAAACAAAAATCCCATTCTCACCCTCTCGCATGTCAGTAAGGAGTTTCCCGGTTTGCGCGTGCTTGACGACATTTCTCTGACCGTTCGGCACGGCGAATTTTTCGTCATGGTGGGACCGTCGGGGTCGGGCAAGTCAACCATTCTTCGTATTATGAGCGGGTTTGAGCGGGATTTTCAGGGAAGTATGCTGTATGCAAGCGGATTTTCCACACGCGATATAAGTTTTGTTTTTCAGCATTTCGCACTCTTTCCGTGGCTGACCGTAGCGCAAAACATTGAATTCGGACTGCTCCCGCGCCACAAATCGGTTGCCAAAAGAAAATTGCGCGTTATGGAGGAGGTGCGACGTTTCCGCCTTGAGCAGTTCGCGCATAATTTTCCGCGGGAGCTCTCCGGCGGTCAGCGTCAACGGGCGGGGATGGCGCGGGCGCTCGCGACGGATCCCAAGATTATCTTTATGGACGAGCCGTTCTCCGAGCTTGATTCGTTTACCGCCGAGGAACTCCGCAAAGAATTTTTGGAAATTTGGCGCCATACCGACATCACGATTATCATGGTGACGCATCTGATTGAAGAGGCACTGGAGCTTGCCGATCGCATCGCGGTACTGACCGCGCTTCCGGGGCGTGTGGAGGCGGTGCTTGAAAACCCGCTCCCGCGCCCGCGCAAAAAACGCGCGCCGGAATTTTTTCGTTTGGAAGACCAGCTCTATCGCCTCGTCCGTCCGTAGAGGATTTATTTTTGCGACTATTGGGAAGAGTTCAATTCCATTTTTTTGTCACTGCAAACCTTTCGGATGTCCCCTGGATAAACTTCGCGCGGCAATCCTTCCCTCCTCCCCCGTCATTGCGAGCGTAGCGCGGCAATCTCAACCGTCTGAGATAGCGATTGCCACGCCCCCAAAGCGGGGCTCGCAATGACAGAGGGGAGGGAGATTGCTTTGTCACTGCGTTCCTCGCAATGACAGCGAAAAAAAATAATCTTTACAAAAGTTATTATTCATGCAATCCTAGAGAGGAACTTGGTATCCTTTATTTTTTATGGATTATCTCGCTGATCTTCTTGATCGCAACAAAGACCTTCACTTCTCGGATATTCATCTTGCCGTCGGTATTTCTCCGGCGGTGCGCGTGGATGGAAAAATGAAGCCGCTTGACGAATTAACGCCCCCCGCCGCAGAAGATATTGACGCCATCGCCCGTGCCGCTATGACCGAGCGGCAATATCGCGATCTGCAGGCGGGCGGAGAGATAGATACGGTTTTCATTCCGGCTCCGGGGATTCGTCTTCGTCTGAACGCTTATCAGGAGCGGCGCGGTGTCGCGCTTGCCCTGCGCACTATCCGTTCGCACCCGCCCGACGCCGAAGAACTGGGTCTTCCCGATTCGCTTAAAAATGCGGCGTTGCGCCCAAGCGGATTGATTCTCATTGTGGGCCCGGCTGGTTCGGGCAAAAGTACGACCGCCGCGGCGCTGGTGGAACACATCAATGCGCATGAAGAAAAACATATTATCACCCTGGAGGAAAGTGTGGAGTACCTGCATGAGAATCGCCGTTCATTCATCAATCAACGCTCGGTGGGAACGGGAGAACACTCCGTCTCGTTTACGCGCGCTCTTATAGCCGCTCTGCGCGAGGATCCCGATGTTGTCAGCATTGGAGACATGCGCGACCATGCGACGATGGCGCTCGCCCTCTCCGCGGCGGAAACGGGGCATCTGGTGATCGCGCAAATGCATGCGGGCACGACCTATCAGGCGATCAGCCGCATCGTGAGCAGTTTCAGCAACGACGAACATCGCCACGTGCGCGAACAGCTCGCCCAACGTCTGATCATTGCGACCGCCCAGCGCTTGCTTCCCATGACCGCCGGCGGTCGCACGCTTGCGATGGAGGTGCTGGTCAACACGCATGCGATTCGCGTCCAAATTCGGGAGAATAATCTGCAGGGGATTTCCGATTCCATCCGCACCGGACGAGAAAGCGGCATGTTTCTTTTGGAGGATCACATGGACGAATTACTCCGCCGCGGCATTATTGAAGGCGAAACGGTGCGCCGCTATCTCGGACATGAAGAGGGTGCCGCGGCGCGCTAATACTGCGATTTTCCCGCGCAGAAAGAAAAGTATGCAGAAATCTTAAGCGGTAAACGGATGAAAAGCCGTCTTTATGGAAGGACGGTCTTTTTGTGGAGATTTATCCGGCTGTGCTACACTTTATCTATGCGTGTCTACGATTATCTTATTATCGGCGGGGGGATTGCGGGGGGTACGGGGGCCGCGGCGAGTCGCAGCCGGTTGCCGCGCGGGGGGATCGGGATGGTCGCCCGCGGGGC
>OBEQ011011136.1_pt1 | contig 13469 bp, 16 predicted proteins | sample 1670901 | NCBI WGS metagenome assembly OBEQ01 (sample SAMEA104232315, study PRJEB22302) | groundwater metagenome | biome: forest; feature: aquifer; material: groundwater | place: USA | collected 2011-08-07 | depth 5.4 m
GCCCTTGACTCCCCACCACACACATGCTACGGTAATCGTAGAAAATCAAAGCAGTGGGGTCGTCATGCCCAAAAGCCCTCCCTCGACATCGCCAGAGATCGCTGCCGAAGAAATCACCAAAGAAGACATCGCCCGTTGGCAGGAAGAAGATGTGGCAAACCTAATCTTTACCGACGAGGAAGCCAAAGAACGAATGGTCTTTGAAAAAGAACAAGAAACAGAAGCAAAAATACAAGAACAACAAAAGAAAAAGAAACCAAAAGTTCCAACTCCGCAACCAACCCCCGCTCAACCACGAAATTCCGATCTCCTCGAATTTGTTGGGACCGTTCTTCTTCCAAACCCCGTTACCATCTCAGGGTTTGTCGCCAAAGATAATTTCGTTAAAGACACAAGCCGTAAAGCTAAAGTCAGGATCAGCTACCTGGTAGGTAATTTCACCAAATGGTTTCTGAAAGGCGCGGGCAAGATTGAAGATCCGAATGCTGCGATATTGTACTACTACCGACTTCGAACAGCTTCACTTGACGCGCCAATCATCTCTGAACTTGGAGGAGAAACCAAAGCCCAAACAACTCTTACCGATTTGTTTTCTCAAATGGCCAAACAGCCGAACGGAGAAACAGGAGCTCTTCTTAATAATGGATGGTGGAACATTTTCTACATCCCAGACACTAATGAGGTGCTTCGTACGGTCTGCGTGGGCTGGCATGATGTCGGCTGGTGCGTGTACGCGTGCTCTCTCGAGGTTCCGTACTTATGGAGCGGTGACTTCCGGGTGTTCTCTCGCAATTCAGTTCTAAAATCCTAGGAATCTTAGATCTTCCGAGTCTAATGATTCTTAGATTCTTGTATTCTTTGACCCTTTGTTCGCTTCGGCGGATAGAGGGTCTTTTTTTACATCTAGATTTAATTTGTTATACTATTTTTGAAATCGTGTGTTACATAGCGGCTAAGGCTTCTGTGTCATGATCTTAAGATTCTTTTTGTGAGAGTTGCGTTGGGCACGCCTTACGCAAGTGTATGGAAGGTTTCTTTTTAAAAAATAACAAGAATTGGTACATGATGCTGGCGGACTTTAAGGTCCCAAATAAGATTCAACCTGTCATGATTTGGCAGGCGGTGAACAGATGGCTTCATGTACGAGGGCGCCGGTGCTTCGTACGGTCTACGTGAACTGGAATGATGACGGCTGGAACGTGAACGCGAACTCTATCGAGGATCCGAACAGGTGGAACGATGACAACCAGGTGTTCTCTCGAAACTATTGTTTTTGCCCGCTCTTATTTACTTTTGGGCGGGATTTTTTGTTTGTAAACCTTTTTTCCAGCCCCCAAGTTGTCTGCCAATTTCTTGAAGTTTTGATAATAGATCAGAATATTTATTTGTTGGGATGAGTTTATTTTCCCAGGCAAGTTGAGTAAAAAATTTCACAACATCAAGTCTTGATATGGCTTTACTGATGAGAGGAATCTTATGTTCCGAAGGCAACCAGCTTAGGCAGAATGTGAGTTCGAGCGTATCGAGAAACGCTTGTTCGATTTTTTGACCAAGACCGAATCGTTCAACCTTGGGAAAATCTCGATGGAGAGCAAGCCAAAAGCTATACGCTTCTTTCATTTTGAGAATTACTTGTGGTAATTCTCGAGGGGGGGGGTAATATTATTAGGATGGATCATAGCTATAACGATATCATATCTATTAAAAATTTATGCGAAGCCTGGCGCGAATTTATACGAGGTAAAAAATCGAAGAAAGATGTTGCCGAATTTTCACTTAACCTTTCGGAGAATATATTCCAACTTCACGAAGAGTTAAAAAACAAGATATATCGGCACGGGAGCTATGAGGCATTTTCTATAAACGATCCGAAGCCAAGAAGTATTCATAAGGCCACAGTTCGGGATAGATTACTCCATCACGCAATTTATCGTGTCCTATACGGATATTTTGATCGAAAATTTATCTATGATTCTTATTCGTGTCGATATCTCAAAGGAACGCATCGAGCACTCAATCGTTTTAATCAATTCGCTCGCAAGGTATCTAATAGTAACAAACGAATTTGTTGGGTACTTAAATGCGATGTGCGTAAGTTTTTTGCTTCGATCGATCAGCTCACTCTTATCGAAATAGTAAAAAGACACATATCGGATACCAACACCACTTGGCAATCTGACCTCTCAACTTTTAGTAAATATTTATATGAATGAATTTGATCAGTTTATAAAGCATGATTTCAAACAAAAATACTATATCCGTTATGCCGACGATTTTGTGATTATGGATCACGACAAAGGTGTCCTTATAGAAGTTTTGTCCAAGGCACGAGAATTTTTATATAGAAGACTTAAACTCAAACTTCATCCCGATAAAGTATCTATACAAACAATTGCTTCGGGAATTGATTTTCTGGGATGGGTTCATTTTTATGATCATCGGGTTCTTCGAACAACAACCAAAAATAGGATGTTTAAGCGGTTGGCGGCATCTTACAAAAAGCCAGAGACAGTCAGCTCATATCTCGGCTTACTACAACACGGCAATACTTATAAAATTCAGCAATTGATTGATGAAACCGGTTAACTTATCATAAGCTCTATGGAATCGAAAATAGAAGCGCTGGAATCGCTTAAAGAAAAAATAGTGTCGGATACCAAGCTCCCGCTATATGGCAAAGCAAATTTAGTTTTTGGGGAGGGGGACGTAAATTCCAAAGTTATGTTTATTGGAGAAGCTCCGGGATTTTATGAAGACCGCGATATGCGGCCTTTTGTGGGAAGAGCTGGACAATTGCTTAATACGTTGCTTTCGGGTTTAACGTGGCCACGCGAGCGTGTGTATATTACCAACATTGTCAAGCGCCGCCCGCCGGAAAATCGCGATCCCGAGCCCGCAGAAATTGTGGCATATAAGCCGTACCTCAAAAAACAGATTGAAATTATAAACCCTACAGTGATCGCAACCCTAGGAAGATTTTCTATGAACTATTTTTTGCCGCTCGCAAAAATTTCTCAAGATCATGGCAAGGCCATGAAAATCGGAAGCCGTGTAATTTTTATTCTGTACCACCCCGCTGCGGCACTTCGCTCGACCTCCGTGCTCGAAGCATTAGAAAAAGATTTCAAAAGATTGCCCGCCCTATTAAAAACCATAGAAAATGGTACAGTGAAATAAATAACATCTATGCGTATACATATTGATATCAAAGTAAATAAGGCGATACAGGTGATGCTTTTATATCTTTTTTTTGTGGTTCTTTCCGGTGGTCTTTTCGGGCCGATATTCGCGATTTTTATCACTAACTCAATTGGGGGAGCGACTTTGAAAACCATTGGATTCGCTCTCGCTTTGTATGGGATTGCCAAATCAGTGATACAAATTCCTGCCGCGCGATTTCTGGATCGGCACAAAGGAGAAAAGGATGATTTTTATTTTTTAATAACTGGCGCTATTGTTGCGGCTTTGTATCCTTTCTGTCTCTTATTTATTTCCAAAATTTGGCATATCTACGTTCTTGAGATTTTTGTCGGATTTGGAGATGCTGCGTTAATGGCAGCGTATTATTCTTTATTTGCTCGCCATGTGGACAAGGGTTCGGAGGGTTTTGAATGGAGTTTGTTCAGCGTTGGCGGACTTACTATTTCAAGCGCTATTGGGGGAGCGGTGGGGGGCATCTTGGGAGATATTTTTGGTTTTCACCTTTTGTTTTTTGCGAGCGGCATCATTAATTCAATTGTTTTTTTTGTACTGCTCTTTTTGTATCCTATGCTTGATGGGGCGCACCCGACTGCGCTCCCGCCGTTTACTCCGATTCCGAAAAATCCATCAACGAATATTTGAGTTTTGGCATAAGAAATTATTCTTTTATCTTTCCTCGCTCGCCGAAGCTCGCTCAGGGTGGCTTTCGCCAAACCCGATAAAAGATTAATTTCTTATGCCAAAAAAAACAAACCCCGGGGTTTCCCGGGGGCGTTTTTATTTATTTTATTTTTTTGGAAAAGATCGAATCGTAGCGCGAGCAAAAAGTGAATTACGGTTGAGCCACATGGCCTATGACTTGCCCGAAAGCAAAGTCGTAAATTGATTCGTGCTCCTTGCCCGCGCTATCTCAATAAATGGGAAAACCTAATCTAAAACTATTATCTCACAAAGTTAGCTTACTGCAAATGGTGGCTGTGGATAACATTGTGTTAAAATAATTTCATGACCAATCAAGAAATTGCAAAAATTTTGCACGAAATGGCCCAAATGCTCGAGATGAACAATATCGCATTCAAACCGCGCGCGTACGAAAAAGCGGCTATGGGCGTTGAATCTTTGGGAGAAGAGGCAAAAGAAATATATAAAAAAGAGGGAGTGGGAGCGCTCATGAAAATTCCGGGCGTGGGCCGCGGCATTTCGGAGCACATTGAAGCGCTTTTGAAACACGGACATTTTCTAGAATATGATCAGCTTAAGAAAAAATTTCCGATACATATTTCCGAGCTTTCGTCTGTTGAGGGAGTGGGTCCAAAAATGATAAAAGTATTGTGGGAAAAATTGAAGATTAAAAATTTAAACGATCTTGAACGAGCCGCGAAAGCAGGAAGGGTTGGAGCGCTTCCCCGATTCGGAAAAAAATCTGAAGAAAAAATTTTAAAGGGCATCGAATTTTTAAAAAAATCTGGTGGGCGGCAGATATTGGGTTTACTGCTTCCCGAAATTAGAAACCTGGAAAAGATAATTCAATCTTTTCCCGATGTTGAGCGGGCAATTGTGGCGGGTTCCGTGCGCCGCCGGAAGGAAACGATTGGTGATATTGATATCTTGGCAGTGTCCAAAAAACTAGAAAAAGTCATGGATCAATTTGTATCGCTTCCCGAGGTGGCTCATGTCTATGCCAAAGGAAAAACCAAGACGATGGTTAAATTAAAAAATGGCCTTGATGTGGATTTAAGAGTTGTTTCCGCCAATTCGTACGGAGCGGCGCTCAACTATTTTACCGGTTCAAAAGATCATACGGTGAAGCTCCGTGATATTGCGCTCAAAAAAAAATGGAAACTAAATGAGTACGGATTATTTAAGGGTGCCAAGCAAATTGCCGGAAAAACCGAAGAAGATTTGTATAAAAAACTTGGGTTAGAGTATATTGAGCCGGAGCTTCGCGAAAACACGGGTGAAATAGAACTGGTAATACATGGCGGTACTTTGCCGAAGTTGATTGGCTATAACGATTTGAAAGGAGATCTCCAAGTTCAAACAGATTGGACTGATGGAGAAAATTCGATTATTGAAATGGCGCAGGAGGCAGCGCGCTTGGGTTTAGAATACATTGCGATAACTGATCACACAAAATCTTTGGCGATGACCGGTGGGGCAGACGAAAAAAAATTACGTAAGCAAATTGTTGAAATAGAAAAAATTAACCAACAACTTCTAAAAGAAAAATCAAAAATAAAAATCTTAACTGGCGCGGAAGTAAATATTGGGAAAGATGGTTTACTCGATATTAAAGACGAAGTTTTGAAAAAACTTGCCGTGGTTGGGGCGGCGTGCCACAGCCATTTTAATTTGAGTGTGAGCGAACAAACGAAAAGAATTATTCGGGCAATGGAAAATCCAAATGTGGATATTATTTTTCATTTAACCGGCAGAGTCATCAATAGGCGAGCGGCGATTCAACTTGATGTTGATGAAATTATTACAGTTGCGAAAAGAACAGGCACCATTTTGGAAATAGACGCCTATCCCGATCGCTCGGATATCAAAGATGAATACATAAAAAAATGCGTTGAGGCCGGGGTAAAAATGTCTATTGATTCCGACGCGCATTCAATTCAGCATTTTAAATTTTTAGAAATTGGCATCGCGCAAGCGCGTCGCGGCTGGGCCGAAAAAAAAGATATCGTCAACACCAGGCCTTTAGCCGAGTTTTTGAAATTGTTGGTAAAAAATTAAAGTGTTTCTAAGATTTTCTTGAAAATTTCAGGATGCTTTTCGGCGAGTTCCGAGAGGATTTTTCGGTTGAGGCCTACGCCGGCTTTTTTGAGTTTATTAATGAGCGCACTGTATGTTACGCCGTTTTCACGGGAGGCGGCGTTGATTTTAAGAGTCCACAAATTTCGGAAGGTTCGTTTCTTTTTGCGGCGGTCGTGAAATGCGTTTTTTCCCGCGTGGAGTAATGCTTCTTTTGCCGCGCGTTCTTTGGATTTTTTTTGCCACTTAAAACCCTTCGTTTGGCGAAGGACTTTGTGGCGGCGTTTTAAAGCCATTTTTGCTCTTTTAACTCGTGTCATATTTTTGTTATAAAAGAATCAATAAAATCGTTTCGCTTTCCTCGCCTCGCTATCGCTCGCTCGGGGTGGCTTGCTAGCCAAACCCGCTCAACGACATTATTGATTCTTTTTTACTTTATTACCTATACAGGTAAGACTTTAGCATAGCGCTTTGGGTTTTGCCAATAGTGGTTTGCCTTTTTTTATTGAGCTGACTTGCGCGGCTTTTCTTGGCCTGAAAATGGTTAATACCCGAAGCTCCGCGCAAAATTTGACCGCGCTTGGTAATCCGCATTCTTTTTAAAATTGACTTATGTGTTTTCGCCATATTATTTATTAGGTTCAATGATTGTGCTCAATCCTCGAGGCCCTTTTTTGATTGGTTCTACGGTAAATTGTTGTGAAATGATTGCTAAGAATCGTTCTATTCTTCCTTCAAGGAATTTTCTATCCAAATATTTTTCTCTTCCCCGAAGCGCCAAATCTACTTTTGTTTTATTTCCCGATTTTAAAAATTCGTCTACCTGCTTTGCCTTTAGCTCAAGGTCGTGAACCCCAGTACCTATGCCTATTCTCACGCTTTTTATTTCTATTTCCCGTCTTTTTTTGCTATCATGCCGGGCCTTTTTTTCTTGCTCGTAAAAATATTTGCCGCTATCCATGATTTTAACCACGGGGGGATTTGCGGTTGGCGATATTTCTACTAAGTCGAGTCCGGCTTCTCTCGCCCTTCCTAACGCCTCTTCCGTTTTGAGAATGCCGATATTTTGGCCATCTGCTCCGATAACCCGCACTTCAGAAACTCGTATTTGATTGTTGATGTTAGCCTTTTGGATGTCCGTTCTCTTAATGTATAATAGCTTACCCTAACAGTATTTGTTTTCTTTATCAAGCCTTTGTTGTGCGCCATGCTATAATTCCTTTATCTGTATGTTTTGGAATTTAAGTTTGCACAATATTGTTGTTTGGCTTTTAGCGTATCGTTATGAAATTTTATTTCCTATTACGATTATCGAAGGGCCGATTATTACCATTATCGCGGGTTTTTTGGCTTTTCAAGGATACTTTAATATTTTTGCGGTGTATGGAATCGCGGTTTTGGGGGATATGGTTGGAGATATCATATACTATTCGATCGGACTCTGGGGCGGCAGGAAATTTATCGAACGCTGGGGGTATTTTTTTGGGATAACCGTGGAAAAAATTTCCAAATTGGAAACGCATTTTTCTCTACACAGCGGCAAAACATTATTATTCGGGAAATTTTCTCATGTGACCGGCATGCCCATTTTGGTTTCTGCGGGAATGGCAAAGATGCCGTTTCGAAAATTTGTCTGGTTTAATTTTTTGGGGACCCTTCCAAAAGTTTTTCTTTTGGCAATTTTTGGATATTATTTCGGAGCAGCCTATGAGCAGATTAACACCTATTTTAATTACGGGTTTTTCATCGTACTTTTAGCGATATGCGCCTTGGGGCTGATTTATTTTTTAAGTAAAAAATCTAAATCATAATACTATGGAAAAAGTTTCTTGCATCATTGCCGCGTATAACGAAGGCCCCCGAATTGAAAAAGTGTTAGCGGCGGCCTACCAGCACCCTTTGATTTCAGAAATTATCGTGGTTGACGACGGATCAGAAGACGATACGCAAAACGTGGTAAAGAAATTTCCCGGCATTACTTTGATTGTTCACGAAAAAAATAAAGGCAAAAGCCAAACAGTTCTTACGGGAATCGCGCATTCCACCGGAGAGAAGATTCTTTTGTTGGACGCGGATTTGATTGGGCTTACGCCCCGCGATATTTCCGATCTTATCGAACCGGTTATTTCTGGCAGGGCCGATATCAGTATTAGTTTGAGGCAGAATGCTCCCTGGATATGGAGAGCAATCGGGATAGATTTTATTTCTGGAGAGCGGGTATTTTCGAGAGCGTTGATTCAAAATAATTTTGAAGAGATTAAGCGATTGCCGCGTTTTGGGTTGGAGTCGTATCTCAACACACTCGTCATAAAAAATACATGCAGAATAAAAATAGTTTTTTGGAAAAATGTTATCAGTCCATGGAAGTATAAAAAAGCGGGACTCTTTTCAGGGATCAAAGGAGATTTTTTAATGATCGTAGATGTATTCAGAACCATATCTGTGTTTGAAGCCATATACCAGATCATAAAAATGTCACTTTTAAAAGTTTAAGTAAAGATGATATAGTGGAAAAATGAAAGTCAGTTTCGTTATTCCCGCCTATAATGAAGAGTTTTATATAGAAAAATGCCTTATTTCGGTTTTGAGAGAAGTAAAAGAGAATACTGGCGCGTATGAGATTATTGTGGTTAATAACGGGAGTACTGACAAAACAAAAGAAATTGCTTTGCGTTTTTCTGGTGTCACGGTTGTGGACGAGCCGGAGAGGGGTTTGCCTCGAGCGCGGCAGGCGGGATTCCTCGCTTCTCGTGGAGATTTGATAGCCAATATCGACGCAGATACCCTGTTGCCTTCCGGATGGCTCCGGTACGCAGAAGATCAATTTTCTAAAAATCAAAAGCTCGTTGCGTTAAGCGGGCCATTTGTGTATTACGACTTGCCTAAAAATATTAATTTTTGGGTGAAAGCACTGTATGGCATCGGTTTCATCAGTTATCTCATAAACCGTTTTATACTGCGAGTCGGCTCGATGATTCAGGGAGGTAATTTTATTATCAGAAGATCAGTGCTTGAAAAAATCGGCGGCTATAATCTACGTATTAATTTTTATGGCGAAGATAGCGATATCGCGCGGAGATTAAATCCGTTAGGCGAGGTAAAATTTACTTTTAAACTGCCCATGTACGCCTCCGGCCGCCGCCTCATGAAAGAGGGGACGGTAAAGATGGGGGTGCGATACGGAATTAATTATCTATGGACAATATTTTTTAAAAAACCGTTCAGCAACCAATCGCCCCAAGCCATAGAAGGCAAACCAATCTATGTTCGCAAAACAATATCTGCGCCAAAAATTTTTAGCGGCGTTACGATATCCGTGTTAGCACTGTTGTTATTTTTAGTATTTCATTTTTCGACACTCGCCAATTTTGAAAACTCATCCAAAAAATTTGTTTCCAAAATTCACACGAAAATAATAACCTCGAAAAGTTTCCAAAAGCTTTCCAACCTCGAAAAAGAGATGAGGGAGTAGAGCACACAATAGTGGAGAGTTTTTGGAATTGTTTTTATTGGGTTACAATCATCATATGTACAGGCGCTTATTGTTTTTTGCCGTAGCAATGACCGTTGCCACTGCAGCACTATTTTTTACAGGTTATAGATTTAATAACCTCAAAAATTTTGCTGCTAGCCTCGGAGTCGTAACCAATTTTCAAAATAACGCTAGCACAACACCCAAAAATAACAGTGGTGCAAGTTCGACACCCACACTCACTGATGTCCTTCGTGAACTTCAAAACCAAGGACAGCTTCTTGCTAACCAAGTAGTAGATCTCCGCTCGCAACTGGAAATTATAGATCTAAGAACTATCTTTTCAAGAATCATGAAACGAGGCGATTCCGGAGATGATGTAAAAAAACTTCAGGGGCTTTTAGCAAAAATTCCCAAGGTTTACAATTCTGAAGCGAACCCCTCGGATATAGTGACAGGATATTATGGTAATTTGACTCAAGAAGCCGTTACAAGATTCCAGCTACAAGAAGGGTTACGGCAGACAGGGATTGTTGATCAAAACACAAAAGAAAAGCTTATCAAAGTAGCGGCTAATCTGGCCATTGATAATAGCGCCGTATCCAAATTTATTCCGATAAATCTTTCGACAGTTGCAGGTCTACAAAATATAACATCTTTGCAGAATCAAACTTCGGCGAACCCTCAAAAAATCACAGACTTACAGACGCAAATTTCTCAGCTTGTTTCAAACGCATCAACTACGCAAACCGACATATCAAATTTACAGAGCCAAACATTGCAGATAACTTCAGACATTTCGAGTATTCAACAAAATATATCTGATATCCAATCGAGTATCGCAAAAAGTAGTTTACCGCCTCCTCCTCCAACGTCGCCTACTCCACCTCCTCCCGCACTCCCTCCACCTCCTCCCGCACTCCCTCCACCTCCACCTCCTCCCGCTCTTGCTATTTCGAATATTCAAGCTACCGGTATCACCAGAGTATCCGCCGTAATTACCTGGACAACCAATAATCTTTCTACCAGCGAGGTTGATTACTCAAAAAGTTCTAGTTTGACGAGCCCAACACTTGCAAGCAGCAGTGTTATGGCAACAAGCCATAGTCTCACACTTTCTTCTTTGAGTAGTGCCACCAAATATTATTACCGCGTTGTTTCGAAAGATAGCAATAATAGTGTTGCGAGTAGCACCATACTCTCTTTCATTACATTGCAATAAAATGTAAGAAACAAAACCGCCATTAAATGGCGGTTTTGTTTCTTTGGATGGAGCACTGTGAAGGACGCTAGAGCGGTGAATATCCGCATATGGTATATAATGTAGTACACTTACTTTATATGAAAAAGAAGATTGTATTGGTAGAAGACGATCGCATCCTTTCTACGACGCTTGGCGAAGAACTGCGCGACGCGGGTTTTGAAGTTGCTAAGGCGTTTGACGGAGAGGAAGCGCTTAAAGTTATTTTAGAACAACTTCCCGATCTTGTGCTCCTCGATCTTATTTTGCCGAAATTGGACGGCATGAGTGTTTTTTTGAAATTACAAGAAAATCAGGCAACAAGTCATATTCCGGTGATTGTTCTTACCAACTTGAGCGACAATGCAAAGGTTAGCGAGGCATTGCAGGCCGGTGTTTTTGAGTATCTGGTGAAGAGCGATTGGAATATGAGCGATGTTGCCGAGCGCGTAAAAGAAAAATTAGGCGCGTGAATCGCACCTCATGCTATCATAAAAACATTATACAGTTTGAACAAATTTGTTATTCCAAGACAAACTATTTCTCAAGATAATTTATGCGGGAGGATACTACGACCAAGATAGCAATTTTTCAGAAGAAAGAGATTAGGAAAACTATTCATCATAATGAATGGTGGTTTGTCGTTGAGGATGTGGTTTTGGCATTGATTGATTCCGTTAATGTAAAAGATTATATCAATAAAATGCGCAGACGCGACCCTGAATTAAACAAAGGATATGGACAATTTGTCCATATCCTTCTCATCCAAACAACCGGTGGCTTACAAAAAATGAACTGTGCAAACACCGAAGGTCTTTTCCGTATTATTCAGTCAATTCCATCGCCAAAAGCCGAACCATTCAAGCGCTGGTTGGCAAAAGTGGGATATGAACGTGTAAAAGAAATAGAAGATCCGGAACTAGCTATGAAACGGACTCGCGCACTTTACAAGGCTAAGGGATACCCCGATGACTGGATAGAAAAAAGAATGCGCGGGATTGCCATCCGCGAGGAACTCACCGACGGTGGTATCGCGCGGAAATTTTTTGCCGTCCAAAAAGAAAGGTAAGGAATTACAATAATTATCATTGTTTTTATTTTATATACGCTACAATATAATAATATGGAAACGCGAAATCAAAATTTTAATTCACAACCAATAATCTTCGCCGCGCAGAGAGAGTACTTTTAGCGTTTTTCAATTTGTCAATCCGCCAGCTGGCGGACGGAAACTTCCTAGGTAGAAAAAGTACTCATAAAATGATAAAATCATTTTATGAAAAGGTTTGCCTTTATTGATGTACAGAATACTGAAACAACCACACTGAAAGTGTTGAAATTCGCACTTGACCACGAAAAATTATTTTCTTATCTAAAAGATAAATGGAAATGTGAAAAAATCTTTTTCTATCCCGGCATACAACATGGCGATGAAGATCGCGAGGGTCTTTTTCAAAAAATTGGAGAGATTGGAGCCACAGTTCGCCCGAAGTATTATTTTGTGTATAAGAATAGTGACAAAATCAGTATTACTAGTTGTCCAAAATGTAGTACTGAAATTACACAGAGAATAGAAATGGGTTATTCTTGGAAATGTAATTGCGATGTTGAACTAACCGCAGATGTTTTAGACCATGCCGATAAAGATACTGAAATCTTTCTATTCTCTGGCGACGGCGATTTTCAATTTTTAATTGAGAAAGTGATTGCAAAGGGTTGCAAGGTTTCTATTGTATCAAGCGCAAAAAAAGTACCAAAAGGGCCAAGATATTCCACTTCACGACTTTCTACAAAACTTCGCAAACTTACTCAAGCGAGTGGTTCACCCGTTAAATTTATCGAGATAGATAACCTGAAATTTCAGATTAAAAAAGAAGCCTAGAAAAGGAAAAAGCCGCGAAGCGCGACTTTTTCTAAGGACTCTTTAAGTATATATGAACAGTAAAAGAAGTCAAGCCGGCCTATGCACATGCGCATATCTTATCTTTGTTATGTTACAATAGAGCATATGCAATACCGCGCGTTTTGGAGAGAGAGAATGATTTTACCTGGGTAGCGTTTTTCAATTTGTCAAAAAATCGGATCTCCGTTGCAAACTTTTTGCAACGGTTTTTTAATTTGAAAATATGAACAAAAAAATTATTGTCTCAAGCGACGGCGATTTTTATTCCTTAGTGAAGTATCTTTACGACAATAATAAATTGCGGCTTGTAATGAGTCCCCACATAAAAACCTGCTCGGTTCTTCTAAAAAAGTCAGCCAAGGAAAGAATAGTATTTATGAACAATTTAAAAGAAAAGCTGGAATACAAGGATATACGCCCAAAAATGAAAAAGCACCGCTGAAAGACGAAACAGTCAGAGATGCCTTTTCCTATGTATTCTGATTACAGTATAGCAAAGCCACAAACGATGTCAAGCGGCTGTAGCTGTGGATAGTGTTTTCAGCTTACTGTGATAGTATAGGAATATGCTAAAGATTATCTCACTCAATCGAACGGGTTCCGTCTCTCTCTCTCTCTCTCTCTCTCTCTCGTAAAGACCAGGCCAGTAGAATTAAATTATTCTACCAACTTTTGTGTTGGTAGTTTTTGTTATGAATAAAAAAATGGTACTGGGAATTATTGTGGTCGTATTTATCCTTGTCGGAGCGGGCTCTTGGTTTTTGCGCTCTCCGGACTCGCCGTCAAAATATACCGGGCCAGTTGAGAAAATTACTTTGGGTATGGAGCTCAGCCCTTTGTCTGCATTGCTGTGGGTTGCCGAAAACAAAGACTATTTCCAGGAAAATGGCGTAGAA
>OBEQ011119641.1_pt1 | contig 13465 bp, 15 predicted proteins | sample 1670901 | NCBI WGS metagenome assembly OBEQ01 (sample SAMEA104232315, study PRJEB22302) | groundwater metagenome | biome: forest; feature: aquifer; material: groundwater | place: USA | collected 2011-08-07 | depth 5.4 m
GCTTTCGGGAGAAAAACGTGGAGGTCGCCGTTTGCGTAGGTCCTACCTGTAATATTTTCCTCACCTGGTCAACACCCCGATGAAGCCTGATCGACACGGCGTTCTCGGACAATGCGAGGGCCTCCGCGATCTCGCCGATCTCCATTCCTTCGACATAACGGAGGAGAAGAGGCTCGCGGTAATTGTCGTCCAATTTGCGGATCGTACGAACGGCGCGTTCGAATTCGGCGTGAACAAGGGGCGAGATCACAGCGGTATTTTCCGGCTCGAACCCCGCCTCCTGCAGTGCGTCGAGCGAATCCTCTTTCTTTTTGCGCCGCTCGTCGATGATCGCGTTCCGGGCCGTGCGATAAAGGAGGGCGCGCATGTTCTCTACGGCATTTCCCTCCCCGAGGTAACGCCAGACGCGCATGAAGACTTCCTGGGTGAGGTCTTTCGCCGATTCACGCGAGGAGGTGTGAAAGTAGACGAATCGAAAGAGCGCCTCGGCATACTTATCGTATGCCGCCAGGAAGCCCTCCTCTGTTTTGCCGACTTTCACTCCTGACACCATATGAAGACGTATGAATCATAACATTCTTTCAGGAAAGACTACCAAATCGAAAGCATATTGTGTACTATGGGGTTTATGCAGACCGATCACATGCGCGGAGACATATTGCTTACAGTAAACATCGGCGACGACAACGTCGTTTATCTTGGCGTCGGCGGAAATGTGACCGATGATCACATGGACGAGTTCGAGGTCTGGGCAAAAAAGGTCAATGCGGCGATCACAGAAACAGCGATCAAGACGAACCGGCGCGCACTCACACTGCTTGATGTCTCGAGGTTGAACGAATTTGATATTAAAACAACAACGATCGTCCGCGACCTCATGGTGTCCGATAAGGATGTCGCCGGAAAGACCGCGATATTCGGCGCAAACCACCTCGCGTCCGCAATGCTTCAGGCCATAATTGCACTCACAAAGAGAAAGAACGTTCAGCTTTTCACCGAGCGCGAAGAGGCAACGGCATGGCTCAAAGAGCCGACTCCGGAATCGGAATCAGTGGTTCCGTTTCTGCGTGATATAGGAGTATAAAAAATTCCGGGATTGGCCATGGACCTCCTCACTCTCATAACGTCGGCGGGCTACGTCGGCATTACTGCGGTTATCTTCGCCGAATCCGGACTTTTCTTTGGATTCTTCCTGCCGGGCGATTCACTTCTTTTCACCGCAGGGCTTCTGGCGTCACAAGATCTCCTGCGGTTGGAAGTTCTTATCTCTCTCCTCTCCGTCGCGGCGATCACCGGAGACAGTGTCGGCTATTGGTTCGGCAAAAAGATCGGGCCCGCCATATTCATCAAAGAAGACGGTTTTTTCTTTCGCAAGGCGCACATTGAACGCACGCGTTTCTTTTTCGAGAAGTACGGACCGAAGGCGATCGTTCTCGCACGCTTCGTGCCGATCGTGCGTACATTCACTCCGATACTCGCCGGCGTCGGACAAATGAAGTACCGCACTTTCCTCACCTACAATATCGCCGGTGGTACCGGCTGGGTCATCAGCTTGACCATGCTCGGCTATTTTTTGGGAAATCTTGTTCCCAACATCGATCACTATCTGTTGCCGATAGTGTTGGTCATCATCGTCGTTTCGTTTCTCCCTATTCTTCGTGAGTGGCGGATCTCTCGCCCAAAAAAGTGACTAGAACCCTAGGGGTTCATTCACAATAACAAGTCGCACTTTCCGCCCCATAAATGCGGGCTCTTTCTTAAAAATGAGGATCTTTGCCAACACGCTTCCCGGAGCGCCGGTTTCTTTCATGCGCGCATCCTCGAGCGGAAAGACATACTCTTCCACGCGACGTAGCGCATCGGCGAGCGTCGGGACGATCTTCTGTGCGCCGACAACAAAAATGATATTGGGGGAAGTGAATACAATGTGGGGAAGCTGGCTTCCCGACGCTGACGCAATGACCAGTTCTCCCGTCTCGGATAGCGCGTGCACGCTACCGAGATAGTAGTCGGAAAGCACCGAACTTTTGCGCAGAGCCGCCTGCTGTGCCGGATCCTTTTCCGCAAGAATGGCATCCTTGAGATTGTTCCATCCGTGTTTTCCTTCTTTGAGGTGATCCAGGAGGCCAATGACCTCAAGCGTCTGTGAGGACCCGGTCATGACCGATGCCCCTCCCGGAATAAGTTCTTTTATTTTTGCGAGAGCATCGCTCCCTTTTTCGACAATGATCGGCTCAATGCCGTTCGCGCGTAGCGCATCGGCCGCTGTCTTCTGCGCGTCCTTTCCGGCGAGTGTTGCATGATCCATAAGAATAAAAAGTGAATGTATAAGTGAGAAACGTAATGCACCAAGCATATGCTGTTGATACCATTATTGCAAGTATGTACCTAAATGTGCTATACATACTTTATTGAACCTATAAGCAAAAGTATGGATAAAAATAACAAAACAACAAAAGGGGACGTCGACACGGTCGGCTGTCCGTCGCGCGGTGTTCTCGACCTTATTGCGAACAAGTGGACCGTGCTTATCCTCCACACCCTCTCTGGGTCGGCTATGCGCCACAACGAACTCGCGCGTGCGCTCGGTGATATTTCCCAAAAGGTACTTACGCAGAATCTGCGCGCCCTGGAGCGTAATGGGTTCATCCTCCGCACGGTGTACCCGGTCGTCCCGCCGCACGTCGAATACGCGCTCTCTCCGCTGGGCAAAAAGCTCCTCGGCGCCGTCGAGACAATCACGAAGTGGGCCGAGGGCAATTTCCGGGACGTCGTCCTTGCGCGCGAACGTTTTGACAAAACACGTGGATAGAAAAACGCTACCCCTCATGATACATTCACGAATTTTGACAATACTCAATTATTAGGTATGGTTGAAATAAATTTGGAGTAAATTGAAGATCTGACGGGGGTATCCATTCCATTCCCCCGAACAAAGGGGAAATAAAATGCGGCAGAACCCGTTCGTTCTTTTCTTGCTCATTGTCAGCTTGTACATGTGCACCTCGGCATGGGCCGAGGAGTCGGCACGCGCGGCGGCCTATCGTCAGGATCCCGGCTACTTTCGCGGGGTCATACGCACCCCGCCGCCTCTTCCGCAGGTCGACGAACGCTACTGGCGTCGCCCTGCGGAAACTCCGCGTACCGGAGAAGGAGGCAGTCTCCTCCATAACCCACTCGCTTACGCCCCGCCCACGGTTCCGCGGACAGGGGAGGCACGCGTGGCACGCGTGGCCTATACTCCCCGATCTTACACAAGACCCGGCGGAGAGTTCGGGGAGTGGCTCAAGGGATTGGAAATGGCCTCTCCGGGGATCCTTTCAGGTGACTGCGCAAAGCTTCTTGGCATCACTGTTAAAGGTGGTGACCTGGCGATTGCCAAACAGATCTACCTGGCCTACGGCGCGATCATTGAGCGCGAAGCGGAGGCGCACGGCATAAGCTGTTTCGTCGTCATTGCGCTTATTGCGGCTGAAAGCGGCGGCAACCCGCATGCGCGCTCCCCCACCAACGCGCAGGGGCTCATGCAGGTGGTCCCCGGCACACAAAGGATCGTAGGTATGACAAACCCCTGGGATCCGGCCGACAATATCCACGGCGGCGTAAAATACCTCGCGGACTACTGCGGTTTACGCGGAAAATTGTTCCTTCCGGAATCCATCGGTAAGTATCACGACGGTCCGGCTACCCTGAACTTCAGTAGCGCGGCACAAGCGCACATCAGCAAAGTGACGCGGATCTTCGACAAGATCTTTCGGCGTCAATAGCACCTTCCTTTACAGGGCCCCTTCCGGGGCCCTTTTTACTACTCACACAAACCTTCAAACTTTTGTTGAAACGTCACTGCTCGGGTATACTCTTTCCATCATGCGACGAAATCTCCTCATTGTTGTTTTTGCACTCCTCATTCTTGGTGGTGGTTGGTTTGTTTTTTTTACAAAGGAAAAGACAAAAAACACTGAACCGCGCTCGAATATTTCGGACGCACGCGGAGAAGCCGCCCCGTCTGAAACACCTTTCTCTTCGGAAGAAACAATGACGGCAAATTATCCCGATGAGAACCTCTCCACAAAGGCAACCTTTCCCAAACTCATCCTTGCGCACCACCCGACCGAAGAAGCCCGGGCGAATGATGTTCTTCGTTCTGTCGCCATGCGCGAGATCGAGAATTTCCGCACGGAAATAAAGAGCGATAAGAGCGATATCGCTTCTCCTCAAGGTGGGGGAAACGATATCACCATCGGATTTGAGACCCTCCTCCTCTCCCCCACCCTGGTGTCTTTTCGCTACAATGTGTCGACCTACGCCGAAGGGGCCCCACATCCCAATAGCTATGCTATTGTTCTCAATTATAATATTCCCAAGCATGTCGTCCTTACCGGCGCCGACCTCTTCCGTGGTGATGCGAACTGGCTCGGCTTTCTCGCGTCAACAACCGCGACGAAACTCATTGCATCCTGCGACGACTGCGATGAATTCGGCCGTGACATGATCAAAACGGGAACAGCACCGACAAAAGAGAACTTCGCCCGTGTCGGGGTCAAAGAGGGCGGCCTTGTCGTTATTTTCAACCCCTATCAAGTCGCACCGTATGCGCGCGGATCGCAGGATGTCTTCATCCCCTTCACAGAAATCGCTGACATACTACATCCGGACATTCGTATATTTCTGGAACAGAAAGGGAGTGACGAGATTTGACAAACAACCTGAAAATCGTTAGTTTCACGTCAGAGTTCGCTCTGTCGAATTCGACGGGGAGACTTCAGCCCCCGTTGTGCTGAGGACAATTGAAAAGGAGAAAACACCATGATGGACCGAAAGGGTCTTTTTTGTCTGCTAGCGACGATCGCCGCCCTCACTACCTCGGGAAATGCACTAGCATGGAATCCGGACGAATGTGCGGGGCTCAATCTCGGATACGACAAGAAGAAGGGGGACTGCATTCCCGCTTCGTCGTCCCCGCCACAGGCGCCCGCCCCAAACGTGACTTCTGGTAGCAGTAGCCAATCGGGAGCGCAAGCGGGTGCAAAGGCAGGTGCCAGTGCGACCGGAGTTGGGATCGGCGGTGGAGCCGACGTTAGCGTCAACATAGGGGTGAAGAACACCGCCACGGGTGGCGCAGGGGGAAGCGGGACCTCATCCGCAGATTCCCGGTCGGAGGTTAGCAACAGCGGCAACGGCGGAGGCGCAACGATAAACCAGGGAAGTACAACGATCAAGTCAGGCGCAGTTGCCTACAGTGCTACGCCACCTCCTACAGTGGTCGGCGGAATGATCGGTGTTATCCCGGGAGACTGCATTCCCGCCAAAGACGCCGCCGGAAACATCCGCTTTGATATCGTTGGTGACGAAAAGTGGTATTACGGCTCACGAACGATAAACGTAGCGGGAAATACGGGGACGTCCTCGGCGCAAAACATCGGCGCAGGCGGATGGCCCTTCACTGCCCAAGCAGGAAAAGCCGACGGCAACAACGCGCCGGGCTGGGCGGAACTACGGCGCGACGACTGTGTCGTCATGAAACAGAAGATCGAGATCGTGCCTCCTCCCCCTGTGTCACAAGTTGCCCCGGAGACAAAACTGAAGACGGGTGAGATCGAGCTCACGCGACGCGTTGCGCGTTCGTGCTACAAGGTTGACAAGGATCACCCTGTCGGGAACAAGCCGATCGACATGCGTCTCTGCTCGGAAAAGGGCGGTGTGCGTACGTGGACGGAAGCCGCGCCGGGTCCGGGCATCGCGATCATTACCGAGGTCGAAACGGCTGGCGGAAAACGATTCATTGCGGATCCGACCACCGGCCAAGTGACGCAGAGATCGGACGGTAGCGCGCAAGTGATCGCCGGACCGACAGCCCAACCTCCGGCGGCCACGGCAACAGCCGAATCCGCACCTCCTCAAGCTCAGCGCTCTCGAGCGGAAGCGGCAACCGCACGACCCCTTCCCCAGCGGCACAAAAGGAACGATCCGCAATTCAGGGAACAGAAATAACAAATAAAGTCCTTTCGCATCCCGAGCCCCGCCCCGTGAGATAGCAATTTTCGAGCCTCACACGGGGCAACAGGACAAAGAAACAACCCCGAGTTGCATGCAACTCGGGGTTTATTTATCTCACGGGGGCTTTTCATTTTCCTTGTGTTATTTTTATTTTTCATTACTCTGCAACAAGAGCAGGAACTTGTTAGGAGAACAGTTGAAGACATCTTCCTTTTTTCACGCACTGAAGGAGGTGGGTACGTCTCTTTTTCTCTTGATACGCGGATTGTGCGCCTCTTATCACCGCAAGGAGATCGAACGGATCGAATGCCGCCGGTGCGCTGTCTGCCGAGATCGCAGGCGCACACCTCCTCAGCCGTCAAAATATTTCATCCGCTGTCTGCCTGAGGGACACTATCATGTCTGCGCACAGCACCACTTGTTCCCCTCGTCCAAGAACGACCTGGGAGAACTCGCCCACGAGACGGACGAATTCCTCCGCAACAAGGAACAAGCATGTGAAGGTATTTACCCGGTCGATCCGATGCAATACGACGGCCTGCGCGGCCCGTGACCCCGTGAGAAAACCCCCAAGTCACATGCGACTTGGGGGTTGTTTCTTTGTCGACGCGAAGAGTGATACCCGAGAGGATCTATCTCACGGGGTGGGCTTTTTATTTCCTTACATCCCGCGCCGCCTGCAGAAGAAGACACAACCGAGCACGGCGAAGAGCGCTATTGCCCAGGGCAAGATAACTACGAAAGTGGGCGATGAGCCCTTCACCTCAACAGGAAAAGTCGCTTCGGCTATAGCCATAGCGCCTTTTTGGAAACGCACGGTCATGTCATATCTTCCTTTTTCGGGAAAGGCATAACTCATACCGGTCTTCATAAGTTCCGGTTGGGCGATCACGCCCGCAAAGGTGATCCCCCCATCTTCCGGTGCGATGCGTACCCAGATGCGATCCCAGAGGTCGGTTGTTGTTCCCCCGATCAATTCGAAGTCAAAATGTTCCGCCTCGCCCGCAAGGAGAACGGGACTTGGATGGTCGATCGCGACCATATAATTCCCGGAAGGTAGCTCCACGGTCTGTCCGAATCCGTGCGCTCCCGCGATAACGGGGGAAGCAATGAGAACAAAGAGGAGTGTTATGATCTTCATTTCTTTATTTTTACATCGGCATTGAATGGTCCATCCCGGCCATACTTCCCATATTAGCGCCGTTTTCGAAAAGTTTCGGCACAAAGAGGAGCACGAGGGCGCCAACAGCAAGGATAATGATAAGGACGGAACCGGTTATGACCTTACCGACAATAGGTGTACTGCCGGGGACACCTGCTCCGGAGAGCTCGTCATTCCGTCTGACAATGTGCATCAGTATTCCCGCGCCGACGACTGCACCGATAGCGAGAAGCGCCAGGATGATCGAAAACACGCCCACCATCGGATGTGCGGACTTTTCACGCATCGCCATGGGGAGGGCGGGTTCGTCGATCGTAAACTTCGCGTTCAAGTCGTATGCTCCGTCACGCGTGAAGGTCGCGCGGATCTCCCACTCCCCCGGCGGCACAAAGTCCGATTCCGGAATGAGGTAAACTCCGTTTTGTAGCTTCGGATGAAGAACGATCGGGCCGACACTCGCCGGGGGATTCGTCAGTGTCACGGTCGGAAACGCATTCATGATCGCACTGCCGTCCGGGGCTGTGATCATGAGCGCGAGACCATCCTTTCCTTCTCCGGGATCGTAGAGATGCACTACCCCTTCGTGGTTCGTATCGACCGAGGAATAAAGTGCCGCATAGTGAAGGGGCGGCGACGTGATGATAATGAGCGCCGAGAAGAACGTGACCACGACGCCGACAACTGCTTCACCCCCGAGCCACAAGCGTTCGGCACCAAAGGTCCACGAACGCCGCTCAAAGTAGAAGAGCGCGATAAGGCGGAGAGCGAGGAGTGTGGCCGCAGAAGCAAAAAGCCAAATGAAGACACCGCCCCAAGGCGTGAAGATGTTTGCGAAACTCTTCAGATGGAGCCAAACGATCCACGCGCCGCTCACGCCTCCAAGAAGGGTCGCGAGCGTCGTGAGACACCCAAACCCAAAACGCACAACGCGGCGCCCATCATCCTGAAGCGGTGCACCCAAAAGAGCCGGATGAACGACAAAGACGAGTGCACAAAGCCCGCCAACCCACAATCCCTTTCCGAGAAGATGCACCATGTTCACGAAGACGGAAAAGTGCGGGAGGATCAGCGACGCCGCCGCATGCGAAAGTCGTGCCTGCGTGTACGAGAGAGCAAGAAGAAGAATGATCGTGAGCACACCGCGGACACCGATCTTTTCTTTCTTAATGAGTGCCCCGAGAAGCCCCCTGCCAAGCAGTAAGATCGGATAGAGAAGAAGAAGCAGAATGAGTGTCATTCCCCCCGCTGTCGTCGGCAGAAAGCGGAGAAATGCCGTCGGGAGTGAGGCTCCCTGCGCCTCGGCGAGCAGATAGGTCTTTAGCGCGAAGTAACTCACTCCACCCACACCAAGAAGCAGAACGCCGGTACCGAAGAAGCGCCGTCCGGAAACAAGGAGGCGCGGAATGACACTGTCGGCGATCTCTCTCTCGTGCACACTTCTTCCGATGAGAAAGAAAAGCGCGATCACCCCGAGAAGGAATGCTTCTCCGAGGAGCTTCAGGGTGATCACGGACGCTTCTCCGTATCCGCTACTATGCACCATCTCAACCGTCGGAGCGGCACTTGTCCCCGCACCCTTCGTGCTCGTCCCCACGACGAATTGATAAGCACCCTTCGTATAGTGCCCGTCATCCGCGGAGACGACCTGCCACGAGACAGTATAGGTTCCGTCGAGTGTATGGAGCATCATTGCGTCGAACCGCGCAAAAAGACGCCGCGGATCGTGCACATCCACATATGCCGTCAAGGGAACGGCGCCCCCTTGCGGCGGAAAGAGTTTCATCGACGACGCACTCGGCTCTACGCGCTCACTGAACCGTATCGCAACCTCTTGGGGGAATGCAGGAAGGGCGCCGCCCTCCGTCGGCACATAGAGAACCGGCGTCGCATGCGCGAAGGCGAGCGCGGGAAACGCCAAGAAGAATAGAATGAGGATCTTTTTTATGCGGAACATATTCTGCGCGTCTGCCCTCTTCCGGAGGTGAATACCTCGGCGTCTTCGCGGAGGTATTCACCTCCGGAAGAGGAGTTTGGGATAATATTACACCTTTGGTGTCCGAGACTTACGGAGAGCGACTACCGCGAGGGCAATCCCCGCGAATCCGAGAACGACAGCCGCTGTGGTGCGTGTTTTTTCTTTCGCGCCATCGGCCATCATGCCCATCATGTGCTCGTCGACATGTGCGTCGAGGTCAACAAGGGTCGTTGATTCCTCCGGAAATCCGAGTTCCGCTTTCGCCAGGGGGCAACCGAATTGACCCGCCTTGAATGTGCGCGTAACTCCCGGCGCAATCTCGACCGCGGTCTTATCCTCCGGAGATGCGACGTGTCCGGCAGGGTTACAGGTGAAGGAGAGACTGACTTCTGTCCCGTTCAATTGGCCAAAAACGCGATAGGCATAGGTCGTCTGGACGGTCGGGTAATACTGCGCCTTATATGCGCCGGCGTCGCCGTAGGCGGGCGAAAGGTCAAGTGTCTTCTTCTTTCCTCCCGCGGAAAGTTCGACTTTGAGTGTCGACTCAAGCCCCGTCACCGGCACTGCGGCGGCGGCCTTAGAATTCGTCGGATCGGTCGAATCGGCCTTTATGATGCGGAGGTCGACTCCGGTCTTATCGTCGACCACGGTCGGTTCATTCAAGGACCCGACAACAAAGAGGTACTGCGTGCCGCCGATAGTGAATCCCTGGCGTTCATGCGCGAAGGCGGACGCGGGGGCAAGGAGAAGTGCGGCAAGGGATACGACCGCGAAAGTTCTTTTGAACATGGTTATATGTTATGAGTGCAAATAAGGAAACCGGTCGCAAGACGGCCCAAGGTCTCTCCTTGGCTTTGAAAGGTGAGACCTTGGAGAAGTTGGCCGTCTTGGATCACACACTCTCTGTGCTAATAACCTTTACCATTCAGTAACCCCTGTGAAAAAAGTAGCGAGAATACAGCAACAAAGTCGGCGAGAATTCTCTTTCGTGTCGCAAGAGCGCCAAGAACAAGTCGATCCGCAAAAATTAAAAGAAGGGCGAGGAAAACGAAGGTCGCCGGCGGAATGAGGGTGCCGTCTGATTCTTCTGTTCCGTGCGTCGCCGACACGCCAGAGAGGGTCGTGCCGCCAAAAGCTTCAGTCCCATGGTGGTGCGGAATGAACGGATGCGCCACAAAAGCAAAGAGGAAGAGAAAAGCGACAACGAACGTCGTCACATATCCGTAAGAATTGAAAAACCAGCGAAACATGGACTAATTGTAGGGCAAATAACGCTGTTCCGCGAGCCCGCTTCAACAAAAAACTCCCACGAATGGAAGTCCTTTGTCGGAGTAGCCGGTTACTTGGTGAGAAATCGTTATCTGCCCGTGTCCTCAACGTTCACCTCCCTTATGGGCTCTTGGTAGACCCGTAAGCCAGCGCTTGCTTTTCACCGAACAAAGTCGGACTTATGACGCAATGCCGTCTTCAGCCGAAAAGGTGAAGAATACCAACTCTCGCTACCCCACAGTCACTTTATCAGGTTTTATACATTCAGCCCACCGTACGACGCGCGGTGCAGAAGACGCTCAATCTCTCCTTTGATTTTACTACTCCGCGCATGCGATAGTACCCCGAGGCATGAGGCGATAAGTGCGGAAAGTGTTTCTTGTGTAGTCTTGCCCTCCGTGAATTCTCGTCGTGCCTCCTTAACCTTCCGTAATAGTCGCTTCTTTGTGCTCGTGCGGAGGACAAGTGTGTGCGGCAAAACGACGTAGCCAAGAAAGTCTATTCCCTGATGCACTTTGCGTATTTCTACTTTTAACGGATGGAGTTCGAGCAAAAGTTTTTCGCGAAGAAAGACGGCAACTTTACACAGGGCATCCTCAAGAAAGAGACGATCGGTGTGAAGCGTGACAAAATCATCGCAATAACGAAAATAGTATTTTGCCTTAAGTTCATGTTTTACAAATTGATCCAGTTCATTCAGGTAAACATTCGCAAACAGTTGACTTGTTACATTTCCGAGCGGCAACCCCTTGCCCGGTGCTTTCGCGAAGCTTCTAAAAAGAATATCAACGAGCCAAAGCAGGTCGGGATCAGTGATTTTCTTCGCGATCAAGGCGTGCAATATTCCGTGGTCGATCGAATCGAAAAATTTGCGCACATCGCACTTGAGCGCATACGCCTGTGTGCGCCAGTTGTTACTCACCTTGCGGCAAGAATGTTGCAAACGCCCCACTCCGGCATATGTTCCCTTCTCGGTCCGTGATGAATAGGAATCAAAAATGAAGTGTTTATCAAATAGCGGGTACAAGACACGAAATATCGCCTGGTGGACAACGCGATCACGGACACTCGCCTTGTGAATATGCCGCCGCTTCGGGTCACAGATATAAAAATCGGCATATGGCCCATGAACATACGTCTTTGCTGAAAGTTCCCGATGCAATTGAAAGATATTATTTTCCAGGTGAAGTTCAAAAAGCGCGACGTCGCGCTTTTTCCGCTTCCCTCTTTTAAACTCATTCCATGCGGCGAGCAAGTTTGATACACTCACGACATCATGGAAAAGATTCAAAATTCCTCCACAAAGAGCCCCCCCCCCCAATGATTCCGGCGACATCGCGATCATTCATAGTGTCAAAGCATTATACGCGCTGATCTACCAGACCGGAAAGAAGCTTTCAAAAAGTGATAAATTAGGGATTCACGCGCAAATTGAAGAAGTCGTACTCGACGCAATGGGTGACATCATTCGCGCTGCATTCGCCAGAAAGTCCCAAAAAATAATGATACTTGAAGATGTGCGTACCTCGCTTGAGGTACTCAAACATCTCGTCCGCACCGAACACGAGCTCCACATCATCGAGGAAAAGTCGTACCTGCGTATTGCAGTGCTCATTGTTGAAACGTCCAAAATGGCGAACGGGTGGATCAAGTATCTCGCCACACAAACACAAAACCCCGCGACATAAGCGGGGTTCACTGTGCTGAAATTTCTGACGAAGACCGTTCCTCGGGTTGGCGTTCCGCACGTCGTACCAGTTCACGTTGACCTGCCGATTGTCGGCGTTCCAGTTCACGTAGGGCACGTTGCCATCCGCATAGCGAGAACCATCTTCCTGTGCACGCTCGTCCTATTCACCGATTCCCTGTTGCCAGAGTTTCTGGGTTTTCCCGCGACCGCGAGCAATGTGCCGCATCATGACATGGTTGAAATATCTATGCGAAAGCATGCACAGGCAGTTTCATTAATTGGCAAATTGTCATTCTAAAAAATTCAGAACCAACTTCACAGCCAGCCTACATTATACAAAAAAGTGCGCCTGTCGGAACAGGCGCACAAGAAAAAAAGAAAAAAGGTCAGAGGGTAACTGCTTGACGAAGACCGCGCCCCGGGTCGGCGCTCCGCACGCCGTCCCAGCTCACGCTGACCCGCCGAAAGCCGGCGCGCCAGCACACGTCGGGCACGCGGCCATCCGCATAGCGAGAACCGGTGCACAACGTGACGCCGATCTCATCGAGGTGCTTCTTCGTTTCGATGAAGTGGACGATGCCGTGGACGAGACGCTCGAGGAGCGTCACGCCGATCAGCGAATCGGGGTCGGCCCCCTCAGTAGTCTGGCCGAGATATTCCTTGTCCGGCTCCGACTCGTCGCGCACCCAGATGGCGTAGGACTCGTCCGACGTGCGCGCATTCTTCGTCACCGTAGCATCGAGGTCCTCGGTGTACTTCCAAAGATTCCACCGCGCATCGTGCGCGACGAGAACTTTTTTGTACGCTGCCGCTGCGTGGTTCATCGTGAGGCCTTTCGGGATCATGATGAGGCGCCACTTGCCGTTCGCCGGTTTCGCGGGAATGCGCACGGGGGAGAGGTCGACTTCCATGCCGAAGTGTTCGCGGAAGTACTTCTCCCATAGTGCACGCTGGGCACGATAGGGATCGTCTCCCTGGATGACGAAAATGGGTGCGAGCTGTCGCGAGATCGACTCCCGAAGATCTCGGCCGCCAGATGCGAGCAGGGCCTGCACTTCGTCGAATGTCGCGGACGCGTGATGCGTCGCGATCATCTCGGCGACCTTGCCCAGCGCACAACCCATGATTTCCCGCAGTTGTTGCGGGGTCGGCTTACGGTCTGTTCCATTGTTCATGGTTCATTCCTTCCTTTTCCATTTCAAAGAATTCCCATATTTGAAGCCCGGGAATATTGGCTCCCGATTCCGCAGATGAATCCGATCATCTGTTAAGATGTGTTGATGAAAAAGTATCCGCCGCGCGCCGAAAATTTCAAACACGGAACGAAAAGAGATCAAACGGTGGTTAGTTAAAAACTTCTCACTCCGCGCGA
>OBEQ012248382.1_pt1 | contig 13464 bp, 10 predicted proteins | sample 1670901 | NCBI WGS metagenome assembly OBEQ01 (sample SAMEA104232315, study PRJEB22302) | groundwater metagenome | biome: forest; feature: aquifer; material: groundwater | place: USA | collected 2011-08-07 | depth 5.4 m
AAGAGGCGAAACAATCCCTCGCCCAGGTGCTCAGCGGCATCACTGAGGCCGTGCGCGACAGCAACCAGCTCGATGCCGCCGAGCGCCTCTACGGCGCCTTCGTCCGCGACGAACTCGCCAAGATTCTCGGTCACGACATCGCCAGCGTCAGCCCCAGCCAGCCCGAGCTGATCAAGGAAGTCCGCGGCCTCTCCGCCATCGCCGAGAAGATCCCCGTCCACTTCCAAGCGCGCTTCCTCGACCTCGTCAAGGAGACCCACCCCCTCGAGTGGCGCGAAATCCTCTTCGCCCTCCTCAAGACCTCGCAGGGCAAGTTCACCACCGAGTGCATCAATTTCCTGATGGAAAACGGCCAGGCCGACGAACTCGCCGCCGCCCTCAAGCGCTGGAAGACCGAGCAGAATCTCCGCGCCCCGGTCCTCCTCTGGGTCATCAAGAACCGCCACTCGAAGAAATTCTCCAAGCTCCTCAACGAGCTCGTCACGCCCCGGCTGCTCGGCGCCATCTTTTTCGCCATCGATTACGAGGCGCTCCAGTCCGCCGGCACCCGCCGCATCCCACTCGGCGAAGTGCTGAGCGACGACCCCGAGCTCATCTCCGACCTGCTTTCCACCGCCGACACCGAGACCGCCCGCGATCTCGCCAACAGCCTCCTGCTCAACCAGGGCTTCGAGGAACTCACCAAGAAGTCGCTGCTCGCCCGCTTCATCAAGCTCTTCCCCTCCCTTCAGTCCCTCGTTTCCGGCGACGCCGAGGCCAAGGACGAGCAGTTCCTCGTCTCCCGCGAAAGCTACGAGCGCAAGCGCATCGAATACGAGGAAATCGTCTCCAAGCGCATCCCGGAAAACTCCAAGGCCATCTCCGTCGCCCGCGAACACGGCGATCTCAAGGAAAACTCCGAGTTCAAGATGGCCAAGCAGGACCAGTCCGTCCTCATGGGCCAGAAAGCGCAGCTCGAGCGCGACCTCGCCCGCGCCCGCATCACCGACTTTTCCGAGGCCAGCACCGACTCGATCAGCGTCGGCACCATCGTCGACCTGCGCGACGTCGCCACCGGCAAGGCCGTCCGCTACTCCGTGCTCGGAGCGTGGGACAGCGACCCGGACAATCACCGCATCGCCTACAAGACCCCGCTCGGCCAGGCTCTCATGGGCAAGAAAATCGGCGAACACGTGAAGCTCAAGATCGGCAGCTCCCACCAGGAGTTCCAGATCGCCGGCATCAACCGCTACATCGACAGCAAGTGATAAGGCGGAGCCCGACCTCCGGGCGGGCTTTCTTCTCAGGCTGCACCCCAAGCGCGGCCTTTTTATTTTCCCGCGGATAGCACGGATTAAAACCTCGGGGCCTGTCATCCTGAGCGAAGGGAAGGATCCAGCAGGATGTCGGGCGGCGCACATCATTCTGGATGCTTCGTTTCGCTCAGCATGACCGTAGCGGTGATTTGATCTTGGTCCCCGACATCCGTGGGAAATCAGCCCTCCCGTCCCCGCGCTTGTAAAACGCGCCATTCCCCCTCAGTAGTGTCCCGCCTGTGAACTCCTCCTGGGAAAACCTGAAAATCCTGTCCGATCCCACCCGACTGCGCCTCCTGACGCTGCTGCTCAAGGAGGAGCTCTCGGTCGCGGAACTGCAGGAAATCCTCGGCATGGCCCAGTCGCGCATTTCCTCCCAGCTCGCGTTGCTGCGCCAGGCGGGTTTCGTCAGCGACCGCCGCGAGGGCAAGAAGGCCTTCTATTCCCTCCGCCCTGGCCTGGCCCCGCGCTCGCTCACCCTGCTCGAGGCCGCCTGCGAGTCCGTCTCCGATCTTCCCGAACTCGCGGAGGACCGGTCGAGCCTCGACCGCTGCCTGCAGAAGCGCCGCCGCGTCTCCGAGCAGTATTTCAACCTCATCGCGGGCCGGCTGGGCAAGAACCACTGCCCGGGCCGCTCGTGGGAAGCCATCGGGCACCTCGCGCTGCGGCTCGTGCCCGCCATCACCGTCGCCGATCTCGGCGCCGGCGAAGGCCTCCTTTCCCAGCTCATCGCCCACCGCGCCGAGCGGGTGTGGTGCATCGACAACTCGGCCAAGATGGTCGAGGTCGGCACCGAACTGGCGAAAAAGAACGGCCTGGCCAATCTCATCTACAAGCTCGGCGACATCGAGCAGGTGCCACTGCCCGACAAGTCCGTCGACCTCGCGATCCTTTCGCAGGCGTTGCATCATGCCAGCCACCCGCAGACGGCGGTAAACGAAGCCCACCGCATCCTCAAGTCCGGCGGCCAGCTCCTCGTCCTCGATCTCCGCGAACACGATTTCGAAAAGGCCCGCGAACTCTACGGCGATCTCTGGCTCGGCTTCAAGGAAAGCGCCCTCCACGGATTCCTGAAGCAGGCCGGCTTCCAGAAAGTCGAAGTCACTGCCGTCTCCCGCGAGGAGCACGAGCCCCATTTCGAAACGTTGCTGGCCAGCGGAGTGAAGGGCGCGCGCTGAATCCCCCGGAGGGCCGAGCTCCCGCGAGGCCGCATCGACGATTCCCAGATGAGCGCCCTGCCCCAACGCAAACGCCCGGCGCATCTGTCACCCGCGGAATCAGGCAACCGTCCGATCATCATCTTCCTCACCGTATGCACCAATGGACGTCTTCCTCTTTTAGCCAGCGATGAAGCTCACTCCGCCATTCTCGCCGCTTGGAGCCGAGCCTCGCATTGGCTGGTCGGTCGCTATGTCCTATTGCCCGATCACCTCCATTTGTTCTGCGCGCCAGGAATCTGGCCGCCTCATCCACTCAAACTTTGGGCCGGCTACTGGCAGAATCTTGTGACCCGCTCCTGGCCGAGACCGAAAGAGAAGCCGATCTGGCAGAAGGATCACTGGGACCGTCAGCTACGCTCCAGTGATTCCTACGATGAGAAATGGCTCTATGTTTGCGGCAATCCCGTGCGTCATGGTTTGGTGAAAAAGATCAGCGAGTGGCCTTACCAAGGCGAAATTAATTTGCTGCCTTGGCACAACCGATAGCCCGGCCTCGCAGGAGCTCGGCCCTCCGCGAAGGTAATCCGGCAATAGCGGAGGGCCGAGCTCCCGCGAGGCCGGCGTTGCCGGATGCGTCCGCCTCCGGCGCGTTCAAAAATTGAAATTCGCGACGTAGGCCGCGCGCTCGGTGCTGAGCGTCAGCTCGCGCCACTTGGCGATGCCCCATGGATTGCCGGTGCCGGTCGTGTTGCTGTAGTTGAGCAGGGCCTCATCGTCACCAAGGACTACTGCACCTTCATGCGCTCGTTGTAAAACGCCTCGATCATCGCGTAAGTCTTCTTGGCGTCGGATTGCGCGAGCGCGTCCGCGGCGAGCTTGCGGGCATCGCTCATCTTCATGACTCGAATCAGAAACTTCACCGAGGGCAGCAGCGTCGGGGTCATGCTCAATTCGTCCACGCCGAGCCCGAGCAGCAGCGGCGTATACACCGGATCGCCGGCCATCTCGCCGCAGATGGAAACCTTCAGGTTGCGGGCGTGGCCGGCATCGACAATCTGCTTCAACAGCCGCAGCACCGCCGGGTGCGAGGGATCGTAAAGGTGGGCAATGCGGTTGTTCCCGCGGTCGATGGCCAGCAGGTATTGGATGAGGTCGTTGGTGCCGATGCTGAAAAAGTCGCATTTGCCGGCCAGCAGATCGCTGGCCAGCGCGGCGCTGGGGATCTCGACCATCGTGCCAACGCGCATGTTCGCGTCGAACTCCTGGCCGCGGGCCCTGAGTTCGGCGCGGGCCTCCTCCAACAGCGCATTGGCCCGGTCGAGTTCCTCCGTGCCGCTAATCATGGGATACATGAGTTCCACCTTGCCATGCGCACTGGCGCGGAGGATGGCACGGAGCTGGTCCTTGAACATCGCCGAGTTTTCCAGGCTCATGCGGATGGCTCGAAACCCCATGAACGGATTCGCCTCCGGGCCGATCAGGTGCGGGTCGCCCGGCAGCGGCTTGTCGCCGCCGACATCCAGCGTGCGGATCGTTACCGGTGCGGGCGCCAGGCCGGCCACAATCTCGCGATAGGCGGCATACTGCTGCTCCTCCGTCGGCAGCTTGTCGGCGCTCAGAAAGAGGAACTCCGTGCGGTAGAGACCGACGCCCGCAGCCCGGTATTGCTTCACCAGCGCGACCTCGTCCGGTTTCTCGATGTTGGCCCGCAGGGTGACCGCCTCGCCGTCGAGCGTCTCGGCGGCGAGGTCGTTGACGGCCATGAGCCGCGACTCAAACGAAGCCCGGTCCTTCTGGATCTTCCCGTAGCGAAAAAGGCTCTGCTCGGTCGGATTGACGATGATCACGCCGTCGTAACCATCCACCATGAGCCAGTCGCCGTCCTTGAGCTTCGTGGTCAGGTTGCGCACCCCCACCACCGCCGGGATCTTCATCGAGCGCGCGACGATCACCGCGTGGCTGGTGCGGCTGCCGGCATCCGTCACGATGGCCAGCGCCGCGCTGCGGTCGATGCCCGCGGCCTCGGAGGGCGAGATGTCGTGCGCGACGATCACCCGCTGCTCCACCAGCTCCGTCAGGCTGTTCGCGGTCTGCCCCAAAAGGATGTGCAGCACCCGCTTGGTCACGTCCTTGATATCGGCCGCGCGCTCCCGCAGGTATTCGTCGTCGATCTCGGAGAAGGCCTTGATGTAGCGCTCCGCGACGGCGTTGAAGCAGGTCTCGATGTTCAGCCCGGTCTTCTGGAAATCGCGGATGGTCTCGCCGATCAGCGCCTGGTCCTCGAGCACCATTTGATGCGCGTCGAAGATCAACGCCTCCTCCTCGCTGAGATTCTTGGTCACCTGCGCCTGGATTTGCGAAATCTGCTGGCGGGTCACAATCAGCGCGTGTTCGAACCGCGAAATTTCCGCGACCCGCTTGTCCGGATCGACCGTGTAACGCGGGATCTCCAGCTCGCTTTGCAGGTAGAGGAAAACCTTGCCGTAGGCGATGCCCTTGGATGCGGCGATGCCCTGGATGACGAATTCGCTTGGGGCGGTTGGATCCATGGGCGGTAAGGCTGCGCAAATTAACCAACCACCGTGCGGTGCGGTCAATGCGGAACTGGCCGTGCCGTCAATCCGTTCCGCTGCGCCCCCGCGATCCACGCCGCCAGCGCCCGGCGCCCGGCGCCGTGCCGGGCAGCGCGGGCACGCGTGCGGCCCAGGGCCGCGACTCAGGCGAGCCGCGCCTGCTGCACGAAGGCGGAAGGTCCCCAGCACCCTGTAATCAGGCCTTTCATCGACGCTGTCCCCGGCGCGGGTTCCACCTGTCCGCCGGGTCCGTTCCCCCGCCCCGAAAGCGCTCCACCCAACGCAAAACAGGCGCTCCCGCTGCCGCTCATTTGCGCGGCCGCGCCGAACTCGCGGCGCAACTTTTCCAACAGAACGGGCAGCGCGGGATATTTCTCAAACGCCACGGCCTCCAGGTTGTTGAAAAAAAGCTCCTCCACCGCGGCGTCACCTCGCAGCCATTCCGCCAGCCGTGCCTCGGCGGCCGCGAGCGGCAGATAGAGCGAGCGCCTCTCGTCCGATCCCCCGGTCGAGGTTCCGGCCGAGGCTGCCATCCGCCCATACGCCCACGCGGTGCTGATCGCGAAAGCCGGCTTGAAGAGCAGCACCCGCCGCCCGCTCAGCCGCTGCACCGCTGCCCGGGGTAAAACTTCGATGTCGCTTCCCCGCCCGCGCATGATCACCGGAGCGTTTCTCAGGAACAGCGCGCAATCGGAACCCAGTCCCGCGGCCAGCTCCGCAAGCCTGGCTTCGGCCAGCCGCCCGCCCGAGAGCTGGTTCAACGCGCGCAGCGCCGCCACCGCGTTGCTGCTCCCACCCCCCAGCCCCGCCCCGAGCGGGATGCGCTTCGTCAGCTTGAACGCCACCCGCTCGTTCCAGCCGGTCGCCGCCGCAAAGGCCCGCGCGGCCCTTAAAATCAGGTTCGTCTCGTCCACCGGCACCTCCGCCCGGTCACACTCGAGGGTAAACAGGTCCCCTGCCGTGCCCTCCGAAACCTTGGCGAAGGAAGGTCCCTGCCCGCTGCTCTCCGCTTCGAGCACGTCGCCGAAGTCCAGCGGCGCGGCAACCGAGACCAGGTTGTGATAGCCGTCGGACCGCCGCCCGGTCACAGCGAGGAAGAGGTTGATTTTGGCCGGACTGAAAATGGAAACACCCATGGCACTAGCAGCCTTTCGGACTTTCAATCGGTCGTTCGCAAGCGCTCGCGACAGGGCAGCATTCGTCAAGTGCCGATCGGATTTGCATGGCTTAGCAAGCCGCCTAGCGGCAAAGGCGTGCGAAGCTCATCAGCCCGCCCCGCAATATCATTAGCGGCATTTTGTGTCCCACGTCCGTCTTTCAACACTATTGTCTGGTCTGCAATTTCGAGAAACGCGGGGTCATGAGTCACAAGAACAATCAATTTCCCCCTCCCTCTCAATGTCAGAAGAATTTCCCGCAAGAGTTGGGTAGCCGATTCATCAAGCGCCGAACTCGGCTCATCTAAGAGAACGATAGGAGTATCTTGATATAGCATTCGCACGATTGCGAGGCGCTGGCGTTGTCCTCCTGAAAAATTAGCACCACCTTCTCTCACCATAGTGTTAAAGCCATTGGGCAGCCGTTCTATCATATCCAGCAAACCTATATCTTTGCATAGTTTGGAAACCCTCAGAATATCCCACTTAGTGGCGCCCAGGCAGACATTTTCCAGGATGCTCCCTGAAAACAAATCGATCTTCTGTGGAACAACCGAGAACGCCGCGCGATAATTCCGAAGCTGAAAATTTTTCGTTTCGCAGCCTTCAAGCGCGAGCGAACCATCGGTAGGTTCAAGCATTCGTTGCAGGAGGTTCAGTAGCGTGCTTTTGCCGCATCCTGAAGGTCCGATAATTGCGTGTATTCGACCGGGTGCCAACTGAAGGGATATTTCGCGCAGGCATGGCTGCCGCCCAGCAAACCCAAACGAGACATTTGATAGACTGATCCCTTCAGTGAGCGGCTTTGTCGGAACCTCGAATCTTCCCTCATCCTTTTCAGTCCCGAGATCGATAATGCTAAACAGCCGTTCGGCTGAAGTGAACATCTGTTCGGATGAAGTCCAAAAGCCGACCAAGCCGACGACCGGACCGGTCATGAAAGCGATAAGTGTATACGAAGACATTAATTCACCAGCGGTGATTTCTGTGTTGAGAATCAACGAGGTTCCCGCCCACAAGAAAGCCACCGTTAGGATGCGCGTAAGGACGTCGCTGGCATTCGTCGCAAAAACTGAAGCCGATAAAGCCGTGAGCATCGCTTTTTGCATTTTAACGAATAGGCGTTCGGCTCGCTCATATATGACATGGTCGAGACCGAGGCGTTTAATCGTTCCAATCGCAATGAGCGTCTCTGTCAGAGAAGCATTGAATGCCGATGAACCCTCAACCGCTTCTTTGTGGTATCCGCGCGAGTAGCGGGCCCCAAGATAAATAAGGCCAATCACAAGGGGCAGCGCACCGAGTGCGTAGAGCGTCAGTCTGGGTGATATCAATAACAGCCCAATCAATCCCATTGGAATGATCAGGAGATTTGCCAGGAATTTAGATAGAGCCTCGCTTAAGTAAGACCTCAGTTTTGCGGCGTCACTTATTCTAGCGGTTAACTCACCTACCCGCAGAGTCTCGATCGTTGTTTGCGGCAGCTTGAGCAAGTGTCGATAGTAACCGAGAATTAGAGCTACATCGATTGCGGTTCCGATCCGAGCCGACAGTCTGGCTTGGGCTATCGTTAGCCCGAATCTAGCCAGCAGAAATAACACCATCGCCAGTGCCGCGACATTTAACATCTGGGAATTCCCCGTCGGAACAACGCGATCAATAATCAATCGCACAAAGATAGATGTGCTGAGCACGACTGCGGTGCAGACGATAGCTCCAAGCAATAATTCAAAGAGGACACCCTTGTGGGGTTTTAGCATTCCGATCAATCGCCGCCAGGTTGGCATGCCAAGCACCTGTGGAACATCCGCACTCAAGTTTGGCGCAACAATGATCATGACGCCCGACCACCGGGCCATTGCATCGGCATGGGTCGTACTAACGAATGCGCCCCTGGCTGGGTCCATCAGTGTTACGGTCTTCCGTCTCTTCCTCCACAAAACCACAAAATGTTCGTTTCCACTGGCGAGACGGACCAACAAGATGCTCGGGGTGGGAAGGGTGGGAAGTGCTTGGACCGGGCACCTGACCGCGCGGGAGCGAAATCCAATATCATTTGCCGCGTCGAGCAGCCCTTGCAGTGAAGTTCCTTTCGTATCCGTCCCTGCAAATATCCTTAGTTTCTCGTTGGCAATCCGACGGCCGTAAAAACGTGCGATAAATCTTAAGCACGCCGGGCCGCAGTCACTGGCTGTTTGTTGTTTAACTGCCTTCATCGGGTTGTGGATCAATCAACCGAATATTGGCGTCAGCCGAAAAGGAGCCACTAAGTTTGCCTGGGGCTCCAGCACTTGAAAATCGATCAGCGTGGCGAAGTATCTTACCAGCTTGGCTACGGCTTGATCGCGTCCGATCGGGGAAAGCGCTCTTTGATAATCATCTCTCGTGCCAGCCATGCGTCGGAATGTTTCGCCAACGGGAAAACGGAAACTTTGCCTGATCTGTTCAGCGGCAATCAGGCGGCCTACCCGGCCATTGCCATCTGAAAACGGGTGGATGTTTTCAAATCTCAAGTGATACGCCGCGATCAAAAGGAGCCATTGCCACGGCTCATGGCATGAAGTTGCAAATAGCTGGGCGTCTATTCTTAACTGCTTTAATTCTTCGCCGAGCATTTCAGCGCGAGCCCCCTTGCGATGGCTGCCGATGACCACCCGAACGCCACTGGTTCTCATTATTCCCGGGGATTTAGCAGGCGGCCGAATACACTGGTGCAGTTCGCACATGTCTCGCGCTGAATAGCCAAAGCAATCACGCGGCCTCTGGGCGAGTTTGATATCAGCAGCGTGCTTTCCTCCGCTAGAAACTGCGTTCATAAGTAGGAGATAGCTGCATTAGCTATCCAATGCGCCCCGATCGCACACCATAATCCGTGACGGAGGGAGAGCATATTTAGCGTTACGCTAGTAAAAAATACTTGGGCAAAGCGAGCCGGGTTTAGGAGTGACGTGTGCATCGATGCGAACGCGAGCGCGGTCAACAATACCACGAGCCAGACTTTGGCGGGAAACCATCGCTTGAGCCCCATAAATAAAATACCGCGAAACGCGCATTCTTCGAGAAAGGCCCCGAAAAACAACACTCCGAGCAGCTCCTCCGGGGTGTTTACATGGGCTCTCGTCATTAATTTTTGATTCCCCAGGCGAATAGCCGTGAGATCAGAACAAAGAAGGGCGGTCACCGCAACCAATGCGATAACGGCCATGAGCATCTCACCGAGAGACTTTGCCAAATCGCCCGGCAGGGGCTTTCGCCAGGGAAGCCAGAATGCCACCGCATTGTAGAACAAATATCCGACCATCGTAATTCCAATGGAACTCGCCAAAACGCGTCCGTAGCCGGCGCTAAAAAACGCAAAACTACACACAAAAATACCGCCCAAGCCTAAGCCCAGATTCTCCTTGAGGTTGGATAGCTTATGCTGCCGGAATTGCCGCCAAAGTCCATACACGCCCAAGACAAGCATAAGGGGAAGGCTCAATCCGAGCACGCATGCTTGGAAAAACAGTATCATAATTGCAGAGGCTAATACGTGAGGGTGGAGTTTTGTGGGGACTCCACCCTCACGAGAGCAACGGGTCTAGCTAATTAGCAATAATCCGGAAGATTCGTGATCATAAACGTCATGGGGTCGAACAGCCAGAGAGTTGTGAATTCTGCTGAGCGGTCATATACTCCTCGTAAGTTACATGGGTAACGGGGGCGTCAATCATCTGCGCAAGTCCATCGGTAATAACATGCACCGTGTTTGGAATAAGACCAGTCGCCCAGTCAAAAATGCCATTGATCGCCGAGGACAAAAATTGACCATACTCGCCAGCATTGAAATGATCCAGTGCCTCATTCAAGAACGTATCATCAATCCAACTTACTAAAGAATCGGACCAATCAGGCGATGGCGCCTGATATTCCGACATCGTGAGTACGCTGTAATCGACATTGATGCTCGACTCCGTAAAGGCGGTGTCGACATAGAAATCGGCCGAATAACTTCCGGCGCCATCGAGTAGGGTCAATTCGTTCAGAACATTGAAGTCAGAAAAAGAGTCATTGGCACCCCAGTCGCTAAAAATGTCAGTACTCCAGCTGTCGTAGAGCAAAGTGTCGCTATAATCCCAGCCAAAGCTATCCCAGCTAAAGCTATCCCAGGCAAAGCTATCCCAGCCGCCTTTAATGCATTCGAGTTCTATGTCAGTTAACCGTTTTTGGTCTAATGTCGTATTTGTTACATTCATCAGAGCGGGGGAGGGGCTTCGCCCCTCCCCCTGCGCCCCCTCCCAGATATATTTCTTAATTTACCCGATCCCCTGCCCAATGCATGGGGTCCACTTCATGGTTTTTGTTGTGGTTTGTTTTTTCCCGTCATTTGACGGAAAGTGGGCCCGTGGGATCGAGGGAACGGTTCATTTCGCCCCAGAGCAGGCGCAATAGTGAGTGCCTCCCTGAAGAAAGGTGAATCGTTGCGGTCATTCCTTTTCTTAACTGGCCAATCGTCCCACTGCTCAGCGTCAGTGTTCGCGCATTTGGCTTTACCAATACTTTGAATTCCGGCGCTTGCCTTGCCGGGTTGGCGTCTTCGGCAATTGTCACAACTTCACCCTGGAGATAGCCCCAAATCATATAGGGATAGGCATCCACCTGGATTCTTGCCGCCTGCCCAATTTGAATAGTTCCAATATCGCGCGAGGGAACCGATGCCTCGAAGATAAGCACATCATCGGGCGACACCTCACCAAGCGTTTGGCCCGCTGCCACGAAGCTGCCAACGCTCAACCCGAGAAATCCCTGCGTCGCCCCTGAAATGGGTGAGGCGATGCGATATTGGTCTCTCTGGATATTAATCTCTGCATACTGTCTTTTAAGATCATCGAGCTGGACTGCCAGAGTCAGTGATTGAGCGCTCCATGTCCCCAATGACCGCTGGATTGTTATCGTTCGCTCGGTTGCCAATTTTTTAAGCGCGTATTCCGCGCTATCTCTATCCTGCATTGGCATCATTCCCTTCTCGTAAAGGGATCGCGCTCTCACCAACCGAGCCGTCGCGTCACTGATCCCGATATCGGCACGCGCCAATTCACTTAAAAGACCAGAATACTCATTGATGCCCACCAGCGTTTTGAACATTGCCGCATATTGTTTCCCGCCCAGCGCTTCCAATTCTTTGCCCGCACTGCTGGTCCGTTCCCTCTCTCCCTCGGGAAAAGCGGAGAAAATTTCGTTTAGCTTTTGATAATCGGCCAGTTCATCCTTGGATCGCTGCAAAGATTGCTGGATTGAAAAAAATCTTTCATTGATCGCTCTCGCATCAATTTCCAGCAGAACCTGCCCTCGCGATACAGATTGGTTGTCTGTCACTTGCAGTTCAGCAATTGCTCCAGAAACCGGCGACTTTATTTGATGGCGCTCTGCCATTGGTCGTGCAATTCCGGGGACACGCGTGCCCAAATCGATTTTCACAAACGGCATCGCCGCTCCGACGATAAGACAGGTAATGAGCAAAATCTTGGATACCGATCGATGACCCGATCCAAACTCCAAAAACATCGAGTCCACGGTATAACGAGGATCGCCAGCCCGGGTTTCTGGATGCGTGTCCATTGTTAGCTTTTCCAGGGGTGCAATGCCAAACGCGCCATTGCGCTATGGCTTCTGGTCTAAAGTGGACACTGAGTCCCGGCGTGTGCCGGCAAGCGGAGCGACTGGGGAAGCCGCGACAGCAGCTGCAGGGGATTCTGGCGGATGGAATCGATTCACGGGGAAATAGAGGTTCGGACGGATCGCGGGTGAAAACACGAGCCCGTCCACCTATAATGCGAAATTTCCAGCCGCAAAGGGCCACGACAGAGAAAATATTTTTGGGGTTCGCTATTTCCGCTATTTGACCGGAGGGGTGTAGTAGTCAGCAGCAGCATGACGGGGTTCACGCGGTCGATAGCTATTATTTTTAGGCTTTAGACACAAAGCTCTAAAGTCCGATACGCACTAGGTTGTCGATAATAAATTAGGTCTTTAGACTGTCGCTGAGAGCTCGTCCAAATCGTAGACTCGGATGTGGGCCTGCCTCATAAACGCCTAATTCCACCCGACAAAGCCGCGAAGGCGCTCGGTGTGGGGTTGCGCGTAAAACGACAGGCGCGTGGACTCTCACAAATGCTCTTTTCAGAATTGTGTGACCTTCACCCGACTCACGTCAGCGTCATCGAACGCGGCATGAAATCGCCGACTTTTTACACACTGGCCAAAATCGCCTTGGTCTACGAAAAGAAGCCGTCGGAATTATTGGCCGAGATCGGCCTATAGTGCCGACCGACGGTCGTGTTCTACACGTCCTCCGCCATTTCTCTCTTTGATTAGTGCGCATAAGTGTCCATTAGTGATGCTCCCAACATGCCTTGTGACCTGATTCTGGCCCTTGACGTCCCCACCCGCGAAGAGGCTGCGCCGATCCTCCGCCATTTACGCGGGCAACTGCGCTGGGTGAAGGTCGGCTTGCAGCTGTTCACCGCCTACGGCCCCAACTATGTCCGCGAGGTCGCCGGCATGGGCTTCAACGTATTTCTCGACCTGAAGCTCCACGACATTCCCAACACCGTCGCCAAGGCCGTCGAGTCGCTCGCCCCGCTGCCGATCCGGATGCTGACCCTCCACACCGCCGGAGGCGGCGAAATGATGCGGGCCGCCCGCGCCGCCCAACAGCAGCACAACCCCGACCTGCTGCTCCTCGGCGTCACCGTCCTCACCTCCATGGACACCGCCGGGCTCGATGAAATCGGCGTGAACTCCGCGTCCGCCGACCAGGTCGCCCGGCTGGGCAGGCTCGCCGCCGACTCCGGCCTGCGCGGCCTCGTCTGCTCGCCGCTGGAAGTGGCCCTGCTCAGACGGCAGCTTCCCGCCGACATGCAGCTCATCACGCCGGGCATCCGTCCGGCCAGCGAGACCGGGACCGACGACCAGAAGCGCGTGATGACCCCGGCCGATGCCGCCAGGGCCGGCTCCTCCTACATCGTGGTCGGCCGTCCCATCCTCCAGGCGTCCGATCCGGCCGCCGCCGCCCGCGCGATCCTCGCGGAACTCGGATCGGAGAAAAAGGCTGAATAACCAGTTTTTCAGTTTTTCCCGCCGTCAGCCCTTCAGCCATTCAGTCCTTCAGCCCTTTCTCCCCATGAGCCGCACCGCCGCCATCCTTCTCGCCGCCGGCAGCGGCTCACGCATGCAGGGCGCGGTCAGCGACAAGGTCCTCGCGCCGCTCGGGGGTCGCCCGGTCTTCGCGCATTCGGCC
>OBEQ012287566.1_pt1 | contig 13464 bp, 13 predicted proteins | sample 1670901 | NCBI WGS metagenome assembly OBEQ01 (sample SAMEA104232315, study PRJEB22302) | groundwater metagenome | biome: forest; feature: aquifer; material: groundwater | place: USA | collected 2011-08-07 | depth 5.4 m
ATTTCCTAGTCCCTATTCCCTAGTCTCTATTTCTTCGGTTGCGGCATGATCGATTTCACTTCGAACATGCAGATCGTGGGCAACAACCGACAGAAGAGCAAAAAGAAGACAAAGAAAAATCCGAAACTGCCAATCGTGATGCCCAAATCGTACCGGGTCGGCGTGTAATATTGCCAACTCGACGGGAGAAAATCGTGATGCAGCGACGTCACCACAATCACGAAGCGCTCGAACCACATACCAACGTTAATAAGGAGCGACGCGACAAACATGACGGGAATGCAGCGCCGAATTTTTTTGAACCAGAAAATTTGCGGCACCACGACGTTACACGTAAACATGATCCAATACGCCCACCAGTAGTCACCCGTGATGCGATTGCGAAACGCGAACTGTTCCGCTTCACTCCCGCTGTACCACGCAATAAAGAGTTCGATCATGTACGCGTAACCCACCATCATGCTGGTGAGCAACATCACCTTGGTCATGTTTTCCAGATGATACGCGGTGATGTATTGTTTCAAATTAAATGTTTCGCGCGCGAGCACGAGCAGTGTGACCACCATGGCAAACCCGGAAAAAATCGCGCCCGCCACAAAATACGGTGGAAAAATCGTGGTGTGCCAACCCGGCAAAATCGAGACCGCAAAATCGTAACTCACGATGCTATGCACCGACAACACGAGGGGCGTGGAGAGTCCGGCCAGCAACAAATAGGTCATCTCGTAATGGTTCCAGTTCCGCGCCGTCCCGCGCCAACCAAAACTCAAAATTTTGTAGACAGTTTTGCGAATATTATTTTTCGCGCGATCGCGCACCGACGCAATATCCGGAATGAGTCCGATATACCAAAAAAGCAGTGAAATCGTGAAATAGGTGGAAACGGCAAACACGTCCCACAAGAGTGGCGAACGGAAATTCACCCAGAGCAATCGCTGCGTGGGATACGGAAACAGCCAAAACGCGAGCCACGGACGACCGGTGTGAATAATCGGAAATAATCCGGCGGTCATGACGCCGAAAATCGTCATGGCCTCGGCGGAACGATTAATCGCCGTGCGCCATTTTTGTCGGAACAAAAAGAGAATCGCGGAAATGAGCGTGCCCGCGTGACCGATACCAATCCAGAACACGAAATTCGTGATGAACACACCCCATCCGACCGGATGATTAATTCCGAGCGTTCCCAATCCTTGGCGGAACATGTCGGTTGCGAACGCCAACCCCACGAACAACGCGGTGAGCGCGACACCGAAACAGATATACCACTTGATGGTGGGAAAACTTTCGAGCGGATGACAGACGTCGGCATTCACGTCGGCGTACGTGCACTGCGGTTCGATCAACGGTTCTTTGACTAATGTATTACCAACAAGTTTCATCGCAGTTCCCTAGTCTCTATTCTCTAGTCTCTACGCTTTATTCCGCACCTTACTCAGATACGTGATCTGCGGTTTGGCGTTCAAATTTTCTAGCACCTTGTAGCCCCGCGCGGCCGCGCGCAATTTCGACACGCGACTGTTTGGATCGTTCGTGTCGCCAAACACAATCGCATCGCTGGGGCAACTTTGCTGACACGCCGTACGAATGTCGCCGTCGCGCACCGACCGCTTGGCGTCTTTGGCGCTGTCTTTGCCAGCGATGATGCGCTGCACGCAGAACGTACATTTTTCCATGACGCCTTTCGTGCGCACGGTCACGTCGGGATTGAAGACTTCATTCAGCGGCGCGCGATATTGCTGCGAGTAATCGAAATAATTAAAACGACGGACTTTGTACGGACAGTTGTTCGCGCAATACCGCGTACCGACGCAACGATTGTAGGTCTGCATATTGAGACCTTCGGCATCGTGATAGGTCGCCAGCGTTGGACACACCGTTTCACACGGCGCGTTCTCGCACTGCTGACACAACATGGGTTGATGCACGACGTCGGCGTTCGCTTCGTCGCCGGAATAGTAACGATCGATGCGCAACCAATGCATGTCGCGACCGACAATGACCTGTTCTTTGCCCACGATCGGCACATTATTTTCCACCTGACAGGCAATCATGCACGCACTGCATCCGGTGCATGCCGTGAGATCGATGGCCATGCCCCACCGATATCCCGTGTATTCATGTGCGGGCCACATGGTGATGAGTTCTTCCGATTCGGGCGTGCCCGCGTGCGGATCTTTTTTGAATTCGTCCCACGTCGTCTCCATAATAATGGGACGATCCATAATCGTATGATGTTCCTGCGTCGGCGCGAGGCGATTTTTTTTGCCGGTTGTTGCAATGGAGATTGATTGCCCACTCCACGCCAGACCGTGATTCCCAACGGTTTGCAGCGGAAAGACATTCACACCGACACCATTACCAACATGCCCCGCGGTCGATTGACCATAACCCAGCGCAACCATGGCGGCGCCCGCATGCAGTTTGGGTTGCAGGTGCACCGTGAGTTCCGCGTGTTGATCGCCGGCGCGCACATTCACGACGTCCCATTCGTTCACACCCAGCGCCAAAGCGGTTTTCGGCGCCATCGAAATATAATTTTCCCACGTCACTTTGGTGACCGGATCGGGTAATTCGTGCAACCATCCGTTGTTCATGGCGCGGCCATCGTAATGCGCCACCGACGGATACAGTGCCAATCGGAGCTCGCCCACGGGCATTTCTACCTTCAGCGTGGAGAGCGCCGCACTGGCAACCTCGCGCGCGGGCGCCACCCGACCCGCGGCAGTGTGGCGATTCCCCGCCACCACCACGCCGTGCCGCAAGGTCTCTTGCCACAATGCCGTGAACGACGAAAAACCGTTCACCTGCGGCGCGATTTTGTCTTGCCAATGTTGCTGCAAAAATTCCGCCCACGATTTCGCGGGCAGCGCGCCCCACACAATCAGCGAATCCTGAAACGCGCGCAGATTGTACAGCGCGCCAATCACCGGCTGCGCCACGCTAAACACGCCCTGCTGCGGATTCGCGTCGTTCCAATTTTCCAGATAATGCAGATCGGGACAGACAAAATCGCTGGCGGCCGCCGTGGCCGTGACGCGATCGACACAGCTCACGACGAGATCAACATTTTTCAGGGCATTGGCAAAACCAAGTGCAGCAGGCAGCGTGAGCAACGGATCGCTCCCGTGAATAATGAGCGCACCGATTTTTCCGGCGCGCATCGCGGCAATCAATGCGGTCAATTGGTCAAAATTACTGTCGGCCTGATGCGACGGCGCGGACCAGTCGATCGTGACCCCGTCGTTTTCCAGTGCAGAGTTGAGCAGATTCACCGCCACCTGCAACGCCACGGCGTTCGCGACTTTGGGGGCGCCACCCACCACCAATCCCTGCCCGCGCGCCGCCATCAATTCTTTCGCAATACGGCGCAAGACATCGGCGGCAACACCAGTCGACGCCGCCACCGCCTCGACCGAAAATTTTTCGAGCGCACCCTTCACCGCAGCGTCGCCAGCATACGAACTCTTGCCCGACTTCACGATAATTTCGTGCGCCAGCGCCATCGCAATCGCCAATTCATCGCCCGGTTTCAGCGCGACATATTCATCGGCGTTGGTACCAGTCAGACTCAGCGCGCCTTCAAACGCCACGAACCGCGCCATCTTCCCGGCGTCGACATTACGCGCGGCGCGAAAATCCTTGGCGAATTCCACCGGCGAAATCCAGGTGCCCAAAAAATCGGCGCCGAACGACAAAATATATTGCGCCTGGTCGAATCGATAATGCGGTACCAGTCGCGAACCGTACGACACTTCCTGCGCGACCGCGATTTCTTCCGGCACGACGGCCTCGAACGCGACATGCTTTGCCCCCGGAAATGTGTCGACAAATTTGGCGATGAGCGCGCGCGTGGCGCTACTCGATGTTGCGCCGGTCAGTACCGCCACATTTTTTCCGGACGACTGCATGGTTTTGAGTTGCGCGACAATCGCGGCATCGGCCGATTCCCACGTGGTGTCGGTGTGTGAACCCGCACCGCGCGCAACCTTCAGCGGGTGTTGCAGACGATCCGGATCGTACAAATCCAGCAACGACGCCTGTCCGCGAGCGCAGAGTCCGCCGCGCGACAACGGATGTTCGGGATTGCCTTCGAGTTTGACGGGACGACCTTCGCGCACCTTCGCGACAATTCCGCACGCCGCCGAACACCCGCCGCAAGTCGATGCGTACCACGCCGCCATACCCGGCGTGATTTCTTCGGGCTGATGCACGTACGGAATAATTTTTTCGACCGGACGCCGCGTGCAACCCACGGTCGCCATCATGAGACTCGCGCCCATGAGTTTCAAAAACTCGCGCCGCGTCGTGCCGTCGGGCGGATTCAGACCGGGCGGTTCCGTAAATTCGCGCTTCTCGCCCGCCTGATGCTCCGGCGTATCGTACAGCGCCGACAACGAACCCCAATATTTATTCTGTCCGTCCATAGTTTTTAATTTCGTCGCCGGGGACCGGGAACCAGTCGCCGGTTACCACAACAGTCAACATCAATTGTGACCCACTGCTCTTACCGGCGACCGAAAACTGGCGACGTCCCCGGGTATTTACTGGCGACCGGCAACGCCGTTGCCCGAACCGGCCCCCGCTAGTGGTGACACGTTTCGCAATCGATCGGCGCGTTGTTTTCGGGTTTGCGATGACAGCTCACGCAAAAACCCATGTTCAAGGTTTTTTCCTGACGCACGCGATCCATGTTCGCCACGTCGCCGTGACACGTGGCGCACGGCACATTGCGCGCAATGTGGCGCATGTGATTGAAGCGCACAAAATCGGGCAGGTCGTGCACGCGCACCCACTCGATCGCTTTTCCCGAATCACGCGCCTCGCGAATTTTTTTGAGCCATGGACTGTCCTCTTTTTCGGTCGTGGTTTTTGTAACGACGGAATGACAATTCATGCACGTGTCCATGGAAGGAATTGTGGCGGTTTTGGATTTGTCGACGTTGGAGTGACAATACTGACACGGAATTTTCATGTCGCCGGCATGGAGTTTGTGACTGAATGGAATCGGCTGAATCGGGGCATAACCGACGTTATCGCCCAAATTAAAAATAAACAACACCACGCCGAGTGCGCCCGCACACACCAGACCGGCACCTGCCACGATTGGCCACGGAACCTTCATCATGAGAAATTTTCCGGATAAAAAATATTGGCGCGTGAGTACATGGCGCGTGCGACGCTGTCTAGAAAAAATTCGTGTTTGGGACGCAACTTTTTTTGACAAGTCGCCGATCATGGTATTGATCTGGATATTCCTGATCGCGCAGCACCAACCAAAAGGAGCACAGAGATGTCACACATCGACCCAAAAAAAATCTGCCAGCAACTCGGCGTGGATTCTCGCGACGCCACGGCATGTGCACAAGAGATTGCGTGGATCACGCGTGATCGCGGTGCGCAAAAACAGTGCGCCACCGCGGCAGCACCGATTGACTGTGCGGCAAAAATCGTGCGCTCGCATTATCAAACCATCGCCGCGAAGAAATCGTCCCCGTCGCAACGTCGCTGGTCGCGGTTGCGATTTCACGACGCCGCGCCAATCGCCCGCGCGGGCGCGCCGATCGCGGATTGCAAGGCACGACGCGATACCAACGCCGCCGTCGAGCCGCGCACCACCGTCACCACGGAGATTCCCGACAAACAACAACTCCAGTATCCTAGCGTCCCGTCCAATGCGGCGCCGGATTTTTGGAAGTAATGTGCTGGGAGATTTCAGCAACCCGTGCAACTGCCGGGCGTACCGCGATAGGTGCCAGTCGTGATGAATTGTTGGGTTTGTCCTACCGTGCCGGTCGTCGTGCTGGTCTGCTCGTTGATATGATAATGATACACTGCCGTGCTCGGACTATCTTCCGTGACACCGGTGTGCCCCCCGGCGACATCTAATGTGGGCGTACTGCCATCGGCGTCTTTGCGCCCATAAACCGGATACCCATCGCGCATGACACCCACAAAATGCGCATCGTTGGAGGTAATCGCGTAGGGTTCGGAGTGATAATGATACAGACCGTTCTGCGTGGGGTGCGCCTGGCACTTATCGAAGGTCGTCGCTTCCTCATAAATATCGTCGCCCGGCGCCGCCGCGTTATCGAAGATCGGCACACCATTCAGCGCGAGCCCCACCACACCACCACTCATGGTTTGTGCCGTGGTCGTCGTACTCACCGGAAATTGGATCGCGTAACTTTGCGCGGAAATCAGATTGGGATTTTGCGTGTTCCCGGTAAAGGCCTCGTAGCACGCATGCGAGGTCGCAAAATAATTGCTCTTGTAATCGGGTTGTCCATCGGCTGTCGCCACGACCACGGTCGCGCCGCTGGTGGTCGATGTGGTCAGCGTCACGCGGCAGGAAAATTTGAGCCAATACCCGGAAAGCCCCTGACTGGTGCGGCTGGCCTGGCAGGCGCTGGTATCGCGCGTGAGCAGTGTGCAATTCGACGTCACGGTCGAGGTCGCGGTGGTGTTGTCCGTCAAGGTGCAGGTAGACGTCGTCGTCGTGGTGGACGTATCGGATCCCGTACTCGTCGTCGTGGTCCCGCAGGAAATCGCAGCCAATGCCATGACCAGATACCAATGACGTCGCATGTTGCCTCCGTGTGAATGATAGAAAATTCCCCCGACTGGATTCACTGCGGAGGACGCGGTGGCGGCGGGCGTCCCATGGGGGGCGGTGGTCCGCGGCGTGGGCCATTCGGCGAAGGCCCGCCCGGAGGCCCTTGCTGATCGCGACCTGGCGGCGATGGCATATTCGACGGGCCCCGCATTGGTGCGCCCTCACGTCGCAAAAAACTCGGATCCATCGTGCCAACCAGACAGCGCGGCAGAAAGGGAAAGGCGTCGGTGATGACGTAATAGTAGGTCCCCTTCGGATAATCCGGCGTGATGCCCTCGCGCCCGTTGCACGCATCCAAATCGCCCGCGTGCACGACAAATTCGTAGTCCTCTACAAAGCGTCCGTCGTACGCACCACCGGGTCCATTGGGGCGGGTGCCCGTTTTCAAACGATAACTCGACGCCAGCGCCGCCACGCCCGACGCGGGATCGGTGGCGATACGATATCCATATTTCGCATAGACGGGAAAACCGTCGGCGGCGTAACCGACTAGCGCGGAATGTCGTGCGGCATCTTGCGGAGAGACTAACCCGGTCGGCAGACCATGATAATGATAGGCCCCGTTGGGCTGCACATGCGCGTTATTGTCGTCCATACCCAATTGGACATACGGCGACAAGGCCTCGTATCGCCAGCCCGAATTCGCATCGTTGTTCCAATATTCCACGGCGCCCGGATCGAAGGGAATTCCATTGATCGCCACGCCGAAGGGCAACAACCCCAACGCCGTGACGCTCCCGTTGCGCGTTGGGGCGGCCGCGACCCGATAGCGGTACGTTTGCGCGGAAATCGTGTTGGGATTGTGTGCGTTGGGAAATGAACCCGTGGCGTGATTCGGCAGGCCGTTGCTCTCGATATACCGATACGCACCCTCGACCCAAATCTTCACATACGGCTCTGCGGCCCGCACCCCCCGCGACGCGGGCACGAGCAGACTCAATCCAACGCAGCAACTCATGAGCAACCAACGTCGCATCGCGCGCGATATAGCGAAAGCGCATCCATGCGGCAAGAAAACATTGTTTGGTCCCGCCAAAAGGCGCGTGAAAATTTCGTTCCGAGAAGTTCCTGGCGAAATTATTCGAGTCCATGGAATCGATGCACTGCGTAACCCTGCACCGTCATTTGTACCATGGCCAGGTGCAGCGCACCGTCGTACCCATTCGTAATCCGTCCAATCGCGTCGTTGATGTAGTCGAAATCGCCCTGCGCATCGCACCGCGCGAAATATTTGGCGATGGCACGCAACTCCTTCACGATCTCATTGAGTCGACCCACCTGTACGTTGCTGAGGGTTTGCGTCTGATGATCAAACGCCCAATGGTCGGACAAACTGCGCACAATGGCGTGCGCCTCGCCGATATCGCTCTGCACGCGCGCCGCAAATTGCGCTGGATCGACACGACCGCCATGCGCCGTGCGGACTGCCGGTTCTGGCAGAATCACCCGCTGCGTACGAATGCGCTGTTTCTCGCCCAGAGCAGGACGATCCTGTGTTGCCGCGCCCGCGAATCGCGTTGCCGTGAGTGTATGCAATGACCGTGTGGTGCGAAATTTCGGCGCCATTGCGCCAGACGATCCGCCATCGATCACGACCGCATCGAGATGAGTGTCGCCCGCGGGTGGCGTCTCCGCCGTGGCCGCGGTCATCGCCTTGGGTTGCGATTTCAACAAATCCGCCAGGACCTTCCCGGCGACTTGCTGCAGATCAGTGAACTGCTTGGGGGGAACTCGTTGTGCCATAATGGCCTCCTTTATACATAAGGTATCGGCCGCTACGGCAGATTGGTTGCGTGTTTGCGGGCAGTTTCCGTATTCGGGCGGAATACACCGTCGCAAGTAGCCCGCAATGATGCTATTGCATTTTCATATAGTTCTGATATAAAATGATCATGTATGTTTGGGACCCCGAGAAGAACCGCGCCAATAGTGCAAAGCACGGAATCAGCTTCGAGGAGGCCCGAGATCATATTTTCGAAGGCACCAATATGTTGGCCACCAATGTCGCCTACGATCGTAGCGAACCGCGGCATGCGGTCATTGGGAAATACCGCGGCAAATATTACGTGGGGATTTTCACGATCACGTCCCGCGGCATTCGCATCATTTCAGTCAGGAGGGCGCGTCATGAAGAAGAGAAGCAAGCTAAAATCCAAGGACTTTGACGAACAGTTCGACGCCGGCACCGCCCCCATCGATTTCTCGGGCGGCGTTAAAACCGCGGGCCTCAGCAAAACCATCAAACTCCCCCCCATGGATGTCCCCGCCTGGATTGCCGCAGCGGTCGCCCGCATCGCCCAATTCCAAGCCAACTCCAAAACCGCCGTAATCCGTCAATTGCTTGTAGAGGCCTTAGAAGCCCGTTTACGCCGCGCCTAACGCCATTCCAGTGCCAAAAAAATTATTTTCACAATCGACGCAACTTTTGTGGCGGGCGGTCGATACATGGTACAACGTTGCGACACTCGCGCCGTAACACACCAAGGAGCACTCCATGAGCCCGATGACAATTGCAGAGAAGTGGAAACCAACCCTCCCGTTCGCCACGCGCCCGGTACTCGCAGCGCACGGCAAACAATGGACCCGCGCCAGTTGGGCGCCGCAGGATGCGGGGATTGCGGTGAGTTGGTCGCCAGCGCAGAGGGGCGGCAATTTCACAGCTCGCATGCTCACACTCGCAGAACCGCGCACAGACATTAACGCCAGTGCATTTGGGCTGGGCAACATTACTCTGCAGCGAATCGGCAGTAGCGTACGACTGCTTGTTGACGGATGGAAAACGGGCTACGAACGCTTCAAGGCACTAAAACATGTTGAGGTCGACAATCGGGGCGTTTACTCCGCACACCCGGCACTCCAAGTGGAAGAGACGGGTATCACGCTCAATCTCGCGACCGCTACGCACATCGACATGTACTCCAGCGATGATCGATCGCTCAGCATCCGCAATCGCAACAACGACGTCGACGCATTGTTCAGCGAAGTCGCCAGCCCCGACGATCAACCGTGGCTCACATTCGAAAACGTCGCGGGCGCCGCGGCGGCGTGGGAAGTGGGCGTGCGGGCGGCGTTGGGTTCTTTGTTCGACGACTTCACCCCGGAACAACGCGACGCACTTCAGCACAATGCGGTCGTGATGGCGGCGTGGTTACGTGAGGCACAGCACTATCACCACAGCGGCGGGCATCGCGACATCGCCTACGACCCGCTCACCGGGCGCTTGTTGCCGTGGTTTGGGCGGTCGCACGTCGATCTACGGCCGTATCCGACAATGGAAGTGAATTGTTTTGCCCGCACACGAACCATGAAGAGTAATGATCGTAATTCCGTTCCCACACTGGGAGGCGCACCAATCACCTTCGCGCCCGCAATCACCGCGACCGCCCGCGATGTGCAAGACGCCATGGAGATGATGACCTTCCCGACGGTCGACGAATTACCAATTCCCCTCTTCGATCGTCTCGCGCACGGGATCAGATTTGCGATGGAGGATGCACCGCCACTTCGTGAGGATGGCCGCGGTATCGTATCGGGCGGAAATGACTCACTGTAATCCTATTTTTCCAACCCAATCACGGACAAAAATTCTTGCCATGGACAAACGAGCACCGCGCCGACGCGGCGTTTGCGCGGCTCGCAGCAGACGCAGATCGCCTCGCTGCCTTTCACCTCGGCCATCAGATTGCGCAGCGGACGCAACGCGGCCTCTTTGACACGGCTCGCGGATTTGAATTCCACAAAGAGCCGCGATCGACCGGGGCGCTCGATCACCAAATCGATTTCGGTGTCGGGCGTGGCAAAATACGAAAAGGTAAAATCTTTGCGCAAATATTCATTCTGACGCACACATTCCACAATCCAGAAATGTTCGAACGCACGTCCGTAGGCGTCTGTCCCGGGCGTGAGCGGCAATGTCAATTCCCCGGCCAGTGCGCGCTTCACACCGGGATCAAAAAAGTAAAATTTGGGATGCGTGCGTTGTTGTTTGCGCAGCGATCGCGCGTACGCTGGCAAGAGCACGCCCAGCAACGTATCCTCCAGAATTTCAAAATAGGATCGAATCGTTTTCGCATCGATCCCGACATCGCTCGCAAAATTCGACCACGAGAGTATCTGCCCATTCGCCGTCGCCGCCAACGGGAGAAAGCGGCGAAACGCGGTCAGATTGCGAATGATGCCTTCGGATTGAATCTCTTCCTTCAGATAGGTTTGGGCGTACGCACGCAAATACTCGCAGCGATCAACCGCCGCCTTGAGCGTACAGATTTTTGGCAACGTTCCCATGGCGAGTGCGTCATGCAACGAAAAATGTTCACCCAACTCCGTACTGGTGAGTGGATGCAATCCGTACGTAAACGCACGCCCCGCAAGCAAATTGGCCTGGCCACGTTTGAGTTTGCGCGCACTCGATCCGGTCAGCGCAAAATGCCGCCGCGGTGATCGTTCGATGTGCCGATGGACTTCGTCCAGCAGCGCCGGAATTTTTTGTACTTCGTCGATCACCACCCAGCGCACGGTCGCCGGCAACGCCGCCAACAATTCCGCAAAGAGTCCCGGCTGCTGCAGCAACCGCGTTTCGAGATCGAAATCGAGCAGATCGAACACCGCCGTCGCCGCGGCCGGCAACACAGCGCGCAACAACGTAGATTTCCCCGTGCCGCGCGACCCCAACAGAAAAAACGAATGGTTTTTCCGAATGGAGAGTTGTCGAATGATCATATTCCCGAATATTGGCATAATTCAGGAATAAAGTCCAAACAGAAAACCACTTGTCATCACCACCCATCCGCATGAGATAGGCGCATGCGAAAAAGGCATTGGCTGCTGTGGGTAATGCTCATCGTGGGCATGAGTTGTCAGGCGGCGCATTCGACCGCGGAGAATCCGGTTATGAACCAATCCAATTTCACCAAACCAGAAAAATCGGCGCTGAAAGAAAAATTGTCGAAGGAACAATTCGACGTCACGCAATGCAGCGCAACGGAAGCACCGTTTAAAAATGCGTATTGGAATAATCATGCGGCGGGAATTTACGTCGATGTCGTCTCCGGCGAGCCGCTGTTTAGTTCGCTCGATAAATTCGATTCCGGCACCGGCTGGCCCAGTTTCACCCAACCGATCACGCCCGCCAACATCACGGAACACGCGGACAACTCGGCGGGTCGCCCGCGCACCGAAGTCCGTTCGATGCACGGCGATTCGCATTTGGGCCACGTCTTTCCCGACGGCCCCGGCCCGCAAGGCTTGCGCTATTGCATCAATTCTGCATCGCTGCGTTTCATTCCCGTCGCTCAACTCGCGGCGGAAGGGTATGCGGAATTTTTAAAACAGTTTTCGGTCGCGGGTCGCCAGTCGCCAGTCGTCGGTCAGGACGACACTAGTGGAGTAATTGCAGTAACCGAAAACCGGCGACCGGCGACCGGTCCCGCCGTTGCAACACTCGCGGGCGGTTGCTTCTGGGGCGCGGAAGAAATTTTGCGTAAAATTCCCGGCGTCATCTCCACACGCGTTGGCTACACCGGTGGCATTCTCGCCAATCCGACCTATGAAAATGTCAAACGCGGCGACACCGGCCACGCCGAAGCGATCGAAGTCACCTTCGATCCGAAAAAAATCAGTTTCGAAAATCTGCTCGGATATTTTTTTCGTCTGCACGATCCGACCACACCCAATGCGCAAGGCAACGACGTCGGCACGCAATATCGCTCGGCGATTTTTTTTCACGACGCCGCCCAACAACACACCGCCAAAGCCGTGCGCGACCGCGTGAATCATTCTGGAAAATGGTCGCACCCGATCGTCACCGAAATTGTTCCCGCCGGTCCATTTTATCCCGCCGAGGCATATCACCAACATTATTTAGAAAAACATCCCGAAGGCTACACGTGTCATTACTTGCGAGATGAATGATGACCGATATGTTCAGTATGTTCGGCCGCTGGGCGAGAGAAATTGCGGATCCGCTGCTGGTGTCCGGTCGGCGCGGTGTGCAGCGCGGCGCCGAGGCGCGCATCGTCGACGACGTTCTCCGCAAACTGTCGTTGTGTGCCACCGATCACCTCCTCGACATCGGCTGCGGCGTCGGCACGTTGTTGTTGCCACTCAGTCAGCACGTCAAAAAAATCATCGGCGTTGATCATCCCGCGATCATCGAACGATTGCGGACCGCGCCACATCCCGCGAATTGCGAATTCGTCGCCGGACATTGGTTGCGCGACACCTTTGCCATCGCGCCCGTGGAAAAAATTGTGGCGTATTCCGTGGTGCACTATCTTGCTTCAATGAACGAGGTGATCGCGTTCATCACCAAGGCCCTCGCCTGCCTGCAGCCGAGTGGCCGCTTGCTCATTGGCGATCTGCCCAACGATTCCCTGCGCGATCGTTTTGCGCGCACCGCGTTTGGTCAACAATTCACCGCGGAATTTCAGTCGCAACGCGTGGCACAGGCGGCGCGCGAAGAAGTGGTGCGCGACGCGATGCTCGCAGCGCAACCGGTGGAATCTTGCGCCATCTTCACCGACGAACGCATCGCAGAAATCGTGCGTCATTTTCGCACGTGTGATATCGACGCGCAGCGTTTGCCACAACCGGTCGATTTGCCTTTTGGCTATACACGTGAGGATTTGCTGTTCGTGAAATCTGCCAAATAGATCCGTCGCATCTTAATCTTGATCGCAATCGATTCCGATGACGAGAACGATCACGTACACGACGACGAATGACGCCTCATTTCAGAGGCGACGTAATTTCATAATCATCGCGGCAGAGGCTCGTAGATCGTGCTGAACTGGCTCGATCACGACAGACGGCACCAACGCAAACGCCACGAGCAAATCACACGCGGCATC
>OBEQ011569903.1_pt1 | contig 13462 bp, 18 predicted proteins | sample 1670901 | NCBI WGS metagenome assembly OBEQ01 (sample SAMEA104232315, study PRJEB22302) | groundwater metagenome | biome: forest; feature: aquifer; material: groundwater | place: USA | collected 2011-08-07 | depth 5.4 m
GGGCACGGGCGTCTTCCCGGTGGGACTGCAGGTCGTGCCCTGCTACACCTGCCACCGCGGCGACACACACCCCGTGAGCGTGTCCAACAGGCGGTACGACTTGCCAACGGCCAAGCCCTGAAACCCGCCGCGGCTTTGATTAGCCTGGTCGCTCATCGGCCCGCAACTCTGGTTTGCAGGATCCTGGACGATGCGCGATCCGGTCATGCATCATTCGCTTTGGCTCTCGCGTGGACGCGAATAGACTCGCTCCCTGTTCGGATTTCTACCCGTTGGTAACCCGTCGTCATTCAGAGGGAGGACACGATGCAGGCACGCACACGGCAGGTGACGCTCGTCACGGCCGTCGCCATCATCTTCGCGGTGGCCTTCGCCGCCACGGCGAACGCGCAGGCGGTCGGTACCTGGAAACTCAACCTCGCGAAATCGAAATATCAGAAGGGTCAGGCGCCAAAAAGCGCCACACTCGTGTATGAGCCGGCGGGCGCAGGCATCAAGGTCACGGTGGACCAAGTGCCGGCTGAAGGACCCGCGATCCACTACGCCTACACGGCCAACTATGACGGGAAGGATGTCCCCGTCGTCGGCAACCCGAACGCCGATATGGCCGCTCGCACGCGAGTAAATGCCACGACGACGAAGCTGGTCAACAAGAAGGGTGGACAAATCCTGTCCACCGTGACTCTTGTCGTCTCCCCCGATGGGAAGACGCTGACGATCACCACGACCGGCAAGGATGGCAAGGGGCAGAACGCCGATAGCGTCGCGGTCTACGACAAGCAGTAACAGCACGGACCATTCGACTGGGTGCGCTCGCACCCAGTCACCCCATTCTCATCTCGCGCCAAGGATTACTCCACAATCGTTTAGCGCAGGTGGTTAGACGCAACGCGCTCACCGCTGGCGCGGCGGTTCGGGGGAGAAGCCCGGCTCGAAGCCGTGCGCGCGCTCACGGCGCTGCAGCGGATCGCCCGTGGGAGCGGGCGGCAGGATGCCGAGCCTGACGAGCTGCGGATGGAACTCGTAACGGATGTTCACCGTCTGCGCGGGTACGTCTTCGAGGTCCAGCCACACTTGCGTGACGGCGTGGTCGGTCCGGCGCCCCATGCCAGTGGCGGCGTACTCATCGCGGGCCTTCATGTCCGCGCCCGCGGGAGCGGCAGCCGCAGCCGCCTGATTCGCCGGCGCTGACGACTCCGGGGCCTGCGCCCGACGGCCCGCGTCATCGCTCGACGTGTCGGACCTGAGAAGGGGAAGGGGTAAGCGCTCCTTGAAGAAGGCCGCGGAGATCATGCCCAGGTTGGCGGTCTTGCCCAGAGCCTGACCGTACGAGCCCGCCTCGGTCGTGAATTCGAAGCGGCGCGCCTTGAGCTGGCTCGTCTGCCACCCGCTGATGGTGACTGTCTCGTACGGGCCGAGGACCCATTTGCGCGCGTCAGCGGCGGTCGTCTCGCGCGCATCGATGGTGTTGAGCCCATCGACCGACAGCGCCACGGCCACGCGGGACGCGTAGGGATTACGCAGCCGAATGGCATACTCCCGCCCCTTCCGCGCTTCGACGTACCAGCGCCCGTCATGCGCGTAACGCGGTTGAGGAGCCTCGTCCACGAGGATGTCTACGTCCCCAACCGAATGACGGTCGGGTGAGGCGGACATCACGGTGCGCGGACCGGCGGCGAGCGCGAGGCCGGCGGCAATCAGACAGGCGAAACGGTTGTTCATAGGTCCTCCTGCCCTTAGAACGGAGGAGGCTGGAAATCTTGCACGGCGGTGGTCTGCCGGGGGCGATTCGCATCCGGATACCCAGCCTCAGAGGCAGGTGGCGTTCGATGATCGCAGTCGATCAACGTGACATTCGCTTCTCGGAGCGAGAGCGTCGGCCACTCAATCGCCACGCCCAAGCTCCTTCCCGCCTTCGCTTGAGCTACGGCGGGCAGGCAGGTGGCGGCGTCCAGCTTCGCGATGGCACGCTTCATACGCCCTCCTTGCCTTGCACCACTACATGCTCACGCTCGATCTCGCGCTGGAAGCTATCCGGAATGCGCGCCCAATCCATGACATCCACCCGTATGGGCAGATCGCTTTCAACAAAGGCTTCCTTCAAGTCGAACAGCCCGGGGGTTTCCTCAGCCAGACCAGCGGGGTTCCGTACGACCAGATCGAGATCGCTGGCTTCGTGCCCGGTACGGGTCACGCGGCTACCGTACGCCCAGACTTCGGCCTCGGGGACGTGCTGGCGCAACAGGGTCCTGACGGTTCCCAGATAGCGTTCGGGCAATTGCAGGGCGGATTTGAGCGTCGGCATGGTGGGCTTGCTTCGCTAAGCGAATTTGGCGCGCAAGGTGGCTTCAAGGGTCTTGGCGTCGGCGATAAAGCCGGGCAGCAGGACCAGGGTCTCCTTGGCGAATCCCTCGCCGTAATCATGCGCGGTGTTGTTGCGGTTGTCGCAGTAGGCGAACCAGTGCTCGACCTCTTCCAAGGTCATCAGCCCGTGGGTGGCGGACAGGCGCAGGAGATCCTTCACTGGCGTGGCGTCCAGCTTCTTGCCGCCATGGCCGAAATCCTTGAGCGCCCGCTTGAGCAGCTTGAAGCTGGTTTCCTGAGTCAGCTCGTAGCCTTTGACGATCGCGTTGCGGAACACTTCCTGGTCAATGCTGGCTGGCTCGGCTTGACTGTAAAACGCCAACGAGGATTCAAGCGTGCGGATGCAGCGATTGAGGTGCTCGGTGTTCAGCGTCATGGCTCGATCTCCAGTAGGTAACCCAGGCCGGCCAGATTCTTTGCGATGGCGGCATCCAGCTTCGCGGCCTCAGCCTGCTGCTCTCGCAATTGTGCAGCGAGCCTTTGCATCTTCTCGTGGAATGGCTCGCCGTCGTCCTCGGCGGCCTCCGCGCCGACGTAGCGGCCCGGCGTCAGCACGTACCCTAGCTAATCTGGTTAGACGACGACGCTGACAGCGAATACCCGCGGTCAAACCGGCGTCAGCCGAGGCCGAGGAACACGAACACGGCGCGATTGAGGCTGACCACGTCCGAATCGTCGAGGCAACCCACGCGATCGCGAATTCTGGTTTTCGGAATGGAGGTGACCTTGTCCGCCATCACGTACGATCGCTGACGCAGCCCGTTACCGGGGTTGGGCTCGATCGAAACGCGGAACAACGAAGCGGAGGTTGAATCGGACGTCAACGGACACACGGTAATTGAGTCTGTCGCGTCGAAGCGGTCATTCTGCAGGATGATCACGGGCCGCGGTTTGCCGGCGTAGGAGCGGCCGCCGGCCACGGTCCAGACCTCCCCGCGCTTCACTCGTCGTTCCACTCGGAGATGGCGTCGACGAATGCCTGATCCTCTGCGGCGTGCGGGCTCCGGGCAACGGCGAGCGACTGTCGATGCGCTTCGCGCGCGAAAGCCTTCGACCGGACGTCGGGAACCCAGATCTGAACAGGACGCAGCCCCTTCTTCCGTAGGCGCTGTCGGTGGGCTTGCACTTTCTTGCTCGAGGTGACGCGGCGGCTCGTGGCCATCAGGTTCCCAGTTACATGTAACCTAGCAGCTCCCCCCCGGCCTGGCAAGTCGGGAATGTCGTCAGCGCCTTGCACCCCGAAGAACGGCAACCGCAGCGGCAACACCAAGGCACCGCGGCCAGCCGCTGGGCGCGCTGGCGATTCGCCCCCGAAAGCTATTTACGCCCGGCTCGTTCTCACCCGGAGCTTTGCTGAGCGTGGGGCGGCGCTCCGTCGAGCCGTCGACAGCAAACGCCTTACGATCGCTACGATAGAGGTAATCCTCGCCGGATTCGTCAACAACTCGAAGGTAGCCCTCGGAACCGTCGTCATGGACGCAAAGAGCGAACGAAGATGTCGATTTCTGAACCCTTCGATTCGTGGGCGGCGGCCAAAGACATTTCAACCCTCAATCGACGCAGTAGCCGCCCACCGTGACAACGTAGGTTACTCGCCTCCGCTCATGGGACCTGCGAGCTTCGGCGGCAAGCACACTCTGACATGTATTAGGGCACGACGACGATGCTAGGATCCGCGTCCCGCAATCGTCACATCCAACTTGTTGGAGGGCCTCAATGCTTGAATCGATGTCGCCCCTGAGCCTCGATGAACTCGAACAACACCTCAAGAGCCTCCACGAACGACTGAAGTATCTCGAGAAGGTCGTGGTGCCATCTCGTGTCACGAAGGAGGAGCTTTGGGTAGGCCGCTCGGAAACTGATCCAGTACGCCGCTCGGAAAGTGATCCACCCGGAGGGGCGTTCATTCTACGCGGTTCTGACGTAACGACAGTAAAACTGACTCCTCCTCCCGTGTTCTTCCAGGCAGCGTGAGCCGGCCTGGGCCGGCGAACGCCCCCCGCCTACCGTGAAGATGGACGGTGCCGTGTGACCACCGCCGTCTCGACGGGATCACGATGGCTCCTCGCGAGTACGGCGCTTCCGCATGCGATAGCTTTTGCCTTTCGTCGTGAGCACGGATTGAAGAGCAGCTCGCCGCCGGTGCGGTCGAAGGGCACGAACCCCAGCTCGTCGACGATCAGGACGTCGACGCGCAGCAGGCGCTGCTGGAGCCGCGTGAGCTCGCGGGTGTCGCGGGCTTCCAGCAGCTGCCGCACGAGGTCGGCCGCGCGCGTGAAGAGCACGCGGCGTTTCTGCCTCGTGGCTTCGACACCGAGTGCGATGGCTAAGTGCGTCTTGCCCGTCCCGATCGGACCCGCCAGGATCAAATTCTCAGGGGCCGTGACCCATTCGCCACGGGCGAGGGTGTGCACCTGGGTCGCGTTGACGCCGTCCGCGACAGTGAAGTCGAAGGTGTCGAGGGTCTTCACCTCGGGGAAACGCGCCTCGCGGAGGCGCTGGCGGATGACCGACTCATGCCGGGAGGCCTGCTCGGCACTGAGGACCTCGTGCAGATAGTCTTCGTGGGGCCAATGGCTGTCGCGGGCCTGGCGAGCGAGGCTCTCAAACGTGCGGGCCACACCCGGCAACTTCAGCGTCCGCGTGTGCGCGACGACGAGGTCCCGCACGATCGTGGGGGCGCTCATGCGCCCACCTCGACGAGCCAGCGGTCGTAGTCGGCGGCACAGCCGCTCGGGACGACGAGGTCGCGGAGCGGGAGCGGCACCGCGTCCAGCGCGAGGCGCTCGGACGACGCCCGCGCCGGCGTCAGCGCCAGCAGCAGCGGCGTCCCCGTCGCGAGCGCCGCCTGCAACGCGGGCACGACGACGGCCGCGCCGTGTGTGTCGAGCTGGCCGAGGACCTTGGCAAAGAGCCGCGCGGCGTCCCGCGGCCCGTGCGCCCGATGGAGCTGATCCCAGATGGCCGGAAACGGCCCGCCCAGATCTCGGAGGAGATCCGGCAGCACCTGCCGCACCGCTTGCGGCTTGCGCGCGAGCTCCGACAGGTAATGTCGGTAGTCGATCGACCGCTGCCCAAATCGCTTGCGCGGATGCACAATCGGGGTCCCGTCACGCCCGACGATCGTCACGGTCGTGGCGCCGACGCGCACCACCAGATCCAACCGAGCCCACCGACTCGGCACCGAGTACACCGCACCCTCGAGCCGCACCAGCGCCCGCGGCGTCACCGTGGCCAGCGTCGTCGCCTCCGGCGCAAACGGCAGCGCGACGAGCCGAAAGCAGCGCTGCTCCTCCGCAAAGCGGACGCCGATCGTCTGCCCGGCCGCGTCCCGCGTCGTGTCGACGCGCGCATCCATACGGGCCAGCAGCGCGGCATTGATCGTCGCCAGCGTCGACCCGCTTGGAATCGGGACCAGCGCCTGCTGGCGGATGGCCTTGCCGCGGGCCTCGACACCCCCTTTGTCGTGGCCCTCGCCGGGCCGACAGAAGCAGGCCTCCAGTAGATAGTGCGAGGCGAGCGCACTGAACCGCGGCGTCAACGTGCGCGCTCCGCCGATCAGGATGCGGACCACTGCCGCTCGCAGATTGTCGTAGGCGACGCGGGCCGGCACGCCATCGAAATGGGCGAACGCGCGGACGTGCCCATCGAGAAAGCTGATTTGATCCTGCCGCTCGTAGATCCAGGCGAAGTCGCGGCCCGAATACATCAGCCGCATCAGAAAGAGCCAGGCCTTCCGACGAGCCCCGTCGATGTCGACCAGCACCTCGAAGAAGTCGACCTCGGCGAGATCGCCCGGCCGATACGTCAGCGGCACGAACACCTCACGGCGCTGGCGCTTCCACTCGGCGACGGCCTCTTTGACGAGCGTCACACCGACCCGATGGCCCTCGCCGACCAGCAGCTCGTGGAGCCGCGTGCCCGTCAGCTGCTGTTTCCCACCGGTCCACCGGCCCGATTCGGCCAGCAGCCCGTCCACCCGCTCGCGCACCGCGTCCCAGACAGGCCGCCGCCGGGTCGTGGTCTCCTTCCGAACGGGGACGGCCTCCTCGAGATACTTTCGAACTGTCAGCCGCGAAATTCCGAGCTCTTTCGCGACCTGCCGCCGCGAGCGGCCTTCCACCAACACCTTGTGACGAATGACATGTACCTGGTCCACCTTGAGCATCCCTCCCAGCGAACCGCGGAGCCGACCAGCTCCGCAAGCCCACCATCAGGCCCCCAGGTGGATCACTTTCCGAGCGGCGAATGGATCACTTTCTGAGCGGCGCGCCCAAGCTTCATGCAGGCATCTCCGACGCGAAGTTTTACACATTGACGAGGCTTGGATCGATGAGCACGGAAATCAGCCTGCTTAAGCAACAGATGGCGACCAAGACAGATCTCGAGCAACTGCGAGAGGCGCTGTCGGCACAGATCGCCGCGCTCGGCGCATCGAGGCGCAACAAGAAGCGCTAACGTCGCGCCGAGCCCCCGAGGACCGCGTCGGGCGTCGACTTTGCCAGTTCCCAGACGATGGTAGGATTCGGCCTTCCGCTGGATCCTCAATCATTGAAGGAATCCGGCGATGACGCCTTACGAGATGGAAGAGCAGCTCAGAAACCTCGACGCGCGCACGATGGCGATTGAGCAGTTCCTGCCAACGCTGGCCACGAGACAGGATCTGCGCGAGGAGGTTGCCAAGCTCGCGACCGAAGAAGAGTTGCGCGACGAAGTCGCGAAGCTCGCAACCAGGGACGAACTACGCCTGAGCACGGAGGCGTTGCAGGACGACTTGCGGCTGACCACAGAGGCGTTGCAGCACGAGATCGAAACTGGTTTTGAGGGAGCGAAGGCGCACGCCGACAGGCTCAACGAAGTCACGCGCGGGCAGATCCGCCTGCTCGCCGAACAGATGGCTACGAAAGAGGATCTTCGGGACCTGCGCCAAGCGATGGCGACGAAAGGAGACCTTCAGCAGGTGCAGCGGACGCTGTCGGCACAGATCGCCGCGCTCGGCGCATCGAGGGTCAACAAGAAGCGCTAAGGTGGCGCGGATCAGCGCGTCAAGGTGCCGGCGTGTTCCAATCCGAACTCGCCGATGATGTGGTCTGGAGCGATTTCATCAATGCGAGCCATGCACATCCTCCCTTTGCCGTAGAGGAAGTGTCACGACCGCGTCAGGCGTTACAGCCCGCGCGACACGCTACGGTCGGGGCCGAACGCGTCTTCGGCGAGCCAACTCCAGAAGGGCTGCCGCGCCCAATCCCAACATTCCGAACGTCCCAGGCTCCGGTACAGGTGCAGCTGGGCCCGTGCCCGTCGTCTGTCTCGAGACACTCCATCCAGACCCGTTCGGGTCGAAGATGACGTTCGAACCTTCAAAAGTATTGAGTGCCTCTATGCCGACGGCGCCAATAAACTGATAGACAGTGCCACCTCCACTGGTAAATGGCGTTCCATTGAGTAAGTCTGAACTTCCCGGGTCGGCGGCATTGTTCCCGGGGGTAACGCCGATCAAAATGTCGGACGAGTTCGCCGGAGTTTGAAACGAGTCATAGCCGAAAACAATCCTTCCAGTGGACAACAGTTGCATCTGGAATGTGTAGGAACCTACGTCGCAGCATTCCGGGACACCCACATAGGTGATCACGGCCCGATTTCCACCGAAGGTGTTGACGCGAATGCTTCCTGTGGTGCTTGCATTCAGGTCGAACCATCCACCGGCAATCCTCGGGTCGCCCGCGAGTAAAGCAGCTACGCTTCCGTCGCAGCAACCGGGATCGGTGTTGGCAGCATTCAGCCACAGAAAGCCATTGGTAGAAAGGCTTGCCGTCGTGTAGTTGTTCCCGAGGAATGGGAAAGCGAAGCCAAAGTTGATCACGACCGTGCCCTCGTCGGCATTAGGAGCAAACGCTGCGGCATTTCCGAGATTTGTTTCCCAGATTGGGGGAATCGTGCTCGCCTGAGCATTGACCGACCAAAGCAAGGCGACGAGCGAGGATGCGAGCAACAACCTGCCTGAGCGAGACGATTCTCTTGCCAGAAGAGCTCGCATTTTTCCTCCAGACTGCTATCGGAGACGGCCAGAGTCCGTTACTAAGGAGCCTAAACTCGCTCTCTGCGCCGAGAATCCCGGTGGCGTATCAGCGATTTGTTCGGAAATTTCTGAGTTGCATGGCTTCGACGCAATAGCCTCGCCAGAGCTTTTGTGAGGATCGCCGCGCTCGGCGCATCGAGGCGCGGGCAAGGCTCGCCAACCAGAGACAGCGCCTCGGGGAGGTTGGTGTATAAGGATGCCCTTGAGCGAACGTGCACGAATCGACGGTGTGGCTCTGGCCTACGAGGAGGTCGGTTCCGGCGTCCCGATGATTTTCGTTCACGAGTTCGTCGGGGAGGCGGCCAGCTGGCAGCCGCAGATCCGTTTTTTCAGCCGTCGCTATCGCACGATCACGTTCAACGCTCGAGGCTACCCGCCGTCGGATGTGCCGGAGGATCCGGCAGCGTATTCGCAGGTTCAGGCAGTCGAGGATATCCGCGGTGTCCTCGATCATCTGAAGATCGACAAGGCTCATGTCGTTGGCCTGTCGATGGGGGGCTATGCCACGCTGCATTTTGGCCTCTGTCATCCTGAACGCGCGCTGTCGCTCGTGGTGGCGGGGGCCGGCTACGGCTCGAGGCCTGAGGAGCGTGACGCCTTCCGCCGCGATTGCGCGGCCATCGCCGACCGGATGGAGCGCGAGGGAATGGACACAGTCGCGGAGACGTACGCGCGCGGGCCGACGCGAGTGCAGTTCATCGACAAGGACCCCGGCGGCTGGACAGAGTTCCGAGACCTGCTGAAACGGCAATCCGCGATCGGCCACGCCCTGACCATGCGCGGCGTTCAAATGAAGCGGCCGTCGATATATGAACTGGGCGACAGGATGGCGAGGCTCGATGTGCCCACGTTGATCATGACGGGTGACGAGGACGAGCCGTGCCTCGAGCCAGCGCTGTTCATGAAGCGCACGATTCCAACAGCAGCACTCGTCGTCCTGCCCAGGTCCGGCCATACGATCAACCTGGAGGAGCCGGACGCGTTCAACCGGACGATCCTCGATTTCGTGACAACCGTTGACGCGGGACGCTGGATGCGACGCAATCCCCGTTGAAATACAACCACGAAGGTCGCGACGGACACGAAGAAATCAGATCCTTCGTGCACTTCGAGACTTCGTGTTCGTCGCTAGACGGCAGCCCCTGCCTGTCGCAGCACTTCCGTGAACACCTGCTGGCCGTAGGCGACCGGACCTTCGGTCGCCTCCTTCATCTTGTCCTTGTACATCCACATCAGGACGCAGTGCATGCGGAAGTCCATCGGAGGATGCGTCCGGGACGCCAGCGCGACGCGGCTGTTCAACAGATTCATGTAGGCAGCCAGGAAGTACTGCGACAGCAGGCCGAGGTGAATCGCGAACATCGTGAAGCCGACCACGCCCTCGATGCCACGGCTCGGGCCACGGTCTTTCTGGTAGCCGCATGCCAGGCTCGCCCCGATGATGTCCGCATTGATTTCCGTGAGCCAGCGATCGTAGACACGAAGCCGCGCCTCTTCGTTCAGAGGCCCCAACGCATCCTTGAACCGCTTGTCGTTGAGGAGCTGCGCAAAGTGGCGCTCGAGGAGCGCGGTGGCGAGCGGTTGGAACGGCGCATCGATCCGGCGGCGGCGCGATTCCGTGACGACGATGTGTCCGAGCTCGTGGCCCAGCGCCCACGACAGCGCGCAGTGGAGGAGGCGGAAGTGAATCATGTACCGCGCCCCTTCCGCGTCGGCATCGAGCACCTCGACCTGCTGTTCGGCGATGAAACCGTCCAGGAGCCGCTTCATGTCCCTGGCGACCACGCGCACCGGCCTGGCGTCGAGCGGCGGCGACTCCGGCCGTCCGTGATCGTCCACCAGGTTGATGCCGATTCCGGAGTGCAGCGTGCTGATCATCGACGCGATGAACGTCACGAGGTTCGTGGAGACCACGGCCTCATACGGCGGTGCTTTGGAGACCTCTGCGTTGATGCGCCAGTCGATCGCCTGCCGCACTTTGATCGCCCCATCCTTGCCGAGCTCAGGCAAGGAATTGGTGATGGGAGGAAGCATGCCCACCGCCATGTCCGAGACGAACGCGTCGAGCACGTCCTGAGGGCGCTTCCTAGCCAGTTCTCCCAGGAGTCTCTCGGCATGCCCCGTCAGATCGCCCTCCGCCGATGGAAGCGTGAACATCCCCTTCTCCGTGAGGCGTCGCAGCACGTCGGTCGCCATGTCATTGCCACTCACAGGAACCTCCGATCTTTCTGACTAACCGAAACGCCAGTACACCAGGTCTCCCTTTTTCCGCGGCTCGAGCCGCGCCCGTTGATCGGGTGTGGCGGATCGTATGACCTGGAACAGGTCCGTGATCACCGGGCTCGCCGCAGCGAAGTAGGAGTGGCTGAGGAAGTCCGTCGCCTGACCTGTCGCGTCGATGGTCTCGATGCTCGACACCACCACCAGATCGTCGCTGCCGCCACCTGCGCGCGCATATCCTCCATGTTTCCAGTCGGACGCTGCCAGCGCGCGATCGTCCGTGTTGGCGTAGAGCGTGCAGCGCTTCGGCTTGGTCGCGAAGTCCGCAGCCAGTTGCCGAAAGGTGTCGGCGTCGATGTCTGGTGCGGCGAGGACGAACTGATTGAGCTGCGCAGCGCCGGCGGCCAGGGTATCGAGTTGAAGTTCGCGGATCGCATTGATCGCCGCCCGATTGCCGAGGCTGTGTGCAATCACATGAACCTGGCCAGCCCCGGTGCTCTCGAGCAACTGCCGCAGGAATCCTTTGAGATGCGGCGTCGTCCATTCGATGGTCGCCTCGTCTGCTGAATAGCCCCCGACCGATCCGCGGGACGGCCAGCTGTAGAGGATCGGCGCGCCGAGGAACTTCAAGTCCTTGACGACTTGTGCCGCACGCCGGAGACCCTGGTCGAACGTGACGTTGTAGCCGTGGACCAGAAGGAGAATGTCCCGCTCGCTGGATGAGGCGACGCAGCCTCGCACCGTGTTCCAGAACGCGTGCTCCACCAGCGCTCCCGCAAGAAGAACGGTGATGTGCTTGTTGGGATCCGGAGCACGGAAGAACTGCCACCACGGGGGGCCTTCCAATTGGCCGAACTTGTGACTGTGAGGAACGGCGACCTCGGCGACTCCCAGCGTCAGGTCCCCGTTTCCCCTGCGTGGCTCGTACTGTTGAACGATGCCGACTTTGTCTCCCGTTGCGCGGTCAGTTGCGTAGAACACGCGAACGATCTGGTAGCCATCGTGGCTGGACCCATCCTCGCGGAGGTGGTCCTGCTCGTCGTCCTCTTCGGCGGGCGCTGCCGGAGACGCCATCCTGACTGTCACTGCCAGCGCGAGGTCGCCGACCGTGTGGAGAGTCCTCAACTCGTCCAACGGGATCACGCAGTTCAGCGTCCGGAAGATCCCGCGCTGTATCGCAGCCCAGTCGTCCTCTGTCGCCAGCAGCTCGGTCAGTGCGGTCTCGACAGTAATCGACTCTGGCGCACGGTTCGCCCGGTCCGCGAGCAGCCGGAGAAGTACAGCGAAGATCTCAGGGTCGAAGGTCACGCCGATCCTTTAATGAGGTTAACGATATCGACCGCGCTGACGAACAGGTACGCCGAATTATGCCGGGCGTCGCAGGTCGAGAAGCGAAGCGGCGGAAAAAGCCTGCAAGTCTTGCCCGCTAATCGGCCAGTTGCCGCGCGGCGGGCAGCAGCCCAGGACATTTACGATCTCCCTTGACCCGCCGCGGCAGGAACATCACAATGCCGACAACTTGTAGGCCTCGTCTGAGCTTCACGTGGAGGTTTTATCCATGAAGACCAGCCTCGCTGTCGTCGCTGTCGCGGCCGGTTTCCTCCTGGCCGCGAGACCGGTCGTCGCCCACCACGCCTTTTCAGCCGAATTCGATGCCAATAAGCCCGTTAACCTGACGGGTACTGTGACGAAGGTCGAATGGACAAATCCGCACGCCTGGTTTTACATCGACGTCGCGGATGCCACAGGCAAGGTCACAAACTGGGCTTTGGAGTTAGGGGGGCCGAACACGCTGATCAGGACCGGCTGGACGCGCAATTCGATGAAAATCGGCGACATCGTCACCGTCGAGGGCAGCCGCGCCAAGGACGGTTCGCCTGTCGCAAACACGCAGGTCGTCACCTTGAAAAGCACCGGTCAGCGGTTGTTCGCGGCCTCGAGCCGCGGACAGCAAAAGTAACGTCCGCGACCCTGGAGGCGTTATGAAATTCTTCGGCCTCGTCATCATCGTGTCCGCGCTGGCCGCGCCTGTTGCCGCGCAGTGGGTGAATTATCCGACGCCCGGCATGCCACGCACAGCCGACGGCAAGCCGAACATGACGGCGCCCGTACCACGAACGCGCGACGGCAAGGCGGATGTCTCCGGCGCGTGGCAGCGGATTTCACCCACGTATCGCCGCAACATCGCAACGGACCTCAAACCTGAGGAGATCAAACCTTGGGCGCGGGAACTCGTCCAGCAACGGATGGAAGACCTGGGTAAAGGTCACATGTCGGTGCGGTGCCTGCCGTGGGGTCCGAGCTACGCCACCAGCGAGCGACTGTTCAAGGTCGTTCAGACTCCGGGTCTGATCCTGATGCTCGATGAAGGTCTCGTCTATCGTCAGATCTTCATGGATGGACGACCGCTGGAAACCGACCCGAATCCGAGCTGGATGGGATATTCGGTTGGCCACTGGGAAAGCGACACCCTCGTCGTCGAGAGCTCCGGTTTCAATGACGAGACGTGGCTGGATTCAGTCGGCCATCCCCACACCGAAGCGCTGCGCATGACCGAGCGCTACCGTCGGCGCGACTTCGGCCACATGGATGTTGAGGTGACGTTCACCGATTCGGCCGTGTACGCGCGGCCGATCAAGGTCGCACTCAAGGCGGAGCTGCAGCCGGATACGGAACTGATCGAAGGCGTGTGCAACGAGGGCGCCGAGAAAAGCCTCGAACATTGGACAGGCAAGGCGTCGGACGAGAAGAACTCCGAGGTCAAGGTCGCTCCCGACGTGCTGGCAAGCTATGCGGGCA